>JAEEGG010000409.1_pt1 | contig 150539 bp, 113 predicted proteins | sample 9134161 | NCBI WGS metagenome assembly JAEEGG01 (sample SAMN16246543, study PRJNA631951) | gut metagenome | biome: gut microbiome; feature: rumen; material: CR-attached | host: Bos | place: Iran: Karaj | collected 2018-10 | reverse complement strand
CCCCAATTGCTCCCTCCTCGCAATTGCCTACAGGGGCGGGGAGTGCCTACGGACGCCATCACTCCCGTGCCTACGGGCGCTATCATTCTTGTGCAGAGTATAGATTTAAGGCTCTTAAATTGAAGTTTATGTAACAAATGATTTGTTATATGGAAGCGGGAGTACCTTCGGCGTTAGCCAAAGGTGCGATTTTTATGCACGTTATTGCTGTATCCGCCGTTTTTCTACACATTTACAGAGAAAAATATAATAAATAGCGTGGAAAAGACGTTATTTATTCGTGTTAAGGCGAAATCTGCTGATATTGGCCCTGTGGTTTGTGGCCTCGTTACAGGCTCTGGCACAGTACGACCCGTCGTTCAGTCATTACTGGGCGATGCAGACGGCGTATAACCCTGCCGCTGTGGGCAAACAGGAGAAGATCAACATCACCGCCGCCTACAACATGTCGATGGTGGGCTTTAAGCACAACCCCAACACGATGTATGCCTCGGCCGATATGCCCTTCTACGCGCTGGGCATGTACCACGGCGTGGGCGCACGCTTTGTCAACGATGCCATAGGCCTCTTCTCGCACAAGAACATCGGCCTGCAGTATGCCTACCGGCAGAAGCTGTTGGGCGGCACGCTGGCCATTGGCGTGCAGGGCGGCATGCTGAGCGAGAGCTTCGACGGCAGCAAGGTGGACCTGAGGGAAAGCGGCGACCCCGTCTTCGCCACATCTGAGGTGACGGGTACTGCCGTTGACATTGGTGCCGGACTCTACTACCAGCACAAAAAATGGTATGTGGGAGCCAGTGTGCAGCACCTCACTGCACCCACTGTGGAACTGGGGCAAACCAATCAGCTAAAGATAGACATGACATATTATTTGACGGCAGGATGCAATATTCGGCTCAGAAGTCCGTTCTTATCAATACAGCCCTCTGTGCTCGGACGCTCCGACGGCGTGGGCTACAGGGCCGACGTTACCACACGCCTCACCTACACCCACGAGGAGCGAATGATGTATGCTGGCGTGGGCTACAGCCCATCGAACTCGGTAACGGTTCTGCTCGGCGGCAACTTCCACGGCATCACCGTGGGCTACAGCTACGAAGCCTACACCAACGGCATCAGCCTGGGCAACGGTTCGCATGAGCTGTTCGTGGGCTACCAAAGCGACCTGAACCTCTTTAAGAAGGGACGAAACAGACACCAGAGCGTGAGAATACTATAATAAAAAGAATATGAAAAAGAAAATAATCATAGCAATTTGCGCCATGGCAATGATGGTGTTGGCAAGTTGCTTCGGAGGCAAAGAGACGATGGCCTCGGGCGGAGAGCTGACAGGCGCCTCTGGCCGAGCCTTTTCTGAGCCAGCCCCCTATGGCATGGTGCTCATCAAGCGTGGCCACCTGAAGATGGGTATGGAGAAGAACGACTCGCTATGGGGACGGCAGACACCCCTGAGAGACATCTCCGTGGAGGGCTTCTGGATGGACGACACCGAGATAACAAACTCCGAGTATCGCCAGTTTGTGAGCTACGTGCGCGACAGCATCATACGCGAGCGACTGGCCGACCCCAACTATGGCGGCGACGAGAGCTACAAGATAGAAGAGGACAAGAACGGCGACCCCATCAAGCCCTACCTGAACTGGAAGAAGCCGCTGCCGCGCAAGCCCAGCGAGGACGAGCTGCGCGCCATAGAGAGTGTGTACGTGGTGCACCCCGTCACTGGCGAGAAGATGCTCGACGCCCGACAGATGAACTACCGCTACGAGATTTACGACTACACCGAGGCGGCCAAGCGCCAATATCGTGAGAATGCCGAGGAGCGCCACCTGGACACCGACCAGTGGAACAAACAGCGGCAGGGCGGCATATACGATGAGAAAATCTACATATCGAAAGACACGGCCTACATCGACGACGAGGGAAAGATACACAGCGAGACCATTAACCGCGAGTACACCGGACCGTGGGACTTCCTCAATACCTACATCGTGAACATCTACCCCGACACCACCTGCTGGGTGAACGATTTTCCCAATGCCGACAACGAGATGTACATGCGCAACTACTTCTCAAACGCCGCCTACAACGACTATCCCGTGGTGGGTGTCACATGGGAGCAGGCCAACGCCTTCTGCGCATGGCGCACAGAGTTCCTGCTCAAGGGACTCGGCCCGTCGGCACGATTCGTGCAGCGCTACCGCCTGCCCACCGAGGCTGAATGGGAGTATGCCGCTCGCGGCAAGAACCAGAACGAGTTCCCCTGGGAGAACGAGGACGTGGCCAGTGGCAAGGGATGCTTCTTTGCCAACTTCAAGCCCGACGACGGCAACTACACCAAGGACGGCAACCTCATCACTTCGAAGGTGGCCATCTATAGTGCTAACAGCAACGGACTCTACGACATGGCTGGCAACGTGGCCGAATGGACCAGCACCATCTATACCGAGGCCGGCGTCGACGCCATGAACGACCTCAACCCGCAGCTGCGCTACAACGCCGCACTCGAAGACCCCTACAGGCTGAAGAAGAAGAGCGTGCGCGGCGGCTCGTGGAAAGACCCCGAGAGCTACATACGCGCCGCCTGGCGCACCAGCGAGTTCCAGAACCAGCCACGCTCCTTCATAGGATTCCGCTGCGTGCGCAGCCTGGCCAACACCACCAGCGAGAAGGCCAAGCCTGCCAAAGCCACAGCTAAAAAGCAGAGGAAGTGATGAAGCGCCAGTCGAAGTGAAAACAATGCTATTGCAGCAAGCTCACATACCATTGCCTCAACCAATCGTAAATAAGTAAATCGTTAATCTACAAGATGACCAAGTATAGTAAATTCAATCCCATCTACCGCCTGCAGAAATGGCTCGACAGCGTGCCGGGGCAGACGTTCATGAACTACGCCTACAGTTGGGGCGCCTCCATCGTCATCCTGGGCGCACTCTTCAAACTCACCCACCTGCCAGGCGCCAACACCATGCTGTTCCTCGGCATGGGCACTGAGGTGCTGGTGTTCTTCATAGCTGGTTTCGACCGTCCCTTCGACAAGACCGAGGATGGCAAGGATCTGCCTACGCACGTCAGCATTGAGAGCGACAACGGCGAACTTACAGAGGGTGGCGAGCCTCAGGACACCCAGGTGGCTGGCGAGGGCTCCGACTATGCTCCCATTTCGGCAGGGCCTGAAGTGGTGCTGGGCAGTGGAGGCACTGTGGTGAGCGGAGGCCCCGTGGTAGGCAGTGGCGGTGGTACCATCGTCATAGGCAGTGGTGGCAGCGCAGCCGCCGGTGAGAGCTACACCACGGGCGAAGGCTTCTCCGCCGGCGAGGGCGACATCGCAGCCGCTGCAGCAGCGATGCCTGCGGGTGGCACCATCATTGGCGGCGTAGTGGCTCCTGCCATACCCGACATCGACCCGGCAGAGATGGAGGAGGCTACGCAGAACTACGTGGAACAGCTGAAGAACCTCACCGAGACGCTGAAGAAGGTGTCTGAGCAGAGCGAGCGACTGACCCGCGACAGCGAGGAGATGGAGAACCTCAACCGCACCCTCACCGGAATCTGCAAGGTGTACGAGATGCAGCTCAAGGGCGCCAGCCAGCAGATAGGCACTATCGACCAGATTAACGAGCAGTCGAAGCGCATGGCCGAGCAGATAGCCGAGCTGAACAAGATTTACACCCGCATGATTGAGGCCATGACGGTGAACATGCCAAAACCGCCCATCAACTCATAAGCACCAATAGTTACATAGGCTCCATAACAACATAGAAATGGCAATAAAGAAAAGACCCGTCTCTCCGCGCCAGAAGATGATCAACCTCATGTATGTGGTGTTGATGGCCATGCTGGCTCTGAACGTCTCTAACGAGGTGCTCAACGGCTTCGCCATCGTACAGGAGAGCCTGAACCGTACCACGGAGAACGCTGCCCAGGAGAACCTCTCCATATACGAGGACTTCGAGGAGCAGATGGCTGCCAACCCGCAGAAAGTGAGGGAGTGGTACGACAAGGCCATGCTCGTGCGCAGCATGAGCGACTCACTCTATCACTTCGCTTCAGAGCTGAAAATGGCCATAGCCCGCGAAGCCGACGGCCAGCAAGCCAACCCCGACAGCCTGCAGAACAAGGAAGACCTCGAGGCTGCCAACCAGGTGATGCTGGCTCCGGGCAGGGGACGCGGCGAAGAGCTGAAGATGGCTATCGACGCCTACCGAGAGGGTATACTGCAAATGGTCACCGACTCGCTGAAGAAGCAGCACATAGCCAGCGACCTCACCACCACCGTGCCACAGGGCATACTGGGAAAGAATTGGCAGGAGTATATGTTCGAGGCCATGCCTGCTGTGGCTGCCGTGACCATGCTCACCAAGCTGCAGAACGACGTGCGCAATGCCGAGAAAGAGGTGCTCCACACACTGGTGCAGAACATCGACGTGAAGGACATTCGCGTCAATGCACTCGACGCCTTCGTCATACCCAACTCGCAGACCATCGTGCAGGGCGACCGCTTCTCAGCTCACATCGTCATGGCTGCCATCGACACCACACAGGTGCCCGAAATCTTCATAGGCGACCGCAAGGTAGACCTGCCCGGCAACGTATACGAGACTGTGTGCAACCGCACCGGCGACTTCACGCTCTCTGGCTACATACAGACTATCAACGGCAACGGCGACCCCATACGACGTGACTTCTCGCAGAAGTACACAGTGGTGGAGCCCAGTGCCACCGTCAGCGCCGACCTCACACGCATGCTCTACGCTGGCTACAACAACCCCATCAGCGTCAGCGTGCCTGGAGTGCCCCTCAACAAGATATCGGCCTCGATGACCAACGGCACCCTCACCGCCAACGGTGCCGGCAAGTACATTGCACGACCCGCAAAGATAGGGCAGGATGCCGTCATCACCGTCACATCTACCAATACCGGGCGACCGCAGACCATGGGCACCTTTACCTTCCGCGTGCGCAAGCTGCCCGACCCCACGCCCTACATCGACATCAGCGACGATCAGGGCAACCCGTCGCGATTCAAGGGCGGCAACATGTCGAAGGGAAGCCTCATGGCAGCAGAGACCATAGGAGCCGCCATCGACGACGGCATACTCGACATAGGATTCAGAGTGCAGTCGTTCGAAACAGTGTTCTTCGACAACATGGGCAACGCCAAGCCTCTGGCCAGCGACGGAGCCAGCTTCTCGGCTGCACAGAAAGAGCAGTTCCGCAAGCTGTCGCGCGGACGGCGATTCTACATTTCGCGAGTAGTGGCAGTAGGCCCCGACGGCATAGAGCGAACGCTCACCGCTGCCATGGAGGTCAAGGTGCAGTGACACTAACGAGTAACGTATTTTTTCCCCCGATTGAAGACTTAATATAGACAAAGCAGATGAAGAGACTATTGTTCTTGATGATGATAGCACTGACGGCGGGCACAGCCATGTCGCAGCCCCGACAGCGCAGAACACAGCAGCAGACGCCACAGCAGCAACGGCAGCAGGCGCAGCAGGGAGCACAGCAGCAGGGTGGCATGACGCAGCGCATGCAGATTATGTACCCCACCACCGCGCAGATGCCCGAGGATGTGGTGTGGCGGCGCGACATCTACCGCGAAATCAATCTCAACGACGAGGAGAACGCCGGACTCTACGACCCCGTGGAGCCCCAGGGCAAGCGACTGAACCTCTTTACCTACGTCTTCAAACTCGCACTGGGCGGCTACATACCCGTTTATGAGTACAACCTCGACGGAAACGAGGTGCTGGAGCCGTCGGCCAAAATAGAGATGAAGCGCATACTCGATGACTACAAGATACTGTATGAGGAGCAGGGAGGCAAGCTCAAGGTCGACAACAGCGACATACCCTCAGCACAGGTAAGGCTCTACTATCTCAAGGAGTGTGCCTACTACGACCAGGCCAACACCACCTTCCACATCAAGCCCATAGCCTTCTGCCCCGTCATGGTGAGCGATGACGACGACTTTGGCGACAACACACGCTACCCTCTCTTCTGGGTGAAGTACAGCGACGTGGAGCCATACCTCAGCCGGCAGACCGTGAAGACCAGCGACGTGAACGATGCAGCGCAGATGACCCTCGACGACTTCTTTACACTAAACAAATACAAGGGTACCATCTATAAGACCGCCAACCGTCTGGGCAAGACGCTGGCACAGGTGGCCGACGGCGACACCGCCAAGCTCAGCGCCGAGCAGCGGCGCATAGAGGCCGAGCTGGACGCATTCCGCCAGCGAATATTCGGCGACCCCGCACGCCGCGACTCATTAGACAGCATTGCTGCAGCCGACCCGAAGGCCAAGGCTGCCAAGGGCTCACGACAGCCGAAGGAGAAGAAGGAACGCGTGCGCAGCCGCCGCGAGAAGTCGGGCGCCAGCTCTTCAGGCGGCTCACAGCCAGCAAGAGTGTCGGTGCGCCGAGAGCGCCACTGATTTTTATCAGATCTGTTGCCCGTTGAGTGGGAGAGAAACCTATCATAGACATGCACCTATCAAAATGCGGAAAAAGATACGATTCTTTTTCCGCATTTTGACAGGTGTGTCCACTCAGGGGGGGATGATGCCCTCACGGCGTGGACCCTTTAGCAGGGGGTGGCGGGGCGAAGTGCCTTATGTTTTCATGGCGAAAACGATGGCGAATACTTCGGTGTGGGGGCTTTAAGGGGTAATAACAAGTGCAGAGCCAGCTTCCGCGTGAGAAATGAATGCGTGGACAGCAGGCTCTGCACTATGGTGGTGGGCGTTAGTCTTGGAAATAGATGCGCTTCACGCGGTTACTGACGCTGGTGAGCACCTCATAGGGAATGGTTTGGAGTATGTGGCTAAGCACGGTGACGGGCAGCTGCTTGCCGAAGATTTCCACCTGGTCGCCTTCTTCGCAGTCGATGTCGGTGACGTCGATAAGGGCTACGTCCATGCAGATGTTGCCCACGTACTCTGCTTTCTGTCCGTTGACGATGCAGTAGCCGTGGCGGTTGCCCAAGTGCCGGTCGAGTCCGTCGGCATAGCCAATGGGTATGGCGGCTATGCGGCTGTTGCGTGTGAGCACGCCCTTGCGGCTGTAGCCCACGGTCTCGTCTTTCTGCACGTTGCGTATTTGGAGGATGGTGGTCTTGAGGGTGCTCACGCATTGCAGTGTGGAGTTTGCATTCGCCTCATAGGGCTCCACACCATAGAGACCTATGCCGAGGCGGCACATGTCGAGCTGTCGCTCGGGGAAGTGCTCTATGCCGGCGCTGTTGTCGATGTGTCGCAGTATTTTGTGGCTGAAGGCGTTCTGCAGCTGTTGGCTGGCATGGTCGAAGAGCTCGAACTGATGTTTGGAGAAAGCGTCGAAGTCGTTGCTGTCGCTGCCCACGAAGTGGCTGAATACCGATCGTGGCGTGATGGCCTGTTGTGAAGTGAGGCGTGCGATGAGTTCTTCTACATTGCAATCGAATCCTAGGCGGTGCATGCCCGTGTCGAGTTTGATGTGCACGGGCCAGCCGGTGATGCCTTGTGCCCGGGCAGCGCGTATGAGGGCGTCCATCAGTCGGAAGCTGTACACCTCTGGCTCCAGGTCGTAGTCGAAAAGGGTTTTGAAGCACGACATCTCCGGGTTCATGACTATGATGTTTTGGGTGATGCCGGCACGGCGCAGGTCGGCGCCCTCGTCGGCAGTGGCCACGGCAAGATAGTCCACACGCTGGTCTTGCAGTGTCTTCGCTATCTCAATGGCTCCGGCACCATAAGCGTCGGCCTTGATCATGCACACCAGCTTTGTGCCTGGCTTCATGAGTGAGCGGTAGTGATTCAGGTTGTTCACCACGGCGTTCAGGTCTACTTCGAGTATGGTTTCATGCACCTTTTGCTCTAACTGCTCGCTAATGTGCTCGAAGCCGAACTTGCGGGCTCCCTTCAGTAGCACCACCTCGTCGTGCAGTGAGCGAAAGGTGCTGCTGTGGAGGAACTGTTCTACATCGTTGAAGAAGCTAGCGGGCATGCGGGCGGTTATAACGGCTGCCTGTGCCGATATTTCGGGCCCTATGCCAATGAAGTGGTCGATGCCGCGCTTCCTTGCCAGCTCTGCCACTTGTGTATAGAGCTGTTGGGGGAGTTCGCCACTTTGGTAGATGTCGCTCAGTATGAGTGCCTTCTTTGCCCTCTCCCTGTTGGGATTGTCAGAGGGGGCTTCAGCCCTTCTGTTCATGAAATCGAGTGCAATGTCGAGCGACTGGAGGTCGTTGTTGTAGGCATCGTTGATAAGTGTCAGCCCGTGCTGGCCTTCCTTCACCTCCAGGCGCATGGCTATGGGCTCAAGCCTGCACATGCGCTCAGCCAGTTCTTCGGGCGTGAGTCCGAGGTAGAGTGCCGTGGCGGCGCAGGTGATGGAGTTTTCTATGGCAGCCTCGCTGGTGAAGGGAATGTCATAGCTCCCCTCCATGCCCTTATATGTATAAGTAATGTGTGAACGCCTCTCCTGTATGGTGGAAGAAGGCTGGCTGTCGGGGTGGGATACGGTGACATACATGGGAGCTGTCTGGCTGAAGCGGCTCCACCCTATGCGCTCGCCCTTGAAGTCGCTCCGCCGCATACAGCGGCTCACGCAGTCATTGTCGCTGGGGTATACTATGACTTTTGCATCGCGGAAGAGCTGCAGCTTCTCCATGCACTTCTCGTCCATCGAGCGGAAGTTCTCCTGATGGGCAGCCCCCAGCGAGGTGAACACGCCGATGGTGGGCTGTATGATGTCGTGTAAGGCTAGCATCTCGCCTGGCTGACTGATACCTGCCTCGAACAACCCCAGACGGCTCTGCTCATTCAGCAGCCATACGCTGAGAGGCACTCCTATCTGCGAGTTGTATGAACGGGGTGAGCGTGTGACTGCCCCGCCGATTTTAGGCGACAGGCGAAGCAGTTGGTATAGCCACTCCTTCACCCACGTCTTGCCGTTGCTGCCTGTGATGCCTACCACGGGAATGTTGAACTCGTCGCGATGGCGCTCAGCCAGCCGCTGCAGGGCAGCCAGCGGCGAGGGCACCACCAGGAAGTTTGCCCCGTCGAGCATGCCCCAGCTGGGGGAGGCGCCTTTGGGCGTAATGCTCCCCTCGGCAGCAGGAGAGGGGCTGGGAGCTAGGCTGGCACTCTCCACCACGAAGTTTCTCACACCTCGGTGGTACAGGTCTTCAATGTATTTGTGACCGTCGTTGCGCTGGGTGCGCAAGGCGAAGAACAAGGTCTGTTCTGGGAAACTGAGCGAGCGGCTGTCGGTGAGCAGCCAGCCTATGGTGGCATCGGTGTGGCCATATCGGCGTGCACCGATGAGCGTTGCTATCTTCTCTATGGTGTAGGTCATAATGATGTGTGAGTTTTTCGGATTGCAAAATTACACAATAATTGCCAAAATGCCTGCATACAAAATGTTAAAAAGGCAAAACAACGTATGGGGATTCTTTTTTTTCATTACCTTTGCATCGACAAGCAAAAAACTTAAAACAACAGTATATGAGAAAAGTAGTGAAAATGATGGCATGTGCGGCATCGGTGATGCTGTTGGCATGCGTGGTTCTTGCATCGTGCAAGAACGGCAAGGGGCGCACGAACAGTGATATGGACGAGGACGACGAGGACGAGACAGAATTGGCCGAAGCTACGACGGAAGACGATGAAGAGGCAACCGCCGCGTCGGGAGCACAGCAGAACGTTGTGGATGTGCGTACCGCCCGTGAGCTGTTGCTGGCCCTGAAGAGCGACACCCACATCAGGGTGGTTACTATCCAGCAGCTGAACCTTACCGATGCCCTTGACGATCTCATTGACGAGGGGGTGATGGCGCGCTATTACGTGAACGAGCGGCCGAGGCAGGATGCTGGCGTGTTCTGGGATCCTGTGTACGACGGCAACTCCCTCATCGTGTCAGGGCTGAACAATATCACCATCGAGGCACTCTCTGATGAGAAGGGCTCGCTTTTAGTAACACCCAGCTATGCCGATGTGCTGCGGTTTGTGAACTGTGAGAACATTGTGCTGAAAAACCTCATCATGGGTCATAAGGTGACGGGCTATTGTGTTGGCGATGTGCTGGTGCTCAACGAATGCAAGAACGTTAGCGTGAGTGGCTGCGAACTCTTTGGTTGTGGCGTGAACGGTCTGCATGTCGATCACTCCACACAAGTAGCCGTCACTGGCACTGAGATGTACGGATGTAGCTTCATGGGTGTTGTGCTCGAAGGTGCACGCAATGTGAGCTTCGACAAGTGCAAGGTGTTCAACAACGGTGGCGGCATCTACGTGGATGAGCACTGCAGCCGCATCAGCTTCGACAAGAGCAAGTTTTTCGGCAACAAGGGCATGCTGTTCTCGTGCAACTCGGCCATCACTGTCAAGAACAGCGACATAGAGCACCACTATGACAAAAGCACTGCCAATGTGAGTTTTACGAACTGCCAGGTGGAAATGGACTATGACGAAGCGGAGGATATTCCCGACTACGAAGACTGACGCCAAAATGAACGGGCTTCCACATTTGGAAGCCCGTTTTTAGCATCTTTACTGTATGCCGTCAGCACGCAGTTTCTCCTGCCAGCGCCAGGCGCTTTTCAGTACTTCTTCGGTAGGGGTGTCGGCTTTCCATCCCAGCACTTGGTTGGCCTTGTCTACATTGCCCCACACTTGTTCTATGTCGCCCTCGCGGCGCGGTGCATATTCCCAGTTCACCTTCACGCCAGTGGCTTTCTCAAAGCCTTCAACCACTTCGAGTGTTGACAGCCCCTTGCCCGTGCCAATATTAAATATCTCTACGGCATCAGTGTCGGGCTGGTCGAGCACACGCTCCATAGCTTTCACGTGAGCCTTGGCCAGGTCTACCACATAGATGTAGTCGCGTATGCAGGTGTGGTCGGGTGTGTTGTAGTCGTGGCCGAAAATCTTCAGTTGCTTGCGTATGCCTATGGCCGTCTGCGTAACGAAGGGTATGAGGTTCATGGGTACGCCATTGGGCAGTTCGCCGATAAGGGCTGTGGGATGTGCGCCAATGGGGTTGAAATAGCGCAGTATGATGCTCTTGATGGGAGCACCGCTGTGTATGTAGTCTTGAATTATCTCCTCGTTAATCTGCTTTGTGTTGCCGTAAGGGCTTAGGGCCTTCTGTATGGGAGCACTCTCCGTGACGGGGAGGTTCTCTTGCGAAGGCTGTCCGTATACGGTACAGCTGGAGGAGAAAATGATGCCCTTTACGTTGTACTTCGGCATCAGTTCCAGCAGGTTGATGAGCGAGGTCAGGTTGTTGCGGTAATAGAGTAGGGGCTTCTCCACGCTCTCGCCTACGGCCTTTGAGGCGGCGAAGTGTATGATGCCCTCTATCTTGGGGTACTTCTTGAACACATTTTCCAAGGCCTCCATGTCGCAGCAGTCCACCTTCTCGAAAGCGGGGCGTATGCCCGTTATCTTTTCAATGCCGTCGACGACGTTGGCGTTTGAGTTCGACAGGTTGTCGATAATCACTACTTCGTAGCCTGCCTGCTGCAGCTCTACGGTGGTGTGGCTCCCGATAAAGCCGGTGCCACCTGTCACTAAGATTGTCTGTTTCATAGTTCTCAGAATATACAGTTTGATTGACAGTGTGCAAAATTAACATTTTTCTTGCACTCTGGCAAGAAATATAGTGTATTTTTCTTGTTCAACTCACAAAAAAAATATCTTTGCATCATTATATCAAAACAAAAACAACTATGGCAAAGAAGAAACGTTCATTCATCAGTTTTGATTGGGCACTGAAGCACCTGCTGCATGAAAAAGCCAACTACGATGTCTTGGAGGGTTTCATCAGCACCGTGGAGAAGGATACCTTGACGGAGTAGGAAAGGGGTTTACCGACGGCATGGAGAAAGGCTTTGCCCAAGGCATGGAAACCGCCAACCTTGAGAACGCCCGCCGCATGAAGGCCGACAACATGCCCGTGGAGCTGATAGCCAAGTACACAGGACTAGGTATTGAGATGATCAACAGCCTGTAAACAATTGTGCAACAAGTAAACCAGATTACTATGACTTAGCAACGGACAACGTCAGGGAAAAGCAACCCAAAGGCGGCCCAAGTGTCGCGTTCCCCAGAGGTACTAAACAAACTGACAGCGATGAAAGCCCTCGCAGATCTTTCGTCGCTGTCAGTGTTTATGATGGATGTTGTCAGTCTATCCGTACATGCGGGCTTTCTGCTCCTTGATGGCCTCGTCGTAGATGTAGTCGTCATACTGCATCAGCTTGTCGATGGTGCCCTTCGGCGTCAGCTCGATAATGCGGTCGGCCACGGTCTGTATGAATTCATGGTCGTGCGAGGCGAATAGGATGTTGCCCTTGAACTGCACCAGATTGTTGTTGAATGCTTGAATGCTTTCCAGGTCGAGGTGGTTGGTGGGAGTGTCGAGTATGAGGCAGTTAGCGTTCTTCAGTTGCATGCGGGCTATCATGCAGCGCATCTTCTCACCGCCGCTGAGCACACACACCTTCTTCAACACATCCTCCTCGCGGAAGAGCATGCGACCGAGGTACGACTTCATCAGCACCTCATTGCCTGTGCCGTACTGCGAGAGCCAGTCCACCAGGTTCATCTCGCTTTGGAAGAATTCCGTATTGTCGAGCGGCAGATAGGCGGTGGTGATGGTCACTCCCCACTTGTATGTGCCAGCCTGTGGCTCACGGTTTCCGTTGATAATCTCAAAGAGGGCAGTCATGGCCTTGGGATTGTGGCTGAGGAATACGGTTTTCTGTCCTTTCTCTATAGTAAACGACACATTGTCGAAGAGCACAGTGCCATCGGTATCGACAGCTTTAAGCCCCTCCACCTCTAGTATCTGTGTACCCGGCTCACGATCCATCTGGAAGATGATGCCGGGGTATTTGCGTGTAGACGGTGTTATCTGCTCCACATTCAGCTTCTCCAGCATCTTCTTGCGCGAGGTGGTCTGCTTCGACTTGGCCACGTTGGCTGAGAAGCGTCGTATGAACTCCTCTAACTGCTTGCGTTTCTCGTCGGCCTTCATCTTCTGGTTCTGCTGTTGGCGCAGGGCCAGCTGCGATGACTCGTACCAGAAGGAGTAGTTGCCCGAGAAGAGCGTCACCTTGCCAAAGTCTATGTCAACAGTCTGCGTGCTGACGGCGTCGAGGAAGTGGCGGTCGTGAGAGACAACGAGTACACACTGCTCCAGACTGCTAAGGTATTCCTCCAACCACTGTACGGTGTCGAGGTCGAGGTCGTTGGTAGGCTCGTCGAGTAGCAGGTTGTCGGGGTGTCCGAACAGAGCCTTGGCCAGCATCACGCGCACCTTCTCATTGTTCGAGATGTCACTCATCTGCTTGTAGTGCTGTTCCTCCTTTACACCAAGGTTTTGCAGCAGTTGTGCCGCCTCGCTCTCAGCCTCATAGCCGTTCATCTCAGCAAAGGCCATGTACAGCTCTCCCAGACGGTTGCCTTCCGCCTCACTGATGTCGGAGCCCTTGGCCTCTAATGCCTCGCGCTCTTTCATGTTCTTCCACAGTGGCTGGTGCCCCATGAGCACAGTATCCATCACGGTGAAGGCATCGTATTTGAAGTGGTCTTGCTCCAACACTGAGAGACGCTCGCCGGGGCCTAGTTCCACGGTGCCCTTGTTGGGCTCCAAGTCGCCGCTGATGGCTCGCAAAAGTGTCGACTTTCCGGCACCGTTGGCACCTATCACTCCGTAGATGTTGTCGCTGGTGAACTTCAGGTTCACATCCTTGTACAGGGTTTTCTTTCCAAACTGTATGGCTAGGTTTGTTAGGGTTATCATCTATTTCTTTGTTTAATTGTTGCATTAAATAGGTTCTCCAAGCAGGGTGGCGCTGGTAGAGCCAGTGATGCGCACGGGCACGGTCTGTCCGATGTGGTAAATGTTGTTTGGGTGATTAGATGTTTGATTTTTCGACTGTTTGGGAAACACCACCATTTTGTTCTGCTCAGTGCGGCCGCAGAGGTCTTCACGGCTGCGCTTCGAGAATCCTTCCACCAGTACGTCAAAGACTTTTCCCTCGTCTTTCCTGTTCTGCTGGGCCGAGATTTCCGTCTGTAGAGCAATGAGCTCGTTTAGTCGTTGCAGTTTCACCTCTTCGGGCACGTTGTCGGGCAGGTGCTTTGAGGCATAGGTGCCTGGTCGCTCGCTGTATTTGAACATGAATGCCGAGTCATATTGTACTTCACGCATCAGTGATAGGCTCATCTGGTGGTCTTCTTCTGTCTCGCTGTGATAACCCACGAAGATGTCGGTTGAGAGTCCGCAGTCAGGAATGATGCGCCTGATGGCAGCCACTCGGTCTAAGTACCACTCGCGGGTGTACTTGCGATTCATTAACTGTAGAATGCGGTTGCTACCGCTTTGCACGGGCAAGTGTATGTGCTTGCACACGTTGGGCATGTCGGCAATGACGTGTAGCGTTTCGTCGCTCATGTCCTTGGGGTGGCTGGTGGTGAATCGTATGCGCATGTGAGGGGCCGTCTCTGCCACCATGCGCAATAGCTGGGCAAAGCCCACCTCCTGTTGTGCCTTATACGAGTTCACATTCTGCCCTAGCAGCGTCACTTCCTTAAAACCGCGGTCGCGCAGGTCGCGCACCTCTCGCAGTATGCTCTCCACGTCGCGGCTGCGCTCGCGTCCACGTGTGTAGGGCACGATGCAGTAGTGGCAGAAGTTATTGCATCCGCGCATGATGCTGACGAATCCCCCTATCTTCTGTCCCAAGGCCATGCGCTGCGGCACGATGTCGCGATAGGTCTCAGTGGTGCTGAGCTCTATGTTGATGGCCTTATGTCCTGTTTCTGCCTGAGCAATGAGGTCGGGCAATGAAAGATAGCTGTCAGGTCCGGCCACCAGGTCAGCGCCGTATTTGTGGAGCAGGTCGTCCTTCACACGCTCGGCCATGCAGCCCAGCACACCAATGATGAAGCCGTTTGCCCCGCTCTCGCCTGTGGAGAGGGCACCTTTGCGCCGTTGGCGGCGCAGTGCATCGAGTGCTTCTAGCCGGTGGAATATTTTCTGCTCGGCGTTATCGCGCACCGAGCAGGTGTTCAGAAACACAGCATCGGCCTCGTCTACGCTCTCGCAGGTTTCGTAGCCCGCCATCTGCATCACCGACGCCACCACCTCTGAGTCGGCCACGTTCATCTGGCAACCGTAGGTCTCTATATACAGCTTCTTCACTGGTTTGGGTTAACGTTAGGGTTAGGTTTACAGCTCCAAGTCGCCGTCGTGAATTTCGTGCCAGGGAAGGCCCTGTTTGTTGAGCTGTTCCATGAAGGGATCTGGGTCAAACTCCTCGACGTTGTGCACGCCAGCCTTCTTCCAAAGTCCCTTGCAGAACATCATGGCACCAATCATGGCAGGAACGCCCGTGGTGTAGCTTACGCCCTGCATGCCTGTCTCCTCGTAGGCGGCACGGTGCGAGCAGTTGTTGTATACGTAGTAGGTGTGCTCCTTCCCGTCGTTGCCTATGCCGCGTATACGGCAGCCTATCGAGGTCTGGCCCTCGTAGTTCTCGCCCAGGTCCTGCGGGTTGGGCAGCACGGCTTTGAGAAACTGCAGCGGCACTATCTTTACTTTTGCCACGCCACTGCCGTCGGCTAAAGGTGCCTCGTATTCCACCTCGTCGATGCGGCTCATGCCAATGTTCTGAATCACTTCCAAGTGCTTCAGGTACTGCTGGCCGAAGGTCATCCAGAAGCGTGCACGCTTAATCGTCGGGTAGTTGATGACCAGACTCTCTATCTCCTCGTGGTGCAGCAGGTAGCTGTCGCGCGGTCCTATCTCCGGGTAGGTCAGGTCTTTGTGAATCTCCAGCGGTTCCGTCTCCACCCATTTGCCGTCTTCCCAGTAGAGGCCTTTTTGAGTAATCTCGCGTATGTTGATTTCCGGGTTGAAGTTGGTGGCGAAGGCCTTGTGGTGGTCGCCGGCATTGCAGTCAACGATGTCTAAATACTGTATCTCCTTGAAGTGATGCTTAGCAGCGTAGGCAGTAAAGATACTGGTGACACCGGGGTCGAATCCGCAGCCCAGGATGGCGGTCAGTCCGGCCTTCTCAAATCGCTCGCGGTAGGCCCACTGCCAGGAGTACTCAAAGTGTGCCTCGTCTTTTGGCTCATAGTTGGCCGTGTCGAGATAGCTGCATCCGCAGGCTAAGCAGGCATCCATGATGGTGAGGTCCTGATAGGGTAGGGCCAGGTTCACTACCAGTTCGGGCTTATAGTCGCTGAACAGCGCTTTCAGCTGCTCCACATCGTCGGCATCCACCTGTGCCGTTTTGATGTCCATGGCATAGCCTGCCTTGTGTATGGCTTCCACCAGTGCGTCGCACTTTGCCTTGCGGCGGCTGGCTATCATGAACTCAGTAAACACGTCGGCATTCTGCGCAATTTTGAATGCGGCAACTGTTGCGACGCCACCGGCGCCAATCATTAGTATTCTTGACATCTTTTTATGAGTTAGGAGTTAGAAGTCGTGGAGTTAGAGCAGGTTTTGGCGCTCTATGTCCTTGAAGTATCTGTAGGTGCCCACTTTCAGCTCGTCGCAGGCGGCGTCGTCGGCCACGATGATGCCATGCTGGTGCATCTGCAAGGCCGAGATAGTCCACATGTGGTTCACGCTTCCTTCTACGGCAGCCTGCAGTGCGCGGCACTTGGCGTGTCCGTTGACGAGTATCATCACTTCCTTGGCAGCCATAACGGTGCCTACGCCCACGGTGAGTGCAGTCTTGGGCACTTTGTTGATGTCGTTGTCAAAGAAGCGGCTGTTGGCAATGATGGTGTCGGTGGTGAGCGTCTTCTGGCGTGTGCGGCTGCTGAGGCTGCTGCCAGGCTCGTTGAAGGCTATGTGTCCGTCGGGGCCTATGCCTCCGAGGAATAGGTCGATGCCGCCAGCCTCCTCAATCATCTGCTCGTAGTGTTTGCACTCGGCGGCCAGGTCGGGAGCGTTGCCGTTAAGTATGTGTATGTTCTCCTTCGGACAGTCAATGTGGTTGAAGAGGTTAGTGAACATGAATGAATGGTAGCTCTCGGGATGCTCTTCAGGCAGTCCCACGTATTCGTCCATGTTGAAGGTTAGCACGTGCTTAAAGCTCACCTTCCCTTCCTGTACGGCCTTCACCAGGCAGCGGTACATGCCAATGGGGCTGCTGCCCGTGGGCAAACCCAGTACGAATGGCTTCTCAGCAGTGGGGTTGGCGGCGTTGATGCGCTCAATAACGTGGTTGGCTGCCCATTGCGACATTAAATCATAGTTTGGTTCAATAATGACTCTCATAATAGTTCTGTAATTATTTGTTGGTTATTATTAGTGGTTGTTTTGCTGGGGGATATAGTAAATCTGGGCTCATAGCGCCTTGCTTTTCCGGGCACTATTGCAGTTTTAGCTTACCATTGCTGATGACGATGCCTCTATAGGCTGAGTTCACTCTACGGCCCTGCAGGTTGTAGCAGCGGTTGCTGGTGGTTGCCTCGTTGTTGAGGTCGCTGATGCCGCTGGGCGTGCCTCCCATGAAGTGGAAGCTAATGTTGCCTTCCTCGTCCTCCATGATGTCGGTAATGGGCTTCGACAGCAACTTCGAACCGCTGTAGGTCACTGCTGCGGGTGTGGTGCTGTCGGTGAGTGCCCTGTTTTCCATGGTGTCGCTGATGTAGGGATAGGACGAGGTGCTCAGGTGCAAGTTGTGCCCGCCTACGTATTGCGACTCATCTCCAATGATTTCATCCCATTGGTCGTAGTTCATGTTGTCGGCATGTACTATGTCGTAGCGGTGGTGGTTGGCCGTGTTGTTGACGGTGTTTGAACTCCAGGTGCCGGCATTGTAGTCAACATGCGTGATGAGCAGTCCGTGGCCGGGGGTATAGAGATCCCATCCTTTCCACTGACGGTTCTCCAAGAGGAAATACTCGTTAGGGTTGTCGGTGTATACGATATACGCCTTTCCCCCTTCGGATACCGATTTCATCTGTGTAATGGATACGGGGCCTGTCAGCTCTTCGGGGCTCTTCCATCCAAGAAGCATCTTCTCGAGGGCGGTATAGTTGGGGGGACACCAGCCAGAGCGGGTGAAGTTGCCGCCGTCCATGAGGTCCCACTCGTCGCAGATGGAATACTCTGTTGAGCTACTGCTGGTGGGATAGATGTCGGGCAGCCCGAGTGCGTGGCTGTACTCATGGCAGATGGTGCCTATGCCGCAGCTACGGTCGTTGCCCCACAGTTCGGCACTGGCTGAATAGCCCGAGAACCGGGTGTTGCCTACAGTGAGCGAAGAGGAGAGAGAGCCTGTGTTGGGCCAGATGAATTTGTTGTTCTCTATCGACGAGTCGTTGCCGCCATAGCCAGCGTAGATGTAGATGACTGACTCGGCTTTTCCGTCGCCGTTCCAGTCGTACACCGAGAAGTCGTTGTCAAGCGAGTCAGTCAGGGTTGCAAGGGCCGTGCGCAGAATACTGCTGCCGTATTTGCCACCCTCGGTGCTGGCAGCGCTCACCTTCACTGGGCCGTATACATCGAAGCGCGGATTGAACAGTCCTCCCGACTGCGTCTGGAAGTACTCTCTTACGCATCCCGGCCCGTTGCGCCTGTTGAAACCGTCCTCATTGAACATCCGGTTGTAGCGCTCATTAATGTCGGTGATGTCGCCCATGGTGACGGCCACTGTGGCATCGCCTGCAGCGAAGTCACGGTCGGCGAAGCTCACCAGCACCACTGCCACGGGGTAGGTGCGGCTAGCATCCCAGTTGGTGAGCAGTGTCAGCGGGCGGCGCGGTGCCTGCATGCTACCGTTGCTTGCGTGCTCCTCTGTCTGCGCCATGCAGTTGTAGTGAATGAAATTCCGTTGCGCCGAGGCTTGGAATGCTGCAAGCAGCACAGTGAGCAGACATATTATTTTGCGCATGGTGCCCACGGTTTGAGTGTTTTAAAGAAGTCGTTGCCCTTATCGTCTACGAGTATGAAGGCGGGGAAGTCCTCTACTGTTATCTTCCAGATGGCCTCCATGCCCAGTTCGGGATACTCCACGCACTCTATGCTCTTGATGCTCGACTGCGAGAGCACTGCTGCAGCGCCGCCTATGCTTCCTAAGTAGAAGCCGCCATACTTCTGGCAGGCGTCGGTGACCACCTGCGAGCGGTTGCCCTTGGCTATCATCACCAGCGAAGCGCCCAAGCTCTGGAACTCGTCCACGTAGGGGTCCATGCGGTTGGCTGTGGTGGGGCCCATTGAGCCGCAGGGGTAGCCCTCGGGGGTCTTGGCGGGTCCGGCGTACAACACGGGATATTTCTTGAAGTATTCGGGCATCTCCTCACCAGCGTCAATGCGGGCCTTCAGCTTGGCGTGGGCAATGTCGCGCGCCACGATAATGGTGCCACGCAGGTTCACCCTCGTAGATACAGGATACTTCGACAGCTCCTTGCGCACGGCGTCGATGCCCTCATCCAGGTTGATGACGATGGTGTTCTGTCCCTCGCCAGCCTTGGCATACTCGGCAGGAATCAGCTCGGCGGGGTTAGAGTCCATCTTCTCCAGCCAGATGCCGTCGCGATTAATCTTTGCCTTGATATTGCGGTCGGCCGAGCAGCTCACGCCCATGCCGATGGGGCACGATGCACCGTGGCGCGGCAGACGCACCACACGGATGTCGTGGGCCAGGTACTTGCCGCCGAACTGTGCGCCCAGGCCTATCTTGTGGGCCTCGTCGAGCAGCTTCTGCTCCAGGTCGATGTCGCGGAAGGCACGTCCCGTCTCGTCGCCTGTGGTAGGCAGCGAGTCATAGTACTTAATGCTGGCGAGCTTCACCGTGAGCAGGTTCTTCTCTGCTGAGGTGCCGCCTATGACGAAGGCGATGTGGTAGGGTGGGCAGGCTGCAGTGCCGAGGCTCTTCATCTTCTCCACGAGGAAGGGTATGAGTGTGCCCTCGTTCTGTATGGTGGCCTTGGTCATGGGGTAGAAATAGGTCTTGTTGGCCGAGCCACCGCCCTTGGCCACCATGACGAAGCGGTATTCGGCACCCTCGCAGGCCTCGATGTCAATCTGAGCAGGCAGGTTGCAGCGGGTGTTCACCTCTTCGTACATGGTCAGCGGAGCATTCTGCGAGTAGCGCAGGTTGTCCTGGGTATAGGTGTTATACACACCAAGGCTCAAGGCTTCTTCATCCTCGAAGCCCGTCCACACCTGCTGTCCTTTCTCTCCATGTATAATAGCTGTGCCTGTGTCCTGACAGAAGGGCAGGATGCCGTGAGCGGCCACCTCGGCGTTGCGCAGAAACTGCAGTGCCACGTACTTGTCGTTTTCCGATGCGTCGGGGTCGCTCAGTATCTGAGCCACTTGCAGGTTGTGCTCGCGGCGCAGCATGAACTCCACGTCGTGGAAGGCCTGCTGTGCCAGCAGCGTCAGTGCCTCGGGGCTCACCTTGATGATTTCCTTTCCCTCAAACTCGGCGGTGGTCACGCCTTCCTTTGAAAGCAGTCTGTACTCTGTCTTGTCTTCGCCCAGCTGAAACATCGGGGCGTACTTGAATGCGGGTGTTGTTGCCATATTGTAGTCGTTTTTTGTTTTTCGGGTACAAAAGTACAAAAAAAAGGCAAAAGTACAAAATTTCAGCCTTTTTTTTGCTGCCACAAGGGGAAAATAGTTTGATATGATTATCAGCTATGAAGTGATTAAGACGCTGAAAGGCATTGGGTGTGTGCCTGCCACTATAGTTATGGCCTTTCGCGCGCGCGTTATATCGCGCGTGTGAGCGTTAGGTGCTTGCACCACTTGCACCACATCAATGTGCTGCTTCATGTGTTTTGCGTGGTGCCCTCCTGTAAAAATTTGGCGGCCTCCTGTGAAAAAAAGTGGCCGCCAAATTTTGCTGGGAGGCATCCGTATTTTGAAAAAGTGGTGCAAGTGGTGCAAGCACCTGGCAGTCACGCGCGCGTATAAAACGCGCGCGCGAGAGATACGGTCTCCTCTTTTCCCAATCGGAGATTCAAAAATCGTGTCATTTTGTGATGTCTGGCCATTAGGTGTGGTATCGGGTGCGGGGTGAAAAGCCATCCCACACCCAAAACGGCACTGACTGTCAGTGAGTAGCCCGTTGGGTGTGGGAGGTGAGGGTGCTGCCTCCTAGATGTAGGAAGACAGAGGTTTACAAAGGTTGGTGGTGTGGTTTATTCCTCAGGGTTCTTTGAGTGGTAGTAGTCCAGCAGTCCGTAGTCGTTCTTTACGGCGCGGTCTATGTGGTTGAGCCAGAGCTGGCGCACGGCGCTGTTTTCCAGCAGGCCAACGACGCAGCCCTCGAGCACGTTGTCGTTGCAGGTGTAGCCGTTGCGGGTGAAGAAGCACTTCCACGAGGTGTCCTCCACTTCGCCCTCGTCGTTCAGCTCGTAGCCGTTGTCCCATGCGTCGTCGTCGCCGGCCATGTCGTTGTGGGCGTGGTCACCGGCTATTGACATGAGCGGATAGCAATAGACGGTTCCGCTGTTGAAGCCATTCTCCTTCATGCGCTTCAGCACATCGGTCTTGTAGTTCTCGGGCATGTCGACCGTGCCCACGTAATACTGCTTGGTGCCGCTAATCTGCTGCAACTTCTGCTCCAGCTCGGTGTAGCGCACGTTGGCTCCGTAGTAGTCGTAGCCCTCGGGGTTGCCGTGGCCCATGAAGGTGATGATGTTGTTGCCGGTGAGCTTCGACTTGGTGGCGTTGTAGAGAACGGTGGCGAGTGCATCTACGTCGGTGTCTTCAGCCATAAGCGGCGTGCCGAGGTAGATTTTCACCTTCGAGAGGTACTCGTCGTCGAGGTCGCCATAGAAGTTGTTGGCGAAGTTCTTGATGTAGCTGTCGCGCACGTTCTTGTACTCCTCGCCGGGTATGACCTGCAGCGACTGCACTACAATCTCCTTGTACTGCACGTCCTTGTCGGCGAAGGCGTTGAGCCAGAACGACGGGGCGTAGAAGTTGCGTGCTGCCACGTTCTCGCCGGCAGCGGCGCGGTTGATGCAGATGACAGACGAGAAGCTGAGGTACACGTCGTAGTTGGGGAATTGCTTCTTTGTGGCATCGACGGTGGCGTCGAAGGCATCATAGGCCTGCTGCCAGGTGCTGCCGAAGGCCACGAGCAGAATAGCCTTGTCGTGCTTCTTGTTGGCCTTTACGGTCTTGGTGACGGCCTCCTGATAGAGGTCGTGGTTCGACTTTGCTGCATCGTCGTCGTCATCGCTGCATGCGGTGAAGGCGAACGCTCCACAAATGGCCATCATGGCCATCATCAGAATTTTTGCTTTCATAGTGTTTGTTGTTTTTAAAATGTTAATTAACGAATGCTTCTGTTCTTCTTTCTTATCTATACACTTCAAACAATAAAATGTTCACTCTTCGTCTTCTTTCATCGAGCGCACGGCCGATGCCTTCACCCGTTTTCCTTTATTAAACTTCACCGTGAGTGTGGCGTAGAGCGTGGTGCCTGGCGACGTGGTGCCTAAGTGGTAGGGGCGCGGGGTGGTGTCTTTGTAGTTGAAGATGTTGTCTACCCCTAATTCCACGCGATAGGAAGCCAGCTTGCTGTGCCCCAGGTCGTGGGTGGTGTTAAGCCGCCAGAGCTGGTATGCCTTTCCGTCGCCGTCGTTCTCATAGTAGCGCCGGCTCGACCCGCGTGTGCTGAGGTTCAGCCCTAAGCGGTAGCTGTCGGAGAAACGGTGGCTCCACGTCACGAAACCGTTCCATTTGTGATGCGCCATGCCGTCGATCACCACCTCGTGCAGCACCCCATGCGTCGTGTTATATACGTTGGCCTTCGTGTCTAAGTAGCTGTAGTTGCCGCCGAGGGTCAGCTCCTTGCTGATGTTGCAGCTGAGGTTCATGTCCACGCCGTAGGTCTTGGCATCCTCTGCATTTTTATACATGCGCGGAATGATGTTGGTACTGCCGTCGCCGGCGAAGGCCGACGTGGCTCCGGGCGGTATCTCGCTCACGGGCACATTGACCAGTGTAATCATGTTGTCGAGGCGGTTAACGTAGCCCGTGACCGAACAGGTGAACCGGTCGGTGCGATACTCCACGTTGGCCGACCAGTAGTTGCTGGTCTGTGCATCGAGTTTCGTGTTGCCCATATAATAATAGGTGTTGGCCCCCATCTGCTTCACGTAGTGGTAGCCCAGTTCTTTCGTGGTGGGCGACTTGAAGCCTTGGCTCCATCCTGCGCGCAGGCGCCAGTTGCCCACCGACACCATGGTGCTTAGCTTCGGGGTGACGTGCAGGCCAAAGGCATTGTTGTCTATCAGTCGCACGCCGGCGGTGATGTTGAGCCAGCTGAAGGGGTCGAACTCATCCTGCGCATACACGGCAGCCGTCCAGTCGTCGGCCTTCCCGCCGTTCACGCGCATGGGTGCTTTCAGATAGTCGTAGCGGTATTCTGCTCCCACGTTCAGTGTGTGGTCGTGGGGCAGGTAGAACACCCCTTTGGCGTTGGCCATGGTGCGCTGCTGGTCGCTCTGCAAGTTGGTCTGCCCAGTGAAGTAAGGATAGTAGTGGGTAAACTGTCCGCGGTAGTAGCCATCCTCCAGGGTGGTATCGGTGAAGGCATAGTAGTAGGCATGCCTGTCCCAGCTCACGTCGAGCGTCACCACATTGCGCTTGCTGCCCGCTTCAGGCTGCTCGCCGCCCACATACCACTTGCCGCCCGCAGCAGCCGAGGCATTGCGGTACTTCAGGTCGTAGGTGTAGACGTCGCACGAGGGGTGGCGCCCGTCGGTGGGGCGGTATATGCGCTTGGTGTAGTAGCTGCCGTCGGCATAGAGCTCCATGTCTTTCGTTGGCGTGTAGGTCAGCCGCTCCGCTATCTGCCAGTTGGTGTATTTGTTCACCGTGTGGTTGCGCGTGTCGGTAATCATCTTTGCTTCGGTATACTCATTCGTGGTGTTCTGCCAACCGTCGGTGTGCTGCAGCTGGAAGTTGGTGTACGATTGCCACTGGCCCCATCGCAGTCCCACGCCGTTGTGCTGGCGCAGGTCGTTGTGCGAGCCGTAGCGGGTGGAGTTCTCCACGAGCCAGCCCTCTGTGTCGTGCCGCTTGGTGATGATGTTGATGACACCTGCCATGGCGTCGCTGCCGTAGAGCGCGCTCTGCGCTCCCTTCACTATCTCTATGCGCTCAATGTTGTGAGGGTCTATCAGACCCAGGTCGTTCTCGCCTCCCACGTCGCCGTGTATACGCTTCCCGTCCACCAGTATCAGGATGTAGTTGTTGCCTAGTCCGTTCAGCTGGGTCTGGCTGCCCATGTCGCCCTCGTTAAAGGCAAACGACGCGGTCAGTCCGCTGAGAATGTCCTCCAGACTCTTGCCGCCATAGCTCGCCAGCATCTGTCGCGATATGACTTCTGTCTGCACGGGCGTGTTCTTCAGCAGGTGGCGCGTGCCGGTGCCCGTCACCACCACCTCCTGCAGCGAGTCGCCCTGCAGCACATCTTGCGCCAACGACACAGTAGCGCAAGCCATGAAGGCCAGCACCGCGAGGATTGACGATTTACTCATTTTCGATGTACGATTCGACTTCGTCATTCTTTTACTTCTTACGCCTCCGCTTGCTCCTGAGCGGCGCGTTTTTCAGCCTTGCAACGGCAGGTATTCTGACTCTCCCCAGTCTGCCTTGCCTTCCCGAGTTCCACCCTCGCTCCTCCACATCGTGTGGATGGGGAGAAGGCGGGCTGCTCAGTGGCGTTATACAGGCAAACCTCTTAAACGAGGATTACAGCAGCAGGTACTGTCCGGGATTCTCACCCGGTTCCCTTGCACTGCAGCCATCTGTAGGCTCCAGTTTCCTGTTGCGGGTGCAAAGGTATAAAGATTTGGTATAATAACCAAATTTTTCTGCAAAAAAAGCTGGTATTTATTCAGGACGCGGACAACCACGGACTCTTTTTGCAGCGGATAACAACGGACTGATTTTTGCAGCGGACTATTATTTTGCATCGGACAACAGGGGACTATTATAATGCATCGGACAACAGCGGACTATTATAATGCAGCGGACAACAGCGGACTGATATTTTGCATCGGACAACAGCGGACTATTATTTTGCAGCGGACAACAGCGGACTGATATTTTGCATCGGACAACAGCGGACTATTATTTTGCAGCGGACAACAGCGGGCTATTATTATGCATCGGACAACAGCGGACTATTATTATGCATCGGACAACAGCGGACAGATATTTTGCAGCGGACAACAACGGACTATTATAATGCAGCGGACAACAGCGGACTAATAATTTGCAGCGGACTACAGCGGACTATTATTATGCAGCGGACAACAGCGGACTAATATTTTGCAGCGGACTACAGCGGACTATTATTATGCAGCGGACAACAACGGACTAATATTTTGCAGCGGATAACCACGGACTAATAATTTGCAGCGGACTTACAATGTGGCACATAAGTCCGTTGTAGTCCGCTGTTGTCCTCTGCTAATAGTATCAGTTGCGGCGTAGCTAGGTAAGTCCACTGTTGTCTTGCCTGCAACGTTGCAGACGGGGGGCGTTATTGTTTCAGCTTGAACGACTGCTCAATGCTGTTGATGTCGTCAACAAAAGCCTTGTCTACCTTCAGCCGCTGTTCCACTGCTGCGCAGCTGTGGAGCACGGTGCTGTGGTCGCGCCCGCCAATGAGCTGGCCTATGCGCGAAGCGGGCATCTTGGTGTACTTCTGAGCCAGGTACATGCTCACCTGGCGCACTTGCACAAATTCGCGCTTGCGGCTCTTGCTGAACACATTCTGCTGGCTGACGCCGTAGTGCTGGCATACACGGTCGAGAATCTCGTCGATGGTGAGCGGAGCATTGTCCACCTTCACGGCGCGCTTGATGAGGCGCTCGGCCAGATGCATGTCGATGGCTGAGTTGTAGACAATGCTATAGGCCATGAGCGAGTTGACCACTCCCTGCAGGTCGCGCACGCTGCCATTGGCTGTTTGTGCAATGTAGAGGATGACATCAGCAGGAATCTTCAGTCCGTCGCGGCTGCACTTGTCGTTGAGTATGTCTACGCAGAGCTGCGTGTCGGGCTTCTCTAACTCGGCAATGAGTCCGCAGGAGAAGCGGGTGAGCAGGCGTTCTTTCACACCGTCAAGGTCGACGGGTGGCCGGTCGCTGGCCAGGATTATCTGCTTGCCAAGGCGGAACAAGTGGTCGAAGATGAAGAAGAAGGTGTCGAGTGTCTTTGGCGATGACACCCACTCCTGTATGTCGTCGACGATGAGCACATCGATGGTCTGGTAGAAGTTGATGAAGTCGTTGACGGTGTTCTGCCTCACGGCATCGGTGTACTGCACCTGGAAGAGGCGTGCCGACACGTAGAGCACGCGGCTCTTGGGGGCGCGGCGCTTGCACTCCACGCCGATGGCATTGATGAGGTGGGTCTTTCCACAGCCGGAAGGGCCGAACACGAAGAAGGGGTTGAAGGTTGACTTGCCCGGATGCTCGCTGATGGACAGTCCTACGGCTCGCGGCAGCTTGTTGGAGTCGCCCTCGATGAAACTCTCGAAAGTCTTATTGGGGTCGAGCTGCGGGTTGAGCTGCTGTGACTTGGCGCCATCGAACACTGTGGGCGACTGGTTGGCGCGGGTGCCGGCAGGGGGGTCGATTTCAGCGGGGCGCTCTCCCTCCACCTCTTGTGTCTTGCCGTTCTCGCGGTCCACCACAAGACGGTACTTCAGCTTTACGTTGGTCTTGAAGCTGTTGTTGAGTGCCCAGGCCATCAGACGCACGTAGTGTTGCTCCAAGAACTCGTATATGTACGGGCTTGGAACCTGCACCAGTACCGTCGAGAGCTTTTCGTCATAGCTCTCGAAGACAATGGGCTCGAACCACGTCTTGTATGTCTGCTCAGCAACATTCTGCTTGATGAGGTGCAGGCAGTGTTGCCAGAGCGCCTGATGACTCTTTTGCATTCTTGCGTTTTAGATTATTCCTGGTCTGAAAGTTGATTGTTATCGACTATCACTAGGCGAAAGTGGTTTTTCATTTACTTTCGGAGTGCAAAGGTCGCAAAAAAAAATGACCTGTGCAAATGTGTAGAAAAAGACCACTGTGTTTACAAACGCCGTAACTTTCTATTCCTTGGCAAATTATGTTGTTTCACGTTTTTTTGCAAGATTCAGGTCTTGCACAGTTAAAAGGTTTTGGCTTTCAGTGATTTGCAGAGACACTAATCGGGCTTTACGTGCTGTTTGTTATTTAGACGAAATAAAATTACTTGTCTTTTTTGCCGAAAACAGACAGGTTGATGTAGCGCCGTGGATGGCTCTTGAAGTCGAGTAGCAGCGAGTCGACATCGCGCATGGTGGCGTTGAGGTGGTCGTAGAGCTGTGTGTCGTTCAGTAGCATTCCCACGGTGCCGTTGGGGCTGTTCAGCTTGGCGGTGAGCTGTTCTACGTTGGCCAGTGCATGGTCTACGCGCTGCATGGTGGCTTCGATGTCCACCTGCGAGAGGTTGGCTGTGAGTGTCTCGGTGTTGGCCAGCACGCCCTCGGCCTTGGTCATCATCTGCGGCATGTGGCGGTTGAGCTGGGCAGTGAGCTGGTGCAGCTGTGCCGAGGTGGCGGTGAGCCTGGCAGTGAGTTGTTCGGCGTTGTGCATGGTGGTTGCGAGGGCCGGGTCGCTCACCAGCAGGTTGATGTTCTGCAGTATGGAGTCGAGCTTGGGCAGCATCTGCTCTATCTGCGGCAGCATGTTGGCGGCCTTGCTCATCAGTCCTTCTTGTGTGCCGCCCTCTATAGTGTCGCCTACTGTGAGCAGCCGGCCTTCAGCGGGGCCGAAGCGCAGCTCCAGCCTTACGTTGCCCAGAAAGTCGCTCACTATCTCGGCCCGCGTTCCCTTGTGCATCTGCAGCTTGGGGTCGAGGTCGGCTGTGGCTATGATGTGGTCGGGGCGGCTGTAGTCATAGTCTATGTCCTTGATAACGCCCACACGATAGCCGTTGGCATAGATGGGGCTGGAGGGTGAGAGTCCGCTTACGTCGTCGAAGACTACATAGTAGACGTCATTGCTGGAGAACAGCGACATGCCCTTGAGGAAATGCAGGCCTATGAACAGCACTACTACCGCTGCGATGGCCACCAGTGCAATCTTTATTTCGTTAGAGATCTTCATGCTTATTAATGCGTTATATTCGTGTGTTGCTTATTCTATATGGTGAAAAACGTGCTATCCGTGCTTGTAGTTATCGCCGCTGGTTGCGCTTGAACTCCTGCAGGGCTTCGGCAGCATCGACGCGCTCTCCGTTCTTGAAGGCAATGATGAATGCCTGTGGAAACTTCTGCAGCACGCTTTTGCGCAGCTTGTATATCTCGTTGTAGTTGGCTGAAGCGCCGATGGTGTACTTCCACAGCGCGCCTTCCTTGTAGCTGTCCACACCCTGCAGGCCTTTCAACTGACGGTCGTTGGGGCGCAGCTGGCGGTCGCTGGCCAGGATTTGCACCTTGAAGATGGGTGCAGCAGTAGCTACTGCGGCATCTGTGGCATCAGTTGCGGCTGCGGTCTCAGTGGCAGCAGGTGTGTCTGCGGCATCTGATGCGACGGGTGGCTCTGCTGCGGCAGGTGTGGCAGGGGGCTCTTGCGGAGTGGGCGTGCTGGGAGTAGAGGGTGGGGTAGGGGATGTGGCACCCTTGTTCTTGTATGCCACGAAAGCTTTGTATATGCCGCGTGCCATTGCATCGACGTTAGCCTGCTTGGTGAGGTAGGCTGCCTCCGAGGGGGTGGTGATGTAGCCCAGCTCAATGAGGCAGGCGGGCATCGATGTTTCGCGTAGCACCAGGAAGGCATCTTGCTTCACGCCTTTGTTGGGCCGGCCGGCGGTGGCACACACGTTTTTCTGTATAAGCTGTGCCAGCTCCACGCTCTGTGCCATGTTTGCCTCGTTCACCATGTCGAAGATGATATAGCTTTCAGGTGAGTTCGGGTCGAATCCTGCATAGTGCTGGCGGTAGTCGCTCTCTATCAGGATGACCTCGTTCTCGCGCATGGCAGCGCTGCGCTTCTCGTTGCTGCGGCGCATGCCCATGGTATAGGTCTCCATGCCTGTAATAGTCTTACGGCTCTCCACGCTGTTGGTGTGTATGGATATGAATACGTCGGCCTTGTTTTTGTTGGCTATCTCTGCGCGGCGGTGCAATGGTATGAACACGTCGGTCTTGCGGGTGTATATCACCTTTACGTCGGCACAGTTCTGTTCCACCAACTTGCCGAAGGCCAGTGCCACGCTCAGGTTGATGTTTTTCTCCTTGGCGCCGTTGGCACACGCACCGCCGTCCTTGCCGCCGTGGCCTGCATCAATCACCAGGGTGTACTTGTGCTTCTCTTGTGCCGCTGCGTGGGTAAATGACAAATGACAGACGATGAGTGCTAAAGCTATCACCATCATCCATCTGTTTCTCAGCAGTGTAGTTATTGTTCTACGCATAGTAATCAGTTGTGTTTGCCATTTATCATTGCTTTGTCATACAGACCAAAGGCCTTACTTACCTCCACTTCCACACTCGCTCCTGCGCAGTCGGCACCCATGGGTGGGTTCAGCTTGGTGAGCTTCAGGCGTATAGCCGTGGCTTGTGTGAAACGGTCGAACACGGCCTTGCAGATGCGCCCTGCCGCATGCTCCAGCAGGTTCGACGGCACTGCCATCTGCTCTTCCACCACCTTGCACAGCTCGGCATAGTTCAGCGTGTCGGCCACACGGTCGGTGGCCATGGCCTGCTCTATATTATAATGTACGTATATGCTCACCGTGAAGTCGCCACCTACGCGGCGCTCCTGTGGCAGTACGCCGTGATGTGCATGCAGGCGCAGCCCTTCTATGCTGATGATACTACTCTGCAGCGTCATTGGCAATGTCGGCCTGTCCTGGCAGGTATTTCTTCAGGGCGCGCTCCACGCCGTTCTTCCATGTGTTGATGCTCTCGTCGTGCAGCGATAGCGAGGCCACCAGCTTGATGACTCGCTCTATGGGCATGCCGTAGCGCAGCACGCCGCTGATGAGCTTGGCGTAGTTCCAGTATTCGGGGTTGAACTTCTCGTTGATGCCCTCTACGGTAATCTTGTATCCGCGTGTGTTCTCAAACTGGAAGTCGTAGCGCTTGGTGCCGTCGGCATTCACCTGCTTCACTATCTTCCCCTTGCTCACCGACTTGGGCAGCATGATGCCCTCTTCTTCGTCTTGCAGGCCGGTGAATATCTCGTAGGGGTAGCCGTCGAGCAGCCCCACCAGTGCCACCCACTTCTCCTTGTTGTTCTGAAAGCGCACCACGTCGCACTCCAACACCTGTGGGCGCTGTTCCACTACTTGTCGCTGTGGCTGTGCCTGCTCGTCAGATGCATGCATTATTTGTTTTTCCATATGATTATTTGTTCTTGTCAATTTTGCTGCAAAATTAATGAAAACTTAGGAAAACTGCTGAAGAAAAGTAGGGCACGTGTTGCTATTTAACTTTTTTTGTGAGGCTTCCGTCAACAGCGGTCTTTTTATGTACGCATCGGACAACAACGGACTACTTATTTTCGCATCGGACAACAGCGGACTACTTTTTTAGCATCGGACAACAGCGGACTGCTTCTTTTTCGCATCGGACAACAACGGACTACTTTTTTTCGCATCGGACAACAACGGACTACTTTTCGCATCGGACTATAGCGGACTTTTTTATGTGCGCTTCGGTCAACAGCGGACTTTTTATGTGCGCATCGGACAACAGCGGGCTACTTTTCGCATCGGACAACAGCGGACTTTTTTATGTGCGCTTCGGTCAACAGCGGACTTTTTATGTGCGCATCGGACAACAGCGGGCTACTTTTTTTACTTTTTTTAGCAGCGGACAACAGCGGACTTTTTTAGCAGCGGACAACAGCGGACTTTTTTTAGCAGCGGTCAACAGCGGGCTTTTTTTTTCGCTTCGGTCAACAGCAGACTGCTTTATGTGCGCTTATGCCGAGCATACAAAAAACTCCGAACCGTCAAGCGATTCGGAGTTTTTTATCGGTTAGAATCAAGAACGCCAACTGATGGCTGTGGTGCTTAACTGTCGAGGACAGACTCCTGCACGAAGTCGAGCACGTTCTTGCGGTTAGCCTGCATTCGCTCGTACTCCTCCTTGGAGCCGACGATGAGCTTTTCGAACTCGCGCAGACCGGTGCCGGCGGGAATGAGGTGACCGCAGATGACGTTCTCTTTCATGCCCTCCAAGTAGTCCACCTTTCCACGGATGGCAGCCTCGTTGAGCACCTTCGTGGTCTCCTGGAAGGAGGCTGCACTCATGAACGACTTCGTCTGCAATGCTGCGCGGGTGATGCCCTGCAGAATCTGCGTTGACGTAGCGGGCACGGCATCGCGCACCTGCACCACACGGAGGTCACGACGCTTCAGCGAGGTGTTCTCGTCGCGCAGACGACGGGCAGTAACTATCTGTCCGGCCTTCAGCTCGGTGCTGTCGCCAGCATCGGTGACCACCTTCTTGCCCCAGATACGGTCGTTCTCCTCGGCGAAGTCGAGCTTGTCGACCACCTGCTGCTCGAGGAACGTGGTGTCGCCAGGATCGTTGATCTCTACCTTGCGCATCATCTGACGAACGATAATCTCGAAGTGCTTGTCGTTAATCTTGATGCCCTGCAGACGGTAGACGTCCTGCACCTCGTTGACGATGTACTCCTGAACGGCGGTGGGACCCTTGATGGCGAGGATGTCGCTGGGGGTAATAGCGCCATCGCTGAGCGGCGTTCCGGCACGCACGGCATCGTGCTCCTGCACCAGTATCTGCTTAGAGAGCGATACAAGGTACTTGCGCTGGTCGCCCGACTTCGAGGTGACGATAATCTCGCGGTTGCCACGCTTCACCCTACCCATGGTCACCTCGCCGTCAATCTCGCTGACAATGGCGGGGTTCGAGGGATTGCGGGCTTCGAAGAGCTCGGTGACACGGGGCAGACCGGCGGTGATGTCACCACCCTTGGCTGCTGCACGAGGAATCTTCACCAGCGTCTCACCTGTCTTCACGGTCTGTCCATCTTCCACTACTACGTGACCGCCCACGGGGAAGTTGTAAGTGCCAATCTTCTCGCCGTTGACATCGATAATGTCGCAGGTGGGCACCCTCGTCCTGTCTTTCGACTCGGTGACAATCTTCTCGGTGAGACCCGTCGTCTCGTCGGTCTCAGCGCGGAAGGTGACACCTTCGAGGACGTCGTTGAACTTCAGTACACCAGAATACTCGGTGACGATGACGGCGTTGAAGGGATCCCACTGTGCTATCTTGTCGCCCTTCTGCACTACGTCGCCCGTCTTGAAGTAGACGGAGGCACCATAGGGCACATTCACTGTGGAGAGCACAATCTTGGTATTCGGGTCGACGAAGCGCAACTCACCCAGTCGGCTCACCACCATCTCGCACTCACGGCCATCCTCGTCGAAGGGTACGGTGCGCACCTCTTCAAATTCAAGGCGTGCGGACTCATACTTCGACACAATGGTGGCGTTGGCGGCAGCATTAGCAGCCACACCACCTGCGTGGAACGTACGAAGCGTGAGCTGAGTACCAGGCTCGCCGATGGCTTGTGCGGCAATGACGCCCACGGCCTCGCCCTTCTGCACCATGCGGCGCGTGGCCAGGTTGCGGCCGTAGCACTTGCGGCAGACGCCCTTCTTCGACTCACAAGTGAGCACCGATCGAATCTCCACGCTCTCAATCTCGGCCTTCTCTATCTCCTCGGCAATGGCCTCAGTGATTTCCTCACCGGCATGTACGATAGCCTCGCCCGTCTTGGGGTTGATGACATCGTGGACGGATACACGGCCTAGGATGCGTTCGGCCAGCGAGCTGATAATCTCGTCGCCACTCTTCAAAGCGGTGCAAACGAGGCCACGCAGCGTGCCGCAGTCTTCCTCGGTGATAATGACATCATGACTCACATCCACCAAGCGGCGGGTAAGGTAACCAGCGTCGGCTGTCTTCATGGCGGTGTCGGCCAGACCCTTACGGGCACCGTGGGTGGAAATGAAGTACTCCAACACCGACATACCTTCCTTGAAGTTCGACAGAATGGGGTTCTCGATGATTTGGTGTCCCTCGGCACCGGCCTTCTGAGGCTTAGCCATCAGACCGCGGATACCGGAGAGCTGCTTAATTTGGTCCTTACTACCACGGGCACCAGAGTCGAGCATCATGAACACGGCATTGAAGCCCTGGTCAGCCTCGGTCATCTCCTTCATGAGGATGTTACCGATGTCGTTGTTGACGTGTGTCCAAGTATCAATGACCTGATTGTAACGCTCGTTGTCGGTGATGAAGCCCATGTTGTAGTTGTCGGTAATTTGCTGCACCTCATCGTTGCCCTTAGCTATGAGTTCGGCCTTCTCCTTCGGGATGATGATATCATCGAGGTTGAACGAAAGACCGGCAAGATAAGCCATACGATAGCCCAGATTCTTGATGCCGTCGAGGAACTCGCAAGCCTCGGCAAAGCCCACGTTCTTAATAACATCGGCAATGATGTCGCGGAGTGACTTCTTAGAGATGACCGTATTGACAAAGCCCACCTCTGGCGGCACAATGCCGTTAACGATGACACGGCCTACGGAAGTCTCCACCTGATGGCGCACCTTGTGTCCGTCAATAACGTCATCAACAACAACCTTCACCTGTGCATGGAGGTCACACTTGCCTTCGTTGTGCGCAATGATGGCCTCCTCGGGGCCGTAGAACGAGAGACCCTCGCCCTTGGCACCCGGACGAATCTTTGTAATGTAGTAGAGGCCAAGCACCATATCCTGCGATGGCACTGTGATAGGAGCACCATTGGCAGGGTTGAGGATGTTATGGCTCTGCAGCATAAGCAGCTGCGCCTCAAGTATGGCCTCGTTGCTAAGTGGGAGGTGCACGGCCATCTGGTCGCCGTCGAAGTCGGCGTTGAAGGCAGTACATGCCAGCGGGTGTAGCTGAATGGCCTTGCCTTCGATGAGCTTCGGCTGGAAGGCCTGGATGCCCAGACGGTGAAGCGTAGGAGCACGGTTGAGGAGCACGGGATGCCCCTTCATCACATTCTCCAGAATGTCCCAGATGACGGGTTCTCGGCGGTCGACAATCTTCTTGGCGCTCTTCACCGTCTTGACGATGCCGCGCTCAATGAGCTTACGAATGATGAACGGCTTGTAAAGCTCGGCAGCCATCAGTGTAGGCAGGCCACACTCGCCCATCTTCAACTCAGGTCCAACGACAATGACTGAACGGGCTGAGTAGTCGACACGTTTACCAAGGAGGTTCTGACGGAAGCGGCCCTGCTTGCCCTTCAGCGAGTCGGAGAGTGACTTCAGGGGGCGGTTGCTGTCGCTCTTCACGGCACTGGCCTTGCGGCTGTTGTCGAAGAGCGAGTCGACAGCCTCCTGCAGCATGCGTTTCTCATTGCGCAAGATTACCTCGGGAGCATGAATCTCGATGAGGCGCTTCAGACGGTTGTTGCGGATAATGACACGACGGTAGAGGTCGTTGAGGTCGCTGGTGGCGAAACGACCACCATCGAGGGGCACCAGCGGGCGCAGTTCAGGAGGCGTCACGGGCAGAATCTTCATAATCATCCACTCAGGTTTGTTGACACCTTTCTCTACACTCTGGCGGAAGGCCTCCACCACCTGCAGGCGCTTCAGGGCCTCATTCTTGCGCTGCTGCGACGAGTCGGTATTGGCACGGTCGCGCAGCTCATAGCTCAGCGAGTCAAGGTCGAGCTGCTGCAGCAACTCGTAGATGGCCTCGGCACCCATTTTAGCTACGAACTTATTGGGGTCGCTATCCTCTAAGTAATAGTTGTCCTCAGAGAGCTGATTGTCGATGATATCATTGTACTCCTCCTCAGAGAGCAGGTCGTACTTCTGAGAACCAAGAATCGGCTCGCCGTCGGCATTCTTGCGCCCCTCCATGAGTCCGGGCTGAATAACGACGTAGCGCTCGTAGTAGATGATGGCATCGAGCTTCTTTGTGGGCATGCCCAAGAGATAGCCAATCTTGTTGGGCAGCGAGCGGAAGTACCATATATGAGCCACGGGCACCACCAGGTCGATGTGTCCGCTGCGCTCACGGCGCACCTTCTTCTCGGTCACCTCCACACCACAGCGATCGCAGACGATGCCCTTGTAACGTATGCGCTTGTACTTGCCGCAGGCGCACTCATAGTCTTTGGTGGGACCGAAGATGCGCTCGCAGAACAGGCCATCGCGCTCAGGCTTGTAGGTGCGGTAGTTGATGGTCTCCGGCTTGGTCACCTCACCGAAAGAGTTCTCGAGGATTTCCTCGGGAGAAGCAAGTCCGATGGTAATCTTGGTGAAGTTATTCTTCTGCTTTGTTTCTTTCTTGAAAGCCATATTTCAATTGACAATTTACGAATTTACGATTTACGATTACTTCACTTAGTCGAGGGTCACGCTCAGGCCGAGGCCGCGCAGCTCATGGAGCAGCACATTGAGCGATTCGGGGATGCCCGGTGTAGGCATCGGCTCGCCCTTGACAATAGCCTCGTAGGCTTTTGAGCGGCCCACGGTATCATCAGACTTGATAGTAAGAATCTCCTGAAGTACATGGCTGGCACCGAAGGCTTCGAGTGCCCAAACCTCCATCTCTCCGAAGCGCTGGCCACCGAACTGAGCCTTACCTCCAAGCGGCTGCTGGGTGATGAGGCTGTACGGGCCTATGGAGCGAGCGTGCATCTTGTCCTCCACCATGTGGCCGAGCTTCAAGAAGTAGGTGATACCCACGGTGGCAGGCTGGTCGAAGCGTTCGCCCGTCTCACCGTCATAGAGGTGTGTGGAACACAGGCGGGGCAGTCCGGCTTTGTCGGTCCACTCGGCCAGGTCATCCAGTTTAGCACCATCGAAGATAGGTGTGGCAAACTTCACGCCCATGCGCTTGCCGGCAGCACCGAGAATGGCCTCGAAGATCTGTCCGAGGTTCATGCGCGAAGGCACGCCCAGAGGGTTGAGCACCAGGTCGACAGGACGTCCGTCCTCAAGGAACGGCATATCCTCCTGACGCACCACCTTCGACACAATGCCCTTGTTGCCGTGACGGCCGGCCAGCTTGTCGCCCACGCCAATCTTGCGCTTCTTGGCCACATAGACCTTAGCCATCTGCAGGATGCCAGAGGGCAGCTCATCGCCAATAGTGATGGCAAACTTGCGGCGTTTCATCTCTGCATCGAGCAGCTTGTACTTCTTCATATAGTTAATGATGAGCTTGGCTATGAGTTCGTTCTTGTGGTCATCATTGGTCCACTTGTTCGTCTGCACGTCGCCATACTCCAGATTGCGAAGCACGGTCATGGTGAACTTTGAGCCTTTGGTAATGATTTCGGCTCCGGTATAGTCTTTCACGCCCTGCGAAGTCTTGCCTTTTGTCAGCTCAGCAAGCTTGTCAATGAGGATGTCCTTCAAGTCGTTGACCTTAGCCTCGTATTCCTCGTCAATCTTGGCCAGTGTCACCTTGTCCTGCATCTTTGTCTGGCGTGTCTTGATGGCACGGGCAAAGAGCTTCTTGTCGATGATGACACCAGTGAGCGAAGGATTGGCCTTCAGCGAAGAGTCCTTCACATCGCCGGCCTTGTCGCCGAAGATGGCGCGCAGCAGCTTCTCCTCAGGCGAGGGATCGCTTTCACCCTTCGGTGAAATCTTGCCGATAAGGATGTCGCCCGGCTCCACACGGGCACCCACACGGATGACACCGTTTTCGTCGAGGTCCTTAGTGGCCTCCTCCGAGACATTGGGGATGTCGGAGGTGAATTCTTCAACACCGCGCTTCGTCTCACGCACGTCGAGCGAGTACTCGTCAACGTGGACACTGGTGAGAATGTCCTCGCGCACGATGCGCTCGTTGAGCACAATAGCATCCTCATAGTTGTAACCCTTCCACGGCATGTATGCCACGAGCAGGTTGCGGCCCAGTGCCAGCTCACCGTTCTCAGTGGCATAGCCTTCGGTCAGGATGTCACCCTTCTTCACACGCTGTCCCTTGTCGCAGATAGGACGCAGGTCGATGGTCATATTCTGGTTGGTGCGGCGGAACTTTGGAATGCGGTATTCCTTCAGTGCCGGCTCGAAGCTCACAAACTCCTCGTCATCGGTGCGGTCGTAGAGAATGCGAATGGTGGTGGCGTCGACATACTCAATGACACCGTCGCCCTCAGCGGTTATCATGGTGCGGGAATCCTCGCACACCTGCTTCTCGATGCCGGTACCCACGATGGGAGCCTCGTTGTGGAGCAGGGGCACAGCCTGGCGCATCATGTTCGATCCCATGAGTGCACGGTGAGCATCGTCGTGCTCCAGGAAGGGAATAAGCGATGCGGCTATAGAGGCTATCTGCTGCGGCGACACATCCATCAGGTTCACCTCTGAAGGAGGAACCACGGGGAAGTCGGCGTCTTGGCGGCACTTCACTACCTTGCGTATGAAGGTGCCGTCGTCGTTAAGCGGAGCATTGCCCTGACCAATGATGTAATTGGCCTCGTCCTCAGCAGTGAGATAGACTATCTCATCGTTGTTGAGGTTGGCTATGCCGTTCTCCACCTTACGATAGGGGGTCTGTATGAAGCCCAGCTCATTGATCTTGGCATAGACGCAGAGCGAGGAGATAAGACCGATGTTCGGACCTTCAGGGCTCTCAATAGGACAAAGGCGTCCATAGTGGGTATAGTGCACGTCGCGCACCTCGAAGCCTGCACGCTCGCGGCTCAGACCGCCAGGGCCAAGTGCAGAGAGGCGGCGCTTGTGTGTCACCTCAGCCAGGGGGTTGGTCTGGTCCATGAACTGCGACAGCGGGTTGGTGCCGAAGAACGAATTGATAACGCTCGAAATGGTCTTGGCGTTGATAAGGTCGGTAGGTGTGAACACCTCGTTGTCGCGCACGTTCATGCGCTCACGAATGGTGCGGCTCATGCGCGCCAGGCCTATTGAGAACTGGTTGCTGAGCTGCTCGCCCACTGTGCGCACGCGGCGGTTCGACAGGTGGTCGATATCGTCGACAGCTGCTTTTGAGTTGATGAGCTGTATGAGGTATTTAATAATCTCGATAATATCCTCTTTTGTCAGTACACGCACGTTCATCTCGGTGTCAAGCCCCAGCTTTTTGTTGATGCGGTAGCGGCCTACATCACCCAAGTCATAACGCTTGTCGCTGAAGAAGAGATTCTGTATGACTTCGCGAGCAGAAGCATCGTCGGCAGGGTCGGCATTGCGCAGTTGGCGATAGATGTAGAGCACAGCCTCCTTTTCCGAGTTTGACGGGTCCTTGGCGAGCGTGTTGAAGATAATGCTGTAGTCCTGTGCCACAGCCTCATCTTTATGCACGAGTATGGTCTGAGCGCCACTCTCAAGGATGGCCATCATGTTGTCTTCGGTAATCTCCGTCTCACGGTCCATGATGACATCGTTACGCTCAATAGATACAACTTCGCCCGTATCCTCATCGACAAAGTCCTCGTTCCAACTCTTCAGCACACGGGCAGCCAGTTTGCATCCCAGCACTTTCTTCAGTGCGGCCTTGTTCACTTTCACCTCCTCAGCCAAGTCGAAAATCTGCAGTATGTCCTTGTCGTTCTCGAAACCGATGGCACGCAGCAGCGTAGTAACAGGCAACTTCTTCTTTCGGTCGATATAGGCATACATCACGTTGTTGATGTCGGTGGCAAACTCTATCCACGACCCCTTGAAGGGGATGATGCGTGCTGAATAGAGCAAAGTACCGTTGGCATGTACGCTCTGTCCGAAGAACACACCCGGCGAGCGATGCAGCTGAGAGACCACCACACGTTCAGCACCGTTGATGACGAAGGTGCCGTTCTGCGTCATGTAGGGAATGGGGCCAAGGAATACATCCTGAATGACGGTTCCAAACTCCTCGTGGTCAGGGTCGGTGCAATACAGTTTCAACTTAGCCTTCAGGGGTACACTATATGTAAGGCCACGCTCCAGGCACTCCTCTATGGTGTAGCGGGGCGGGTCAATATAGTAATCCAGGAACTCAAGCACGAAATTGTTGCGTGTGTCGGTAATGGGGAAATTCTCGGCGAACACCTTGTAGAGACCGTCGTTCTTGCGTTCCTCAGGCGGAGTGTCTAATTGCAGGAAGTCCTGAAACGACTTGAGCTGCACGTCGAGGAAATCGGGTAATGGCATCGGGTTCTTGACGCTGCCAAAGTTTACTCTGTTGTCTATTACTTTTGAAGCCATATAAAAATAATGTTGATTCTAAATGTCCTAGATTTACTAGTACTTCTAGATTATCTAGTCAGTCTAGAAAATCTAGTGATAGAGAGACGAAAACGGTTAGGAACCCTCTACTGGAGAGTTCCTAACCTAATGGTATCGTTTCGGACTGAATTACTTCAGCTCAACCTCGGCACCAGCGGCCTCGATGGTCTTCTTCAGGTTCTCAGCCTCATCCTTTGACAGGCCTTCCTTGATGGTGGCGGGAGCACCGTCAACCAGATCCTTAGCCTCTTTCAGGCCCAGACCACATGCTTCCTTCACGGCCTTCACCACCTGGAGCTTAGCAGCGCCAGCCGACTTCAGCACCACGTCGAAAGAGGTCTTCTCCTCAGCTGCCTCAGCGGGGCCAGCTGCGGGGCCAGCAGCTACTGCAACGGCTGCAGCAGCAGGCTCAATTCCATACTCGTCCTTCAGGACCGTTGCCAACTCGTTCACTTCCTTCACAGTCAGGTTTACCAACTGCTCAGCAATAGCTTTAATATCTGCCATTTTATTTAATTGATTTTAATTGTTTTAATGTGAATGTTATAAATGTTGCGTCGCTTATTATTTGTTACGCTCAGCGATAGCGTCAAGCAGGCCGTGGATCTTTCCACCGGCATTCAGTCCGGACATAATATTCTTGATGGGCGACTGCAGCAGAGCCACAACGTCGGCTATCAGTTCGTTCTTGCTCTTGATAGCCACCAGCTCGTCGAGCTTGTCGGCACCAACGAAGAAACTCTCTTCAGCAAAGGCACCCTTCAGTGCGGGAACCTCCTGCTTCTTGTTCTTATAGTCCTTCAGCAGTTTTGCGGGAGCATTTGCCACCTGCGTGAACATCAGTGCGGTGTTGCCCTTCAGGCAGTCGTACAGAGGAGTAAAGTCAGCCTCTGCATTCTCAAAAGCCTTGTGCAGCAGTTTGTTCTTCACCACCAGCAACTTGATGTCGTTCTTGAAGCAGTTGCGGCGCAGCTCACTTGTCTGCTCAGCATTCAGTCCAGTCAGGTCGACCAAATAGAAATGAGGAGTCTCCTTCAGCTTCTCACCCAATTCTACGATGATAGTATCTTTTAATTCCTTTTTCATTTGTCTAATCTTTTTGCGAGTTATTCAACTGATTTAGGATCTACCTTGATACCCATGCTCATCGTGCTTGAGAGGAAGATGCTCTTCAAGTAAGTACCCTTGGCGGCAGCCGGCTTCAGCTTGATAATGGTAGAGATAAACTCCTTGGCATTCTCAAAGATCTGATCGGGAGTGAAAGTCACCTTACCGATAGAGGTATGCACAATACCAGTCTTATCCACCTTAAAGTCAATCTTACCCTGCTTCACTTCTTTCACTGCCTTTGCAACATCCATCGTAACGGTACCGCTCTTGGGGTTAGGCATAAGTCCACGGGGACCGAGGATACGACCCAAGGGTCCCAGCTTGCCCATGCATGAGGGCATCGTGATGATGACATCAACATCAGTCCAGCCTCCCTTGATCTTATCGATATATTCGTCAAGACCAACATAGTCAGCACCAGCTTCCTTTGCGGCAGCCTCCTGATCGGGGGGGCAGAGAGCGAGAACACGCGTCACCTTGCCAGTACCATTAGGCAGCGACACAACGCCGCGCACCATCTGGTTAGCCTTACGCGGGTCAACGCCCAAGCGTACATCGATATCAACGGATGCCTCGAACTTCGTCGTGGTTATTTCCTTGACGAGTGCGGCGGCTTCCTTCAAAGAGTATGCTTTCCCTGCTTCAACCTTATCAGCTACCAACTTTTGATTTTTTGTCAGTTTACTCATTGTCTTGTAAAATTGAAGTTATTGTTATTTACCAGGGAACTCCCCTTGTACAGTGATACCCATGCTACGAGCCGTACCAGCAATCACCTTCATAGCCGACTCCACAGTGAAGCAGTTCAAGTCCTGAAGCTTGTCCTCGGCAATGGCGCGTACCTGATCCCAAGTGACGCTGGCCACCTTCTTGCGGTTAGGCTCAGCTGAACCGCCCTTTACCTTAGCAGCCTCAAGCAGCTGTACTGCTGCGGGAGGAGTCTTAATGACGAAAGAGAATGACTTGTCGGCATAGTATGTGATAACGACAGGAAGAATCTTGCCTGCCTTATCCTGGGTTCTGGCGTTGAACTCTTTGCAGAATCCCATGATGTTAATACCCTTAGAACCCAGAGCAGGTCCTACGGGAGGCGAGGGATTCGCAGCGCCACCTTTAATCTGCAATTTGATTAATCCAGCAACTTCTTTAGCCATTTCTGTTAATAATTTGTTTGATGATATACAAGTCCAGAATTGGAAGCCTTCCAGACCCTATATTAGAATGAGTGCACCGTAACACATTACACTCTATTCTTTCTCTACCTGATTGAAACCGAGTTCAAGAGGCGTTTTCCTACCGAAGATCTTCACCATCACCTTCAGCTTGCGCTTCTCGGTGTTCACTTCTTCTATCACGCCGCTGAACCCGCTGAACGGGCCGTCTGTAACCTTTACAGCCTCATCAAGGACGTAAGGCACTTCCACCTCTTCGGCATGCAAAGCCGTGTCCTCGACAGTACCCAAGATGCGATTGATGTCGGCCTGACGCACCGGACTGGGATTGTCCATTCCGCCAAGGAAACCTAATACATTAGGAATGAAGCGAAGCGTGTGGGCTATTTCACCGTCAAGGCGAGCCTCCACAAGCACATAGCCAGGAAGAAACAGCTTCTCCTTGACTACTCGCTTGCCGTTGCGCAGCTGGGCATACTTCTCTGTAGGCAAAAGAATCTGTCCTACGCTGTCGGCCAGTGTAGGATTCTTTCTCATCAATGCCTCCAAGTACTCTTTTACCTTTGCCTCTTTACCGCTTACAGCTTTCAGCACGTACCACTTCTTTCCCGTCTCAGTCATTGTCACTTAAAGATTAGCCCGGATAAACCACGCTCATTACCGACTTGAACACGATGTCCATCACCCAAACGACAAGAGCAATAATCAGCGATGCTGACAGCACCAGCATAGCGCTAGCTGTCAACTCTTTGTATGTAGGCCATGTCACCTTGTGTGCTAACTCGTCATAGCAAGTCTGGCAATACTTAATAAACTTTTTCATTTCCTTTTCTATCTTTCTACGCACGGGAAGGAGGACTCGAACCCACGACCCTCGGTTTTGGAGACCGATGCTCTACCAACTGAGCTATTCCCGTATTAAAAGCCCCCACCCGTCATGAGCGGGGGCCTGTGTTGTTTTGTCATGTAGGCTGCAGCTTTGCCGCAGTTTAACCTGACGATTAGTCTTCGAAGACCTCAGTAATCTGGCCAGAGCCAACGGTGCGACCACCCTCACGGATAGCGAAGCGCAGACCCTTGTTCAGAGCAACGGCGTAGATCAGCTCAACAGTGATCTCCACGTTGTCACCAGGCATCACCATCTCAACGCCTTCGGGCAGAGAAATCTCACCCGTGCAGTCCATGGTGCGGAGGTAGAACTGGGGACGATACTTGTTGCCGAACGGAGTGTGACGGCCACCCTCTTCCTTCTTCAGGACGTAGATAGAAGCCTTGAACTTCTTGAAGGGCTTGATCTGTCCGGGATGGCAGAGCACCATACCACGCTTGATCTCGTTCTTGTCGATACCGCGGAGCAGCAGACCTACGTTATCACCAGCCTGACCCTCGTCAAGAATCTTGCGGAACATCTCAACACCGGTAACAACCGACTTCTTGTCCTCACCAAGACCGAGCAGCTCAACCTCGTCACCAACGTGGATGACACCAGTCTCGATACGGCCAGTAGCAACAGTACCACGACCTGTGATTGAGAACACGTCCTCAACAGGCATCAGGAAGGGCTTGTCGGTAGCGCGAGGAGGCTCCTGGATCCATGTGTCGCAGGTATCCATCAGCTCCATCACCTTCTCCTCCCACTTCTCAACACCGTTCAGGGCGCCAAGAGCAGAACCGCGGATGATAGGAGTCTCGTCCTCGAACTCATACTGAGAGAGAATCTCCTGAACCTCCATCTCAACGAGCTCCAGCATCTCCTCATCCTCAACCATATCGCACTTGTTCAGGAACACCACCAGACGGGGAACGTTCACCTGACGGGCGAGCAGGACGTGCTCACGGGTCTGAGGCATAGGACCGTCAGTAGCAGCGACAACGAGGATAGCACCGTCCATCTGGGCAGCACCAGTAACCATGTTCTTCACATAGTCAGCGTGTCCCGGGCAGTCAACGTGAGCGTAGTGACGAATCTTGGTCTCGTACTCAACGTGAGCGGTGTTAATAGTGATACCGCGCTCCTTCTCCTCGGGAGCGTTGTCAATCTGGTCGAACGACTTCACCTCAGAGAGACCAGCCTTAGCCAGCACAGTGGTGATAGCAGCAGTCAGAGTAGTCTTACCGTGGTCAACGTGACCAATAGTACCAATGTTTACGTGCGGTTTGGTGCGCACAAAGGTTTCTTTTGCCATTTTTTGTTGTTTTTATTAATTGTTTGTATAATCGAAGTTCAATCTCCTCCTTACTTAAGAGAGCTGTAACTGAGAGTTGAACTCAGGACCTCTTCCTTACCAAGGAAGTGCTCTACCACTGAGCTATTACAGCATTTCTTCTTGAGCGGAAAACGGGGCTCAAACCCGCGACCCCCAGCTTGGAAGGCTAGTGCTCTATCAACTGAGCTATTTCCGCATGACTCTCCTCACTGAGAGTGGGTGCTGATGGATTCGAACCACCGAAGTCGAAAGACAGCAGATTTACAGTCTGCCCCATTTGGCCACTCTGGAAAACACCCATTTGGCTTACGCCTTATTCCCAACATAGATTGGCTTTCGCCTTTCCTTGAGCCCGGGACTCAATTGGCTTTCGCCTTTCCTTGAGCCTCTTGTCGGATTCGAACCAACGACCCCGAGATTACAAATCACGTGCTCTGGCCAACTGAGCTAAAGAGGCTTTTTTTGCAGCCGTCCTCTGATTCAGATTTACGACCTGTCGGAAAACGGCTGCAAAGTTAGATATTATTTTTGAAATACCAAAACTTTTTCTTGGATTTTTTTAATGACTCCTCAATTTTTCCTTAAATTTCTGTAGTTGAGCACGCATGGAATCCACACAGAGATCGACACTTTCCTCAAATGAGTCACTAGTCTTCTCAACAAACAGGGTATTGCCGGGCACTGCCACAGACAGACTGGTCTGCTTGTTTTGTGCGGTAGCGGGCTTCACTACCTTCAACTGCACCTCTACTTTCTGTATATCTTCAAATGACTTTTCTAACTTGGCGACCTTCTTCTCGATGAACGCCTGTAACTTCTCGGTGGCGTCGAAATGAATCGACTGAATCTTAATTTCCATAGTTACCTCCAGTTTTTTTAGTTAGTTATTAATAAAGGTCAGGCTCTTGGATGAGCCTCTTTGTAAACTCGTTTCAGCTGTTCGAACGTCGTGTGGGTATAGATCTCTGTTGTCTCCAGACTCTCATGTCCCAACAACTTCTTGACGCTCTCCAGTCCTGCGCCGTTGTTCAGCATGGCAGTGGCAAAGGAATGCCTTAACACGTGTGGCGACCGTTTCTTCAGGGTAGTGACCTCTCCCAGGTATCGTCTTACGATGGCATACACCTGTTGTCGTGTCATCCGTTCCCCTTTGTCTGTAACGAAGAGTGCCGTCGTCTGCCTTTCCACCTCCGTATCGCGCTGGTTGACATATTGCCCGATGGCTGTTGCCAGCTCCTGCCCGAACGGTACGATGCGCTGTTTGTTACGCTTGCCAGTCACCTTCAGTTGTCCTGCCGTCACATCGAGGTCCTCATCGTCGAGTCCTGTCAGTTCCGATACACGGACGCCCGTCTCATATAATAAAATAAGGATTGCGCGTGCGCGTACATCTTTTAATGTATCTCCCCATTCTTTATTGTCGATCAACTCATCCATCTCTTTCTCTCTCACGAACTGCGGAAGGGGTTTCGACTTCTTCGGCCCCTCGATGAGGTGTGCCGGATCTTTCTCTACCAGTCTTCTTCGCAGTGCGTAACGGAAGAAGGAGCGCACAGCACTAAGTGCAGTATTGACGGTTGTCGCCTTGGCGCCATTGTCAAGCATCTGCTCCAGCCAGTCACGTATGAGGTCGGCATCGACTGTTTTCCAGTCGGCCGTAGCGTCCAGTCCCCGGAAGTACGACTCGAAGTCGCGGAGGAATCGCTCGTAGGTCATCACCGTCTGTGGCGACAGGTTTCTCTCGTAGCGTATATAGTCCAGGAACCGTTCTATCATCGCTGTTTACGCAACCGCTTTCTTTTTCGGCAACGAATTTACGGAAAATTATTGAAACCACCAAATTTTCCGTGGAAAATTTTTATTCCTCGGTAGCGCGAAGCTTCTGTACGTAAATGGCGTGCTCCATCTTAAGACGCTTAAGCACAGAGGGTTTGTCGAACTGCTGACGACGACGGAGTTCCTTCACGACGCCAGTCTTTTCGTACTTTCTCTTGAACTTCTTAAGAGCCTTCTCGATGTTTTCGCCTTCTTTTACAGGTACGATAATCATTGTTGTTTTGCTTTAAATTTTAATTGTTAAACTTAGTGCCTCGGGGCAGGGCCCACGAAAAGCGGGTGCAAAGTTACAACAATTTTGCCAATCTGCCAAGTTTTTAGTCGTTTTTTATTCATTTTCCGCTGATTAACAGCCACAAAGGAGGGTTGCAAGCTGTTCCATGCGCTCTATCTTCGTCAGTTTTTCGTGATCGATGTCTTCAGTATGCTCCAGTTGCCAGGTGACGTGAAAGGGTATGTGTACAGCCCATGCACCGATGGCCAGGGCTGGCGCGATGTCACTCTTCAGGGAGTTCCCCACCATCAGCAGCTGGGAAGGGTGTATATCTTGATGCTCGCACAATGCCAGGAACTCCCGCTGTGACTTGTCCGATGTAATCTCCACATCGTCGAAGTACTGAAGCAGTCCCGAACGTTTCAGTTTATTCTCCTGATCCTGCAGCTCACCTTTGGTGAAGCATACCATACGCCACGTTCCACGCTCACGAAGCAGTTGCAGCGTACGCTCCACGCCAGGAAGCGGCGTAGCAGGCAGTTGCAGCAGAGCCTTGCCTCTATTAAGTAAGTCCGACAGTTCGGCTGTCGACAGGTGACAGCCCCCCACCCTCAAGGCCGTCTCGACCACCGACAGGGTGAAGGCCTTACAGCCATAGCCGAGGTCTGCCATATTGGCACTCTCGGTCAAGAACAGCTCTCGGGCGGGGTCATCGCAGTAGGGCGCAATCAGCTCATAGAGTCTGTTTTCCACAGCCTCAAAATAAGTCTGGCAATCCCAGAGCGTGTCGTCTGCATCAAACGCAATTACCTTGATCTCCATCCAACTGTCAACTCAACGCGAAGCGGCGCTTCGCTTGTAAAACTATCACTTCGTTATCTCCACGATGGGCTCGCCAATACAGGCGCTGGGCTGCTGGATATGGAGCAACTGACAGACAGTAGCAGCGATATCCGTGATATGCACCTCACGCGATGTGGCTCCATGCTTCACCTTCCATCCCATGAACAACAGGGGGATATGGGCATCGTAGGGATTCCATTCACCATGCGTCGTGCCGATGGGTGACGACCAGCTGCCATAGGTGTAGTAGCCAGGTTCAACGACCACGAGGATATCGCCCGAACGGCGGGGATGATATCCCAGCAGGGCACGCTCGCGAATCAGCGGCGGCACAGCTGCAGCAGTAGTCTTCTCGTAATCAATAACAAAGCATACATGAGGAGCCTGACGCAGCCACTCGATAGCGGCAGCCTTCACCTGTTCGTAGTCCAGTCCCTGATCGGCTATGGCCTGGCAATCCAGGAAGTAGCGGTAGTCCAGTTCAGCAGCCACCACTGGCTTCGTGTTACCACACTTCTTGGCTATGGCAGCTTCCACACCGTTTCTCATATCCGGATCCAACCACTTGCCACCAGGCAGCTGATGGTCCTTCAAGAACTGGTAGTTATGCGAAGCACCGTGGTCAGCCGTCAGGAACACCAGGTAGTTACCGCGTCCCACCTGCTCGTCGAGAGCCACCAACAGACGACCAAGATCCTTGTCCAACTGCAGGTAGGCGGCATCGGTACGTTCACCGCGGGTGCCATACTCATGGCCGATGACGTCCGTCTGCGAGTAGCTCACGCAAAGCATATCCGTAGCCTCGCCCTTACCCAGCTGTTCACCTTTCAGGGCGGCGATGGCCATATCCGTGGTCACCGTACCACAGATTGGCGACAGCCCGATGTCCTTGCCAGCCTTCTGCGCCTCTTTGTTCTTCTTCAGCTTCAGGTTGTACTGCTTGGCCCACTCGGGCAGCTCCGTCATATAATAGGTACTCGTGATAAACTGCACGTTCTTCGTGTCGAGCCAGTAGGCGGCATTAGCCGAGTGGCCTGCGGGAAGGATGGCAGCACGGTCCTTGTAGCTGACGCCTACCACCTTCGAGCGGAAGTCGGTATGCAGTCGCAGCTGGTCACCGATGGTCGTTGACAGCATATTGCGCGGTGACATCTGCCCCTTCTCCTGATTATCCGTTCCCACCACGTCCACCGTTGTGTCCTTCGTACAATACACCTTCCGGCCGTCGATGTAGAAGTTGTTGCCGCAGATGCCATGGAACGCCGGTGTGGCGCCCGTATAGGCGGATGTATGTCCGATGGCCGTAACGGTCGGCACATAGTTAATCTGGCAGTTGTTACACGAGAAGCCGTCGTCAATCAGCCGGCGGAAACCCATGTTCGTAAACTGGTTGTAGTAGCGCGACAGGTAGTCCCATCGCATCTGGTCCACCACGATTCCCACCACGAGCTTCGGACGCTCACCGAACGCACTCTGTGCCAATATCTGCGTGGCGAAAGCCGCCACGACAGCAATCATCATCAATACTCTTTTCATCGTCTCACAAGTTTTCTCGTGCAAAGATACGAAAAAATAAGCGGCCATCCAAATTTATCTACATCTTTATTGGCACCACCACCTTGAACGTGATGTTACGTCCCATGTTGAAGACACCGGAACGTCCTGTGACGACATTCTCGTCGGCATACTTGAGACGGCTCAGGTGGTTCTGATAGGCCTTATTCAACAGGTTGTCGGCAGAGACGTACAACTCAGCTATCTTCTTGCCTTTCACCTGTATGTCGGCACCTGTAGACAGACTGAGCAGGACGTAGCCGGGCGTCTCTGTCTCCGTATCGTCAGCTTTGTAGATGTGTGTCTGCTTCAGGTAGCAGTCGAGACCGCCTGAGACGAACACATTATTGAATGAAAAGCCGTGCGAGGGGTGCGTATGACGGTATTCATGGACAGCATGGGTACTAACAGTAGAGTGCGAATGGTGAGCGAGTTCCCACTTCAACTCCGACGACCAATGCGGGGCTGGCGTGAAGGGCAGGTACTTGCTGTCGGCAGGCTGATGCATCAGCTGTGCATCGACATACGAGAAAGTATTGGAGAAGTGTACGGAGTGGACGGGGTGGATGTCGACACCGGCCTCGAAGCCCAGCAGTCGGGCGTCACCCTGCGTATAGGCGTAGGTGAGGTAGCCCTCTTCTATCTCCTCTGCCTGACGATGGGTGAAAATGTAGTTGTCTATGCGGTTGGCAAAGAGGGCGAGCTGTGCCGACACATAGCGCGAGGTGAAGTCGAGTCCGAGGTCAGCTTGCAGGCTGTATTCAGCCTTCAACTGCTGGTTGCCCAGTTCATAGCGGATAGAGCCTTCGTGTACGCCGTTTGACGCCAGTTCACTCATATTAGGTGTACGGAAGCCACGAGCAACGTTCATGCGCAGGTTGAAGTATTCATTGATGTTGCAGACGGCACCTACGCTACCCGTCACACCATTGAAATGCCTGCTGAAATCGGTGAAGCGCAGTTCATCGTCCTCCATCAGCTCGTCGCCATGCAGCCGTCGATGGTCGTAGCGCACGCCACCATTCAGCGTCCAACGGTCGTCGAGCGTCTTCGTAGCGGTGGCATAAACACCGAAGTCGAAGAGGCGGTAGTCGGGAATAAGGTATTCCTCGCCCTTGTTACCCGAGTACTGGTACATGCCACCAATGCCCGTCGATAGTTTCCAACCACTGAATTCGCTGGTGACGTAGCGCAGGTCGTATGTCAGCGTATGGAGTTTGAAGAAGAGTTCATAGTCGTCGAACGACTCCTCGAACTCCTGACGGCGGTTCTGCTGGTAGCCGACGACAGCCTTCAGATAGCCCGACGAGAGATTCAGCGAGTTGTCCCACACTGCCTTATAGTGCTTCACCTGCTGGAATGGGAGCGTCTCACCGTAGCCATGTCCACTGAACCCATCTTCATGCGTCAGCTCGCCCGTCTCCTCGTCGCGCTCGCCCTCGATGATGCCTGGCGTCAGGTGGTAGGACGTCCATGTGAGACGTGAATGTCCCCACGCCTTGTTTAAGCCCAGCATCAGACGGCCGGCACGTTCGACAAACTGCGAGCCAGGGACGTAGCCGTCATACTTATTCTTATATGCGTGTGCGCGCTTGTCAGCATAGCGGGCGTCCCAAACGAAACCTTTCTGGTTGCCAGCCAAAGACAGATGATAGGCGAAGAGACCGTTGTTCGTCTGGTACTCCGAACTGACATTGGCAGCCATCTCGCCCTCAGACAGTGTCGGCTGTGAGTGCAGGATAACCACACCTGCCATCGCATCAGAGCCGTACATCAGCGAGGCCGGGCCCTTCAGAATCTCGACAGAGCCGACGCTGCTGCCGTCGACCTCCACGCCATGCTCGTCACCCCACTGTTGTCCTTCCTGGCGCACACCCTCGCTCATCACGACGACGCGGTTATAGCCTAGTCCGCGGATGATAGGCTTCGAGATGCTGCCACCCGTAGTCAGTTGGCTGACACCCGGCTGATGGGCTATGGCATCGATGATATTCGTCGAGGCCGTTGCCCTTAGCACCTGTGGCGAGACGATGCTCACCGGCGCCGTAGCGTGTTTCAGCTTCGTGTCACCTGTGACACCCGTCACGGTCAGCTCGTTCAATTGCAGATGTCGGAAGAAAATGTCCGTCGAGTCTTCCGAATGTTGATGATTATTGTCTTGGGCTGCCAATGCCGTGCATACACACAGCAAAGGCAGAATGATGTATGTTGTTTTCATTCTGTATTTCTATTAATAGTTGGTATATATGACTGTTGTAAGTAAGACCTCCTTCCGCAATCAAAGTGACGGAGGGCCTCGTGTAACGATGACGCCACAGCAAGCGGCATGACAACCGCACAAAGGCTTGGCATGACATTTCTTACCTACTTGAACATATACCGTGATGGCCAGCATAGCGGCCGTCAGCGATGTCAACGTCAGGAACTGGCAGAGCACACAGTCGTGCGTCCACGCTGCCGTCGAGGTCATGTGACCGTGGCAGCTGTGGTGAACACAGTCGGCACACTCGGTCTCGCCTATCGTTCCTCTTGTTTCGTGCACATGAACCGACGACAGCAGAAGCATTGGCAAGAATACTGCCAATAGCAACCACCACGCAATATGTCGTCTCGCTTTCTGGTTCATGGATGTCTCTGTTGCGCGTCATTCGCGCTTTTCAGGCTACAAAGGTAGTGTAAAACGAACGAAAAGCGTTCCTTTCTCCCATAATAATAACTTTTTTTATGACATTCCCTTTTTACAAGGGGAACTTTGGAAGAGCGAGGAGCCAGTTTACAGGGGAAAAGCGTATCGCTGCGGGGGAAAAGCGGCACTTTTCGTTCTCGCAGCGGCCGGAGAAAACGTTAGCAGCGGCCGCTGCTAACATTTGCAGCGGGCGGGGAAATCGTTAGCAGCGGCCGCTGCGTACCGAGTTTTATTCTTATATAAAAAGGTAAGTCTATATCCCTCTCTCTGCCCAATCGCCTCTATCAAGGTTGCGATACCCGATAGCCTCGGCGATGTGTACCGTCTGCACCTTCTCGCTGCCCGCGAGGTCGGCAATGGTGCGGGCGACCTTCAGGATGCGGCTGTAGGCACGGGCAGAGAGTTTCAGCCGTTCCATAGCCATGCGGAGCATATCGAGGCTGGCGGCGTCAGGCTCCGCAAAGTCGTGGAGCATCTTCTCGCTCATCTGGGCGTTACAGTGGATTCGGTTCCTACTCCCACCCTCCCCTACTGAGAGGGCGCTGAAGCGTTCCGTCTGAATGTTTCGGGCACGGATGACTCGCTCACGAATCTTCTCGCTCGGCTCTCCCGGCTCCATCTGGGAGAGTTGCGCAAACGGTACGGCCTGAATCTCGCAATGGATGTCGATACGGTCCAGCAGCGGACCGGAGATCTTATTCATATAACGCTGTATCTGACCTGGGGTGCAGACGCACTGGTGGTTCGGATCGCCGTAGTAGCCGCAAGGACAGGGGTTCATCGAGGCGACAAGCATGAACGAGCAGGGATACTCGACGTTGTACTTCGAGCGGCTGATGCTAATCTTGCGATCCTCCAAGGGCTGACGCAGCACCTCAAGGACACTACGCGACAGCTCGGGCATCTCGTCGAGGAAGAGCACGCCGTTATGGGCAAGGCTGATCTCACCGGGCTGCGGATTGTTGCCGCCACCGACGAGTGCTACCTGCGAGATGGTATGATGGGGTGCCCGGAAGGGACGCTGTGAGATGAGACTGGTGTCACGGTTCAGCTTGCCTGCGACGCTGTGTATCTGCGTAGTTTCCAGACTCTCTGCGAGCGACAGTGGCGGCAGGATGCTTGGCAGACGCTTGGCCAGCATGGACTTTCCCGATCCCGGCGGACCAATCATTATGAGGTTATGACCACCGGCCGCGGCCACCTCCAGGGCGCGCTTCACGCTCTGCTGGCCTTTCACGTCCGAGAAGTCCAGCTCATAGGCGTTCTGCTGTTCGTAGAACTCACGGCGCGTGTCGATAACCGTCGGCTCGTAGGTGTTGTCGCCATTCAGGAACTTGACGACATCCATCAGCGACGTCATGCCGTAGACGTCCAACTGGTTGACGACGGCCGCCTCGCGGATGTTCTGCTGGGGGACGATGAGTCCCTGGAACTTCTCCTTTCGTGCCTTGATGGCTATGGGCAGGGCGCCGCGCACGGGCTGCAGGCGTCCGTCGAGTCCCAGTTCTCCCACCAGCATGAACTTGTCGAGGCGTGCGGTGTCCACCTTCCCGCTCGAGGCGAGGATGCCGATGGCCAGCGGGAGGTCGTAGCCCGACCCCTCCTTCTTGATGTCTGCCGGCGAGAGGTTCACGGTGATGTCCATCGACGGCATCTTGAAGCCGTTGTTCGCCATGGCCGCCTTGATGCGGTCATAGCTCTCCTTCACGGCGGTATCGGCGAGTCCCGTGAGGTGGAACTGCATACCTCGCGACATACTGACCTCGACGGTCACGGTGGTGACCTCCAGGCCGTTCACAGCGGCACAAAACGTCTTTACCAGCAATTACATTTGACTATTTAAGGGTTTTACGGATGCGTATTTTCAGGTCTGTCTGATTCTGGTCGATGGCGGTAATCTTGCCCGACTTGTCGGTCATGATGTTACAGGGGACGTCGGCCAGTCCCAGCTGAGCCATCACCGGCGAGTCGAACATCTTGCCGTCACAGACGGTGCCCCAGTTGACGGAGTCGCGCTCCATCATCTTCAGACACTCCTGTCGGTTGGCATCGAGACAGATGCTCACCAGTCCCAGCCGGCTGCCGTAGGTCTTCTTCAGCTCACGTAGCTGTCGCTGCAGGTTCTGCGACGAGTAGTCCCACGTCGCCCACACCGTGACCACATTGACATCACCCGTCAGGGAGGCGTTGCTCACCAGCTTGCCCTTCACGTCGGTAGCGCTGAATCGCGGCAGCTGCTGTCCCACCTTGTTGTTCTTCAGTTTCTTCAGGTGGCTCTGCAGGGTGGTGAGCCGCGGCTCGTCGGGCCGTGCCTTGACCAGCAATGCGGCCAGTGCCGCCACCTTCTTGTAGTCGGCGTCGTGCTGCTGAACGAAGTACTTGTCCAGCAGGTAGCGGCTACATTCACGCTCGGGGTGTTCCCTGATGAAGGCCTCGGCAGCTTTCACCAACTGCGGCGGCGTCATGTCGGCCACGTTCAGCCGGAACTCCGTCATCAGGTCGTTCTCCTCGGTACCAGCCACCTTTGTCTCCTTCAGGTGCGAGGCGTCACCCTGTATGTCGACGGAGGCGCCACTCTCTGCAAATATCGGCAGTTCCGAGAAGTTCGGAAACACCAGTACGAAGGTCGTCTGTCGTTCCACGTCCTTCGTCAGGGCGAAGCGTCCCTCCACGACGTGGATAGTGTCTATCTGTCCCCTTCCGTCGTCGATGCTGTAGAGATAGAACTCACCCTGGTTGAAGTTCCTGAGCCGTCCCTCCAGCCGGAACTGTCCGGCAGGCGTGCCACAGGCCACCACAACCAGGGTGAGCAGTAAGTATCCTAAGTGTTTCTTCATCCGTCGTTACTTGGCCACCTTTGCCAGCTCCAGGTCGTTGGCGGCATACTTGGCGTATGACGCATCCTTGGCGATGGCGCCGCGCAGTGCCTCTGCAGCATCGGCGGTGTTGCCCATGCGTGCAGCGAGGATAGCCTTCAGGTAGTCGGTCGTAGCGTCGGCGTTCTTCACGTACTTCAGCGTGACGGCCGCCGATGCGTAGTTCTTGTTCAGGATCTGTGCCAGTGCGGCGCTGTTCGAGTAGACGTCCTTGAAGTCCTGCTCAGCCTGTGCGTAGTTGCCCTGGGCCAGGTGGAGGTTACCGAGCACCTCGTCCAGTCCGTTGGCCCCCGTTGCCTTGGCTATGTAGTTCTGTGCAGCCTCCAGGTTACCCTGTGCCAGTGCAATCATTCCCTGGTTGGCAGCAGCCTCGGCGAGGTTGGCGTTCTGCTTCTGCGCCTGCTCTATCCACTGCTGTGCCTGCTGCAGGTCGCCCTTGGCATAAGCCAGTGTGGCCAGGTTGTTGTAGGCACGTGCATCGGTGGGATACACCTGTATGGTGGTCTTGTAGACGTTCTCCTTCTGCTGGTCGTTCTGTGTCAGCGTGGCGGCATAGAGCAGCTCTTCGACGCTCAGCTTCGTAGCGTCCTGGCGCAGCTGCTCCTGTATCTGCTGGTCGTCGCGTCCCACGGTCTCGTAGTTGATGATCATGCGCGAGCGGCGCAGCTGGGGCAGAATGCCGTCGGCCAGCTCACGGAAGGCGCTGGAGATGTTTTTGATCTGCTGCTCACGCTCCTCGGGATCCTTGTACATTGACAGCACACGCAGTATGACGTCCTTGTCCTGAATGTCGCTGGCCTTCACCAGTTCCTGGAATCCGTCCCAGTCCTGGGCGGTATACTTGGCGTCGATGGGTGCGCTGAGGTTCTTGTTCTGCTTCAGCTGCTGCTGGACGTACTTCTCCGTCTGCTGCTGACGCTCAGCGGCGAGTTTGTCGTTCAGTTTCTGGCCACCGTCGGGCGAAGCGTATGCCGACACCTCGATGTTCTGCAGGCGCAGACGCTCCTGATCGTTGTTAATCTGCTGCAGCAGCTTCACGAACTCCTGCACGGAGTTGTTCTTCAGCTCGCTCTTACGCAGCGTGGCCTGCTGGATAAGGAACTTCACGCTGGCCTCCTGCTTCTGGGCGTTGATACGCTGGAAGGCGTCCTGGGCTATGGCAGCCTGTGCCGACCTGAGCGTGCGCTTGTAGAGCTCCGACGTGGCGACGATGCCCTCGGCCACCTTCACGGCGGGTACGGCCTGGTACTTGCTGCCTATGCGCGCCTGGAACTTCAGGTACATATCGGCCTTGTTACAGTCCAGATACTGGAAGTTGGTCTTCATCGTGTAGCGTCCACCAACGAGGTAGCTGATGACCTGGTCGTTGCCGTAGACCTTCTCACCCTGGAATGTGACGCTCTGTCCTTGAGCTACCTGTCCGTCGGCATAGCGCAACTCGGGTATGACGGTCACCACAGCCTTCTTCTTCATATATTTCTCTGGGAAGGTGCCGTTGATGGTTGCGGGCACTGTGCCCTGCACGGTCTCCAGGGGGTTGGGAACGACATTGAAATTGTCAGCCGAGAGGGCCTTCAACTTTGAACACGACGTTGTCAGGAGCACAACAGCGGCTGTTGACAACACGAAAAGAAGTTTCTTCTGCATATAATTATCAATTATCAATTGTCCATTATCCATTGGAACAAAGTGCCGCGAGCGGGACTCGAACCCGCACAACCATCACTGGTCAAGGGATTTTAAGTCCCTCGTGTCTACCATTCCACCATCGCGGCCCAAAGGGGCTTGTTGCCCCCTATGCTTGTTAAATGCGGCACAAAGGTACACACAAATCCTGTAACTTCCAAAGTATTTTGCAGAATTTAACCATCAGCGCATCTCCCTGCTGTACGCCTGTTCGTCGCTCGGCGTGTCGAACGGTTGGTTCATGTCGGCACCACCCTCGGCGGGAAAGACAGCCTGACGCACCGTCAGTACGAGTGTATCGTTTGCAGCATAGAATATCAACTCTTGCTGACGGATGTCTGTCTGATTGTTCTCTGCAGTTGTCACCTTTACCTGTGGTGTCCCCGACACATATGGTAGTATGTCGACGGTAAGCCACACGTTAGCCCCCGTATGGCGTGTTACCTGAGCCGTGAGACCGGTCAGCGACACCGTCGTCTCCGATGCCCTGGCCTCCACGTTACACACCTGCACGAAACGCTTTCCGCGTGGTTCCACGGGATCGGGATCATCACTGCCGCCGCAACCGGCCACCAGTAGTGCGAAGCCGGCCAGCAGCGTCATGGAATAATACTTGATTGTATGCATAACTTAACTTCTCTAACTTCTTAACTTCTCTAACTTCTTTAATCACTTACTTAACGACCCTCTTCTGTCGGTTCCTGATGTAGACACCTGCGCGACGAGGCTTTTCTATGCGACGTCCCTGCAAGTCATACCAGCCATCGCTGTCTGTCGTTCCTATTTCATCGATAGCCGTGGCACCATCGCCAAAGCCGTAATAGCCACGGGTCGACATAGACTTGGGTATAGCCAGCCAGGCGCGGTGTGCCTCTGAGCGGAACGGGCCCTTTGCTTTGTTCGCAGGGTACCAGCCGAACCAGTTGGCGAGCGCTGTCCCCGCAGGACCGTAACAAGCTTTATAGAAGAAGCAGTCGCCGTCGGCAGTCGTCGTCGTTGCCACATCGCTGCCATGCAGCAGGTTCTCACCTGTATAAGGTGTCGCCTCAGCCACACTGGTCAGCGTATAGGTAGCCTGCTGCTTCTTATCGGCAGCAATAGCCACTGCCGTACCTTTAGGAATGACATTGCCATCAAGGTAGACATTCCTGATGCCACCTTTCTGGCTCTGGTCTGCCACGACACAGAAGGCACGCAGTCCGCTGGGCAACTGATAGTTCGTCTGCGAGTCATAGAACGTCGCATAGCCTGCTGCCGACGTGGTAATGGTCATCGCCCCGTCAACAAAATACTCGAAGGTAGCCACCTCACTCTCCTGCATTACACCCTTCACGGCATAAGCTTTCAGCAAGAGATGGCTAGTGATAACAATGGGAGCCGTATAACGCTGTCTCGTACCGTTCTCATCACAGGGGCAGGTACCATCGGTCGTGTACCATATCGTTGCGCCCTCCGTGCTGCAGCTCAACGTAACAGTCGAGCCACGGCTCACCGTCGTACCACTGATGCGTGAGGCCGTCGGCGTTGCTACAACCATCGCAGTGCTGTCTACTTGTGTGGTGTCACGCTCTATCGGCAGGGTATCATTCGAGACGGTGAACTCCTGCTGGAAGTCGGACTCCATCTGCAGGCCGGCATAACTCTCCACAACACGACGGATAGTGAGAACGACGCGCTCATTGAACTCCAACGGCTGTGTTGGCATGAAGGCTACCTTTGAGGCGTACTTCTCGGCTGGTTTCTGATAGCCGGCCTCAGCATTGAGTAGTTGCAACGTGCCGTTAACGGTCTTGCCTCCCTTGGTCACGCTGATATTCTCGCTTGTCAGCGTAGCAGGAGCCATATACTTATCAAACTCCACCTCAATGGCGTTCTTATAGGCACCTACCGTCTTGACAGCGGGCTGCCGCAACTGAGTAATGCCCACGTTTACTTCCAACTGTGGCGGCGGTACGGGCAGCCAGTCGGAGTAGGTCGTCTCGTAGCCCTCCTTCTCGTACTTCACCTGCCACCATCCCGTCGGCACGTCCCATGCGTAGCGTCCGTCGGCATCGGTATAGAGCGGATTCTCCTGCTCGTAGTTCTCGGCATCCCAGAAGATGACGTCATCATACAGGTCACCGTACATATCCTCCTTCTGCTCCTTGTAATAGCAGGAAGCCCGAACGCCCTCTATGCGGTTCGACGACACGGCCTCATAGACATAACCCGACGGGTCGCGGACATACCAGAGACGATAGAAAGGCCAACGACGATAGGCGTTATATGTGTTATTCTTGTTCTTTTCATCCTTGTCGTTGTTATTGAGCGTTCCTGCCTTATTTCCACTGTCTTTGTCGCCTTCTTTCTCGTGGTCGCATATCAGTGCATTAAGGCGGGCTTCTATGCCCTTACGATCGTTCTCCGATGCAGTTGTCTGCCATGAACTGTAAACCACGGAAACGATATCAAGCAACTTGGCAATCCACCATCCAGTGTCGACAAACGGAATAGACGGTTTCAGAGACAAGGCAAAGTTGCCGCCGTCAATAGCTAACTGTCCGCCGTTGGTGACGGTGTGGTAACCGGTCAGGTGTCCGCAGTCATTGATAAGCATTTCAAGTTCAGATTCTGCATCCTTACAGGGTTTCTTCGCTTTACACTTGCCGTATAACGACACCCATTTGGCCACGTCGGTTGCACAGCCGAGGAAGGTGGCGCACAGCGGACTAGCCTTCACCAGTGCCTCGATAGGCGGGTTAGACATCCAGCCGAAGAGTTTTTTGTGGAATTCCCTCATTGGCTTGAACTTAGCCGGGAACAGTTTCTTGAACTTCTCAATCTGTTCTTTACGTTTCTTGGCAATCTGCCCGAGTGCATTCTTTGAAGTAGCAACCTTCTCCGTAGCTTTGGCCAGTTTCCGGTCATACTTCTCCAACAGTTTGGTTGATTCAACTCTTGCTGCGTCAATGCTGGAAACCTTTGATTCGTTATGGGCTATCTGAGCCTTGATGCGTTCTGCCATCTCTTCAGTGAGTGCGGGATTCTTCAGCCTTTCGGTCAGCATTTTGTTGTTTTCTTTCAGCTTTATCCTGGCTTTCTGACGTTCTGCAATTCTGGCCTGCTCTTCAGCAATGTTCTCACGAATACCTTTCTTTTCGGACACGGCGAAATTATATTTCTCGGCAGCTTCGTTCCATTTCTTGGCAAAAATCCTCCTCACAACTTCCGATACCTGCCGGCAACCGTGGTCGTACAGGCAGGCGAAGATAGCCTCTGTTGACAGGAACATATTGGCACCTTTGCCAGCTACATCGACAACGCCGTCCCAGTTCCATCCCTGACCGACTAACTGTCCCAGTGACTCGCCGAAGGACTTCACGTCGTCAACCAGTTTGGTCCACTCGGCAACACAATGGGTGGGGAAGAGCGACAGGGCTACACCCAAAGGTTCTATCTTGGCTTTTTCGTCATCGCCGCCGCCCTCCTTCTTGATAATCTGGCGTGCCTCAGCCACATCGCCGCTGACAATTTCCAGAGAGTAGAACTTCATTTTCTTCGTATCGACACAGCACTTCCTAGTGCTGTCATTCAGACAGTAGATGCTACTGCCGTCGGTCATGGGCATCTCCACATACCCTTCGGCCTTGAGCTGTGCAACGTCGATGGTTGTCAGGTTCCTGACAGTGATAATCTGGTACTGTCCGTCGCCGCAAGGATGAACGTACTGTCCGTCGCCATCGGGGAACTGCAGCTCGGCTGTATCGGGTAGGCAATAGAGCGACATCACCGACAGCACGCTGTCGCGAATCTCAAGCATACCGCGGTCGAACTCTTCGAATGCCTGGTCTATGGCAGCCAGCAGTGAATCGGCATTGACACCCTGTCCGCAGGTCTTCTCCCAATTGTCATAGATGTTATTCAAGAGTTCATTAGCTTTCAACAAGTCCTCATCGCTGCTGTTCTCGTCGACATGCATGGCATCCAGTTCACTTAAGTCCATTTGGAGCTTGCTCGCCGCCGAATCCATGATACTGTCGCCTACGATGGTGCGCACCAATACGGACATACGATCGATGGTGGCATCGTCGGGGTCGGGCACTTGCAACAGTTCATTCAGTTCGGTCATCTCAGCCTCATTCTCTGTGTCGTCGGCTTTTTCAAAAGCATGATAGACATCAAGTAACGACTGTCGGCTTTCCTCATAATACCCTTTTATCTCCTCCATCATATCATCCAACTCCTGACGGTCGGCGGCAACGTCGGCAACGATAGTGTAGTCGAGGTCAACGTTAACGGGCATATTTCCGGCATTGTAATCAGTGGCCAGATACCAGTCTTTGTAGCGCAGGCTGTACTTCAACGGGAAGGAGAACACCTCGCCATGCTCCATCATCACATAGAGCTTCACATTACGGATGGCCGTCGTGTCGTTCACCATCATATCGTTCTGGTCGTAGAAGTCAATATTAAAGTCCAGGGTGAACTCACCGAAGTCGGTCAGTTTCATACCCTTCGGATTGACCTCGCCCGTACGGAAGTCGAAGACAAAGTCCTTTTTGTGATGCTCCGAACTGGTACCTTTCAGGTGCATGGTCACCACTGGCGTCAGCGAACCGCGGTTCACCGTCACCGTCTTCACCTCCGACTGCATCTGCATGCCCTCGGAGTTGGTGACGATGGCGTACATGGTGTGGCTACTGAGATTATAGGGCTGGTTCAACTCAGCCATCGCCGACCAGTAGCCCGTACCTAACGACGTTGTTTCAGCAACGAGCACATCGCCGTCATAGACCTGCACCGTCGACTGCGGTGCCGCCATGCCAGTGACGGGCAGCAGACGGCGGGCTGTCGTCTCCGGCACGGTGATGGTCAGCGACTCTGCTGTGACGGCCACCGAACCGATGGGCTGTACAACTCGCTGTCCGTTGTTCATAAACGAGACGTAGGCTATCGGTTCCGAAATTCCGGACTTTGTAGGTACTACACAGAAGCGGACTGCCTGTGTCAGGTCTGTCATGCTGACGGCGAGTCGCCGTCCCTCCTGCTGCGGCGTAGCGCCATGGTTGCCTACCATCATCGACTGCTGCACATACTCACAGCCCTCGGGGAGGTCGAAGAGCAGCTGCACGTCAGCCGCTGCATCCACACTGGCCTTGAAGCCGACGACAGCCTTCAGGGTGACATACTGGCCTACGGTCACCTCTGACTTATTGACCGTAAAGGCTGTTTCCTCACCTGTCAGACGGAAATCGTCCTCCTTGAAGGTCGGGATGGTCGTGTTGGTAATCTCGGTGATACGTCCGCTCTGTACGGTCACTGTGTTTTTCACCAGCAGTGCATCACTGAGACCCGTCTCTGCCAGAGCCGTCAGTGAGCTGACCGAAGTAAAGAGGCTGTTATAACCCATCGTTACCAGTGTGTACTGACCATCAGTGAGGTTGTTGACCGTCAGCTCCGTGTTGTCATACGGTGACCAACCGACGAGCTGTCCCTTGGCATCATAGAGGATGCCCATGACCTGCTCGTTATCCGTCATACTGAACTTCGCATGCAGACGTCCCCGCTCGGTGATACCGATGGCGGCGATGGCTTGATTGGCGGAGTCCACCTGACAGGTTGTTGTGACGGGTGCAAACTGGTCGGTCAGGCTGCTGGCAGTAACGCGGAGCTGCGTCCCCTTGTCCAGCTGCTGGTCGATCAACACCAGCTTGGGGTACTGCAACGCCGTCTCCGTCACCTCCTGGCCGTGTGTCTCGTCATAGACGGTGTAACCGACGTTATCATAGTCGGTATAGTTCTCACTTGACGGCTCTACACCCTCAGCCACCGTAGGATAGTAATACAGGTCGAGGTTGACGACTGTTCCCGTGAGGTCGCGCAGGGCAACAGTGTCGGCAGGTAAACTGCCAATGGTGAGCGTGTCGCTATGCGAGATGTAGTCCGTGGCCTGGGCGGTGATGGTTGTCGGTGCGTCGAAGGCGGTCAGCGACCAGCGGCCGTCAGCGTCAGTGCGTGCTGTCTGCGTCGTGTTAAACTGCCCGTTCAGGGTCTGACTGACGGTGACCGTGGCGCCACGCAGGGGCTGACCGCCGTTCTCTGCAATCACAGTACCACCAAACTCCTTCGTGGGGATAGCCTTGAGAGCTATGGCCAGCACGCCGCTCTGACTGACGGTATAGACCGTATCTTCGGGAGCCATATACTGGAGTCCCAAAGTCTCACCGAGTTTCACCCGACAGCGCACCTGCGAGTTCTCCGTCTGACCGGCGAGCGTAGCACCGGCACCAAGGTAGTTCCCCATGCGGTCCGTCCATGTGGCGGTGAAGGCGTCAGTTCCGACGGCGGAACCGTCGGGCGCGGTTAGGCGCAGGGTGATGTCACGGGGGGCTTTCAGGTCAGCGAAACTGACCTGCACGTCCTTATCGATGATTTCTATTCCATCGACAGTGCCCATGACGACGCCACGCTGGTTCTTGATATAGAGCGTGTGGCGGGTGTCACGGATCAGATTATTGAACGTGTAGGCCGTCGCGTCGGTAATCACATAGCGCTGGCTCTGTCCCGTCTGGTTGTTGGCCAGCTCCAGGAACTTGTTCTTATAGCTCTGTGCCTGTGGCAGACTGACGGTAAGACGATACACGCCCTGCGTGATAGGCAGAATCATCAGCTGGCTCCAGCCGCGGGCCTCCTGATAGAGGGGGACGCTCTCAGCAGGAACGTGGACAATGATGTTGTCCAACGTCAGTCCATTGAAAGCCCACGGTCCGCTCTCGCCCCAGATGATGCTGCTCGGTTCCTCACCAGGCAGTTCGCCCTTGAATTCGGGTGGCGTGGTGGCAAAGCAGGTGATCTCTGACAGCGCCTTGCAGTCGCGGAAGGCCTCGACACCGATAGCCGTCGTGGTGGCTGGCAACACCAGCGTCTTCAGGTTTCCATAACCGCTGAAGCAGTAAGCTGTGACGGTACCCAGCCCGCTGGTGCGGCTCATATCGAGGAACTCCATGTTCACGGCATAGCCGAAGGCCGCCCAGTCGTCGTTGCCGGTGTCACCGTTGGAGGCCACGCCGGCCACAGTAGCATTCCTGATCAGTTCCCAGTAGCTGCTCCAGGGGTCGCGACGGGTCACCTCTTCAATCTGCCAACTCAGCCGTCCCGGCTCGAAGTCGGTGATGATCAGCTCGCCCGACTCCTTGTTCCACACATTGGCATGCGGATGTTCAGGACTGTCGGGGGTATAGTCGAAGACAGCACAGAGGTTAACGTCGCGGGCAGGCATGGTGAAGGTGTACTCGGCCTCGCGCGACACGGTGTCGCCCCCGGCCACCCACGCACGGAAGCTGAAGCCCAGCGTCCTGGCCCAGGCACGGACGGTGACCTCACGGCCCGCCTCCACATGGTTGCCGACGTCACTATTGTCGGCAGTCGTCAACGAGGTGTCGCCGACCCAGTCGGGCATGGTCGTCAGGTTGACGAGCGGCCACGGGTCGGCATAGCCGTCCTCGTGGGGCCCCGGCGGGTTCTCGGGGTTATAGTCTGCTGCGTTGATTCCTTGCGCATGTGCCACCATCTGTAGCAGTAGCATCATGCAGAGTGTGAAGATTCTGTTCATGGCTATGCTTACTTAATGACGACTTTCTTGTGCTGCTTAATGTAGAGGCCCTTTGTGGGAGTGTTGACGCGACGGCCCTGCAGGTCGAAGAGCTGTTCCGCGGGTCGCTGTGTCACGGCGACAGCCTCGACGATAGTGGCGCCACCGAGACGGAGGGCAAAGCGGCTGTCGCTGGTGCCGGCATTAGCTTGGAAGGTGTAGCCGCCGCTATCCGTCAGCAGCGTCTCGGTGCCCGTCTCGTGGTCAATGAGGGTGAGGGCTTCGGCAGTCTTGCTGTTCAGGGCGATGGTATAGGTACCACCGGCAGGCAGCTGCACGCCTAACTGTATGACGTCGTCGGCGGCGGGCCGTTCGTTGATGGCATACTGCACACGATCGGCAACGGTGTAGAGACAGGCGACGCCCTGTTCCAGGCTGAAGAATTTCGGCGCATCAAGACCGGCATCATAGCCCGCCGTAGCCCGTTCGTTGATAACGAAGCGTGTACGGTCGAGGACGTCCGTTCCGTCAGTAAGCATCACGTTGAAGACACGACGGGGGCGGACAGGCACCATGGCTCGCGAGCTCTGATAATAAATGGTGTCACGAACGGTGGTGTTCATCTGGCGCCCTTCCTTGAAGAAGAGCACTTCGCCATTGTCGAGCGGACGCTGAATGAAGAACGCCTGTCCGGGGTTGAGTATGTAGTCGTCGTCCTGCGGCGAATAGGTCTCGTAACGCCCACTACGATTCCAGACGGTGATGGGAGCCGTGGTCTGCATGGCGCGGATGTCGAAATAGCAGGGATAGGGATTGCCGAGGAAGTTCCACGAACGGTTGTGTGCGAACTCTGTCGGGTGGTTAGTCAGCGTGACGGACACATGGTCGTTGGTGAAATACTTCGGCTTGGCGGCATTGTTCACCGACGGCAGGAAGTAGTTGTTATAGTATTGTCCCCACGTGTTCTCCGTGGTGCGGAGGATATAGCCCTGACAGGCGTGGAGCACGCTGTCCTTGGTCAGGTTGACCCACGCCTCAGCATTCTTACCCTCGGCACGCTTCTGACCGTCGTAAGTACGGATGACGAAGGGGTCGTCGGGATGGGTCGAGGTGATATCGCTGACCTTCACGTCGTAAGGCACGGAGAAGAAAGTCCAGAAGTTCTCGGGGACGTTGATCTCGGTGATGATATGGTCGGCACGGGCGGTACCGTCGACAATGAGGGGTGTGAAGAACGTACGACGGTCGGCCTCCTTGGCAGAATAGAAGCTGTAGTAGGTGTTCAGGGTGTCAGCCGAGAAGGCGGCGTTCTTGCCGACATAGAGCGAACCGTAGGTCAGCATGCCGCCATTACCACCCTCGCTGGGGGTGTTCTTCGCGTTGGGAAGAATGTAGATATTGGGCTTCCAGGTGGCCATGAGGCTTTGCGGCCACGTCATGGTGTAGGGCATATTCATAAACACATCCTTGGGCAGCTGCTGACTGGCGACGATGTTGTGCAGGTCCCAGCCGGCGGTCTGCTTATAGACATTGGCCGAGACATAAGGCACAATCACCGTACGTCCCTTATCCTGAGCGCGGCCGCCAAACGGATTACTACGATCGCTGCCGCTCGAAAGATTATACATCGTGAAGGGCGGGGCCACGGCGAGGCAGGTCAGTTCCTTCAGACTGTCACAGCCCTGGAAAGGCACCCCGTACAGGGCCTGCATGGTGCTGGGCAACGTCAGCCGCTTCAGAGCCTTACAGTCCTGGAAGGCGCCCCACAGTTCGTACAGCCCCTCGTTCAACTGCACGTCTTCCAGACGCACACAGCCTTCAAAGGCGTTGCCGCCGATGCTCTGCATCGTGGCGGGCATGACGAGCCGCTTCAGGTGGGTACAGTTGCCAAACGGCAAGCTACTGTTATAGATGGTGGTCTGGCCATTAAACTGCAGGTCGGTCAATTCATAGTTATTATGGAAAGCGGCACGGGGTATCGTCTTCAGCGTCGTCGGCAACACGAGTTTCTGCAGACCGGCGCCATTATAACAGTCATCGCCGATGGTGGTAATACCCTCCGGCAGCACGGCCTCGCGCAGGTTATAGCAGCGACAGAATGCTTCCCAGCCGATGGTGGTCAGCGTCGGCGGCAGCTGGACGGTGTTCAGGCTATAGCACTGGTAAAAAGCGTGTTTGGGCAGCGCCGTGAGGTAGGTGGGCAGCGTGACGTATCGCAGGTCGTGATGGTCCTGGAACTGTCCCTCGATGATCTCGGTGTTCCTGGCCTGGCTCATATCTATCTCGACGAGGTTCAAGCAGCGGTCACGCAGATTGGTGAGGTCGGCCTCGTTGAGCTGGCCCTTGACCTTGAGGCGCCTGACGTCGGAGAGGTTCTCCACCTCGGCCAGCAAGAGGTCGCCTAGGGTGCCCGGCACGCTGACGGTGATGTCGAGCAGCTTCATGGCCTGCAGCTGCCCTGCCTCCTCCTGAGCGAGGAGAGCGTTCAGCGCCTCGTTGCTCAGCGCAGCGGCCTTCACCGAGTCGGTGAGGTGCTGCAGTCGGCTGACGTCGCTGGAGAGATAGGTGACACGGAAGTGATCCCAGCAGATGCGCGTGTCGGCGGTGTCGTCGTGCTTGAAGCCGACGGTGAGCCTACCGTCGGTGACGGCGGCGACGACGCTGTTCAGATAGAGCAGCGGACTGCGGTGGAAGGCGACGCCGACGGCCTTGTCGTTGTTGGGCATCCAGCAGGTGGCATCGTCGTCGTCCATATACTCAAACACCTTGGCCTCGCCGTTGTAGTAGCGGTAGATGTTCTGTCCCGTGAGGGCATCGTCGAGCATCGACTTCATGCGCACCTGCTTGTCGTTGGCATAGACATAGGAGGAGGGCAGCGTCCGCTGCTTGATGGCCTGCTGACGGTTGCCGGTCCACGTCAGCATATCGAGCGCATTCACCTGCAGGAGGTACACGCCGTAGGGCAGTCCCTCGACGGTCTGCTCTATGCCCCAGGTGCCGCTGCCCCAGTTGGCGGCAAACTTATTGCCGTCGCAGAAAGCGTCGGAGGTAACCGTTCCGAAATTGTTATTGTTCCTCGTCCAGCCAGTCTGGCCGTTGTCGAACTCGGGGTTCACAAGCTGAACGTCATCACCAGGTTTCAGGTTGTTGTTCTGTGCCAGGGCCACGGATGCCATGCAGAGTGCCGCGGCGGTCATCAGGGTATTGATTGTCTTCATAGTCAACAGGTTTTTACTTATTCTGGCCACAAAGATAAGAAAAAAGTTGGAAAGGTGTACATTCCTTTCCAACTTTTTTTCGGTCTGCCCGTATATTTTCTTCAACTTCAGTTGTGGACAATGAGCCAGGCGCCGTTGTACTGACAGTTATAGCGCATGAGTGCCTCGCCGCGGTCGCCGCTGACGATGCCGCCGGTGTCGAGCATATAGGTTCGTCCGCAGCCCTGACAGCCTACCTGCTGGCGGTTGCCGGTGAAGTCGAGCACCTGCAGGGCCTCGCAGTTCGGACAGCTGCGGTCGTAGGCCACGGGGCCGTTGAAGTTCGTGCAGCCTACGATGAGCCCCGTCTCGTTGCTGCGCCCCAGCTGGTAGACGCGCCGAATCTCGTCCTCGTCGCGGATGATGTTGTCCTCGCGCGGCGTCTTGCCGTCGTTGCTGGTAACATAGACATGGCGCAAGCTGCTGCGGCCGTCGCCGGTAGTGGTCACGGCGACATACATCCCCGGGCTCTGCACAGCGGCGAAGGCGAGGCTGGCGGGGTGCGTCTGCTGCTTCATCATGAACTGGCAGGCATAGCGGCGGCTGAAGGGGTTGTCACCCTCGCAGGCGCTGACCAGCAGGACAACGGCGAGGAGGGCCAGGAAGGGACGAGCCATGAAAAATTAAAGAATTGAAAAATTGAAGAATTGAAGTTTTTGAAGTACTTCCTATACGTTTAAGAGACGGTTCACGGCGGTATCGACACGGTCGAAGCAGAAGGCACTCATCGTCTGCTGCATCAGCGTCTCGATGCGGTCGTTGCAGAGGTTGCCGATGCTGCCCTCATGGGTGTGGTGTATCGCCTTGTCGGCCTGGAAGGTGCCGGCCTCGATGTCCAGTCCCACCTTCTTGTAGGCATCGCGGAAGGGCATACCGGCGGCGGCCAGCTTGTTGACGGTCTCGACGCTGAACATCGGGTCGTACATCGGGTTGTCCAGGATGTGGTCGTTGACCTCTATCTTATTAATAATGTAGGCGGTCATCTGCAGACAGTCCTTCAGCTCGTCGAAGGCGGGCAGGAACACCTCCTTGATGATCTGCAGGTCGCGGAAGTAGCCCACGGGCAGGTTATTCATGATGAGCGTCACCTGCTGCGGCAGCGCCTGCAGCTTGTTGCACTTGGCACGTATCAGCTCGAATACGTCGGGGTTCTTCTTGTGCGGCATGATGCTCGAGCCGGTGGTACACTCCTTCGGCAGCTTCACGAACTGGAAGTTCTGCGAGTTGAACAGGCAGGCGTCGAAGGCGAGCTTCGCCAGCGTGCCGGCGACGGTGGCCATGGCGAAGGCGACGTTACGCTCGGTCTTGCCGCGGCCCATCTGTGCGTAGACCACGTTGTAGTCCATCGTGTCGAAGCCCAGCAGGTCGGTGGTCATCTGGCGGTTCAGGGGGAACGAGCTGCCGTAGCCTGCCGCAGAGCCCAGGGGGTTGCGGTTGGTCATCTTGTAGGCGGCCTGCAGGAACAGCATATCGTCACAGAGACTCTCGGCGTAGGCGCCAAACCACAGTCCGAAGCTCGACGGCATGGCTATCTGCAGGTGCGTGTAGCCCGGCATCAGCACGTCCTTGTACTGGTTCGACTTCTGTATCAGCTCGTCGAAGAGGGTCTTCACGCCGCCGACAATCTCCATCAGCTGGTGACGGGTGAACAGCTTCAGGTCCACGAGCACCTGGTCGTTGCGCGAGCGGCCGGAGTGGATCTTCTTGCCCAGGTCGCCGAGTTTACGCGTCAGCAGCATCTCCACCTGCGAGTGGACATCCTCGATGCCCTCCTCGATGACGAACTCGCCACGCTCGCACTGGTCGTAGATGTTGCGCAGCTCGGCCAGCAGCAGCGGCAGCTCGTCCTTGCCCAGCAGTCCTATCGACTCGAGCATGGTGATGTGGGCCATGGAGCCCAGCACGTCGTACTTCGCCAGATAGAGGTCCATCTCGCGGTCTCGTCCCACGGTGAACCGTTCTATCTCCTTGTTCACCTCAAAATTCTTTGCCCAAAGCTTCATTTTTCTAAGTGAAGAGTTAATTATACATATGGAATCTGCGCCAGCGCGTCGGCAATCTTCTCCACACCGTCCTGCAGGGGACCGCTGACCATGCCCTTAAGCATGAAGGGGATGTCGGCCTTCACCGTGACCTTCATCTTGCTGGTCGTGTCGGTGACGGGCAGCACCTGAATCCACAGGTTGAACGGTAGGGGCGACTGCTCGGTCTCGAACTTCACACAGCGGTTCTCCTCGCGCTCACAGATACGCAGCTTCAGCAAACCCACGGGAGCCACGCTGACCTGTACTGTATCCGTATCGAACTGGAAGTCCTGCACCTTGTCCTCGGGCACGCGGTCACGCACACGCTCCAGGTTCTTCAGGTCGCTGATGTTGCGATAGACGTCCTCCACGGGGTACGGTATCGCCTTGATGCTACTCTCGAACTTTGTCATAAATCTAAGACCCTCCCCCTGCCCCTCCCTGAATGGAGGGGAGTGGTTAGTCCTGCATTTTTGTTAATAACCTATATTCATCCTTTAAGGTAATTACTTCCCTCCATTCAGGGAGGGGTCGGGGGTGGGTCTCCAAATACTGGGATCCTTGCGCCACTCGGCCAGCACGGCCTTGTCGGCATCCTTGATATAGCCCGTCTCGGCAGCCTCCTCGACGACGGCCTGATAGTTAGACAAGGTGACGAGCTTCACGCCAGCCTCACGGAAAGCCTCCTCGGCAACGGGGAAGCCGTAGGTGAACGATGCCACCATGCCGATGACCTCCACACCATACTGGCGCAGCGCCTCAACGGCCTTCAGGCTTGAGCCACCGGTAGAGATAAGGTCCTCGACGACGACAACCTTCGATCCCTGCGGCAGCATACCCTCCACCTGGTTGCCCATGCCGTGGTCCTTCGGCTTCGGACGGACGTAGGCATACGGCAGCCCGAGCTGCTCGGCCACCAGCGCACCCTGGGCGATGGCGCCCGTAGCCACGCCGGCCACGGCCTCGGCCTCGGGGAATTGCTCCTGGATGGCATGACACAGCTCCAGCTTCACGAACGAGCGTACACGCGGGAACGACAGCGTCTTGCGGTTGTCGGTATAGATGGGTGACTTCCAGCCCGATGCCCATGTGAAGGGCTCCTGCGGCTGCAGCTTGATGGCCTCGATGTCCATAAGCATCTTGGCGAATTGGTGGCGTATTTCTTTCATATCTCTCAGTTTTTGGGTGCAAAGTTACGAAAAGTAGAGCGAAGAACAAAACAAACGCGCGTTTTTCTTTTATGAAAGATTGGCGATTACTAAAAGCCAATCTTTCGCAGCTCTGCCGCTTTGTTACAAAGAACTCTTTTAACGAGGTTCCCCTAGCGCCTCATGCAGATTAACTGTGTGAAGCGCTTGTTATTTGGATGAAGTTAGTGTACGTCGATTCCGTCAAAATATAATTCGGCGATGACTGTATCGTCGTGTTTCAATCCGGGATAGACTTCAAGGATTTCGAACTTTAGCGTCCAATCTGGCTTTGCGGCATCATGGAATCCGAGCGTTCCCACATCGAAACACTGGAGCGTACGGCTGTCCTGTAGGGCAAGGATGGCGTATGGCTTTCCGTTGTAGTACATGCGCAACTTCTTCACCCGCGAATTTGCACTCCATGCCGTTTCTGATTTCACGTGTCCATTCAGAATCTTCACAGTAGTGATGCGCGGACACTTGCCCTCAAACGTGTAGGTCAGGCTTTCGCCAATACCCTTGCCGTCCGTGGCCCAGACGCTCTCATGGTCGAAGTCGTGAGCATTCTCACCCTTGTAGTTGAATGATTTGATGGGCTTCAGACAACTCGAAGCCGTCACGCTCTTCACCTCACCACCGCAGTACCAGCTGCACCATTCGGTATACAGATCTTCGTAAATAGTGAGGTCACCGTACTTGCTTATGTCCTTTGGTGCCTGACCTTCGTCTAGCAATTCGTAGTACGTCTGCCATTCCGCCTTCGTCATCTTCGGCATGGGCGTAATACTCTTCGGCTCGATAATCTTCTCTTGTGCCGTCGCGGTGAATGTGGTCGCGGCGGCGAGAATGATTGACAGGATAGCTTTCTTCATTATATTAATGTTTCTTCTTGGGTATCACCTTCACTTCATTAATTTTCGTTGCATCTTTCATGCGGAAATTCAAGATGGTATCGTCGGGCTGGATTTGATGACGGGAAAAGATGATTTTCTTCACCATCGTTTACTTTCTCAGTTTGCCTTTGCTTTCAAGATATTTAGTAAAGGTCTCCCACTGCACGGCATTCTTCTTGATATTGGCCTGCGTGCGCTCGTCGCTAATGAACTGAGCGGGATAGCAATCATCCAGATAGTAGCGGGGATTGCCCTCGTCCTCGCCAATCGTGGAATAGTGCAGCACGAGGTCGGTGAATACACGGCTATCGAAGTCGGACACGAAACGGCTGACCTCGAACAGGAGACTCTCGCCGAGGCGGAACTCCAGCCCCTCTTTATGATAGTTCTTCATCAATTTATTGTATAGCTGCTCGTCCTGCTTCTTGAACCTGATCTCGCGTGTGTTGACGTTGAACCACTCGATGTCGTCCTCGGTGAAGAGGGTGTCGATGACGGCGGTCGCGACCCGAGTCTCGCCGCTCGCCTCGCAGACAAAGAACTTGGTCTGTTCCACAGGGTCTGTCGTAAACGGCTTTTCCTGCTCGTTGTCATTGCTGCTGCAAGAGGTGAGGGAGATTGCAACGGCCATCACGAAGATGTTCCTCCATAAAGTCAGATGTTTCATTGTCGTATACGTTTTGCAATTATGTATGTTTGCTGTATTATTCGAAGGCAAAGATACACATTTATTTTCAATTATATTCCAGGATAATAATAGTTTAACATGATTTTATCGAATAAATTGTTCATTTATCCACTAAACAGCTCTGTTTTCGTTGCAAAACTTTGGGAGACGCAGGACTAGCGTCTCGATCTATCAGCAGAATATTGCTGCGCCCGTGAAGAGGTTGTTATTTGGATAAAAGATATTAATTCTCGTACAATTATTCGAGTTTCTTTCGATTATCTGTACCATATTTTATAATTTTGCAGCATAATCAAACGAATAACGATGAAGAAGTCGCCATTACTTAAGTTCGGAAATATCCCAATTCGCACGCAAACGCTATACGATTGCTATAGTGATTTGTCATCACCTGCCGACAAGATTCATGCATTGGAGAGGGAGGGTGATATCATCCAACTGAAGCGCGGACTCTATGTTGTCAGTGGAGAGGTGACAGGCAAGCTTATTGACGCACGACTTTGTGCCAATCACATCTATGGCCCTTCATACGTTTCCTTGCAATGGGCTTTAAGATGGTATGGACTCATTCCAGAACGAGTACACATCATGAGTTCAATGACCACACTACATACGCGGCGATTTGAAAACAAGTTGGGAATATTTGAATACTTCCACGTTTCGCCACAATATTTTCCCATCGGCTTGAGAATAGTCGACGATAACGACACAGCATGTATTATGGCAAGTCCTGAAAAGGCTCTTTGTGACAGTATCATTCATGACATCAAACGACCGCCCCAATCTGTCAAGGGTCTCTGGGAGTATTTGGAAGAATTCCTGCGTTTCGACACAGATTCCCTCAAAGACTTCGACACGAGTATCATTGAACAATGTATAGCAAACGGACGGAAGACACAAGTATTAGAAAATCTCATTAAACTCATCATGAAACTATGAATATATATGATCAGATGGTTGCTGAATATCAGCAGCAAGCAAGCACCTCCACGCCCAATGTTGAACAGGAGGTAATGCAGAAGATAGCTCTTGCGGGACTCAGTCGTGGAGGGTTCTTCAAGCATGCGGCCTTTTATGGAGGAACATGCCTGAGACTCTTCCATCGGTTGCCTCGTTACTCCGAGGATATGGACTTTACACTCAGAGAGAAAAACAGCGATGTCCATTTGGAAGATTTCTTTTCCTACATCATTGAGGAATTTCATCTGGCAGGACACGAGGTGGTTATTCAGAAGAAGGATATTTTGAGCCCCTTGAGAAGGGGCGGCTATAAAGCAGGGTTCAAGGAGAACACGGAGGTTTTTGACATCAAGTTCCAGACCAAAAAGACTGTCAAGGTAAAAATAGAAATGGATACTGATCCACCATTGGGGTTCGAGACGGAAGACTTGCCTTTATCTCGCCCCTATCCCTTTGTGGTGCGCTGTGTAGCTCTTCCAGACCTATATGCTGGCAAAATGCACGCCTTGCTCTATCGTAACTGGAAAACCAGAGTGAAGGGGCGCGACTGGTACGACTTCCAATGGTATGTAGCCAATAGTGTACCGCTGAATTTTGAGCATCTGCAAAAGCGCATCCATGATTTCAACGATGAGAACATCACAAAGGAGCGTTTTATGGAGATGTTGCACGAGAAGTTTTCAACAACCGATATGGAAGCAGTGAAGCAGGATGTCAGAGGCTTCATCTTCGACCAACGTGATATTGAAGTCTGGTCGAACGATTACTTCCTGAAGTTGGCTGACATGATTGTGTTCAAGGAGTAATAAGAGGAAAGGAGTAAGAGCAAAACGAATAGTGAAGAAATTGCTGTTGGCATGATGATATTACAAAAACTTTTCGTAACTTTGCAGGCAAATTAAAAACTCTGAGAGATATGAGAAGAACACTCTTGACAGCATTCGCTGTATTGGCAGCCCTCATACAGCTGTCCGCCCAGGAACAGACCGTTGAACTGTACTTCGAGGAGAAGGACCTCCCCGACGGCGTAGCCTGGCTCCCCGCCCCACCCGACACCATCGGGGCGCTGTTTGCCCACGACATCATGCAGTACATGTGGGGCAAGAGCATTCGCGACACCGAGCGCGGCCGGCAGGCGGTGGCCCACGTCGTGACATCGGCAGCCGAGATGGCCGAGTTCTTCAGCGTACCCTTCGGCATGACCATCTCCGAGGAGGCCACACCGGCCATCTTCAAGCTCGTGTCGCGCTCCATACCCACCTTCCGCCTCTCCGTGGCCAAGCCCAAGGACACCTACCGCCGTCTGCGTCCCTACGTCCGCTTCGGCGAGCAGACGGCCATTCCCTGGGACGAGGAGCGCGAGCGTAACACCGGCTCCTACCCCTCCGGCCACACCATCCGCGGCTGGGGACTGGCACTGGTGCTCAGCGAGCTGAACCCCGAGCGTCAGGACTCGCTCCTGAAGCTGGGCTATGAGTGGGGCCAGAGCCGCGTCATTGCCGGTTACCACTGGCAGAGCGATGTCGACGCCTCGCGCCTGATGGCCGCCGGTGTCTTTGCCCGTCTGCATACCAGTCCCGCGTTCCTAGCCGATATGGCTGCCGCACGCGAGGAGCTGCAGCGCCTGAAGGGAGAGACGGACGGCGTCCGGGCACCTGCCACCACGCCGTCGACGGTGCCCGCCGCCCGCATCTACCGTCTCGACGGTACCCCCGCCACGGAGCAGTCGCACGGCATCGTCATCAGCCGCCCGGCATCGGGCAGCGCCGTGAAGCAGGTCATGGGACATTAACGGCTTCCCCATTACACTTGGCAGAACAAAATACACATCGCACAAGAATACATTTTTATACACATATTTATGCACGATAAGGTGACCTTTAGCCCGCTAAAGGTCACCTTATCGTTTATAAAGGTCATCCTTTCGCGGCTAAAGGTCACCTTTACAGAGCTAAAGGTCATGAACACCAATTTTGTTGGTACATTTTAGAAAAGAATTATCCCAATTGGCCTTATTTTCCCAAATACAAATTTCAAAATGAATATTTATACACTCCGACTTCTTTAGAAACGAATATGAATAATAATTTATTTCTAGAAACGAATTATCCTAATTGATCTTAATTTTGACCACAAATTATTCTAATTTTAATTCTCTACCGCATAAATTATAATTAGTTAAATTCTTTGCATGCAAAGCGGCAAAGCCGAGCGCGTTTCCACGAGCCTCGCGCGCGCATATGCTGAAAGCCGCTAAACGCCCAAAAGAGAGGCGGTTTAGGTGTGGGATGTGCATTTATCCTGCACCTAACCCGCGGACTCCCGGGACCAACTAATCCTTCGTGAAGCCGAAGGAGAGGACGGAGATGCGGACACCGTCGACCTTCAGCAGCTCGCGGGCACAGGCGGTAACGGTGGCGCCGGTGGTGACGACGTCGTCGATGAGCAGCACGTGGCGGCCACGGAGATTGGCATCGTCGCGCAGCTGGAAGACGTTGGCGACATTCGCCTGACGGTCACGTCGCGAGAGCTGTGTCTGGCTGCCGCTGAAGACGGTGCGGCAGACGATGTCGTCGCTGACGGGCAGTCCCGTCACCTCGCTGACACCAACAGCCAGCTGGCGGCTCTGGTTGTAGCCGCGCTGTCGCTCGCGTTTCGGGGCCAGCGGCAGGGGCACGAGACGGTCGATACCGTCGAAGAAGCCCGACGGCAACAGCTCGGCGGCCATCATGCGCCCCAAGGTCTCGCCAATGTCGGGACGGTCGTGGTACTTCAGGTCGTAAACCGCCTTCGCCACCTCCGAGCCCGGCGAGTAGTAGATGAACGCCGCGACGCGCTCGACAGGGATGATGGCCCAGAAGAGGCGCGCCATGGGGTTGTCGAGCGGTGACAGGTGGAAGTTCGTTCGCGGCAGCCGAAGCTGACACGAGGAACAGAGCACCTCGGTGTCGGGTGCCAGCCGCCGGCCACAGACGACGCAGCAGCGCGGTGAGATGAAGTCAAGCAGACGGCGGAAGAGCATAGAATTGAAAATTGAAGAATTGAAGAAGTTAAAGAAGTGGAGAATTTTGATTTTTGACTTCTTTCGTTAGGCGGCGCCAGCGGAGGTAGCCGAAGATGGCGATGACGACATAGAGTCCGTAGAGCCCGGCCTTGAAGGGGATGTCCTTATGGATATAGAGTCCGCAGCAGACGATGTCGACGACCATCCAGAAGAGCCACTGTTCGAGATACTTACGTGCCAGCGCCCACATACCGATGATGGACAGGGCGTTGGTGAACGAGTCGAGGACGGGAACGGTGGAGTTGGTCCACGTGACGAGGACGTAATAGGTGGCACCCCAGGCGAGGAAGAAGCACACCGCGGCGGGCAGGTACTGGCGGCGCGGCATATGGATGATGGGCAGCGACTGCTTCAGCTTCCGCGTCTTCTTGAACTTCCAGATATAGAATCCGTAGAAGGCGGCGAGGGTATAGTAGCACGCCATGCCGGCATCGCCGTAGAGTCCGTGCTGCCAGTAGAGCACCACGTCCAATGCCGGCATGACGATGCCGATGAACCAGAGGGCGATATGAGCACGGTACTCGAGCCAGATGTAAATCAGTCCGAGTACCGTGGTAAAGAGGTCAAGCCAGTTCAAATCCATCATTCTTCAAAATCGCATAGTCACCGAGCCCATGAAGGTGCGTCCCGCCATGGGGATGAAGCCTATCTGGTAGTAGCGGTTCTCATTGGGGTGACCGTAGTCCTCGAGGATGCTGGAGTACACCCAGCCGCTAGCGGCATAGTGGGCGTCGAAGACGTTGTTCACGCGGAAGCCGACAGTACCGTCCATCTTCAGGTACGGCACCCGGAAGCTATAGTTCACGTTGAAATCCGACGACGTATAGGCGGGCAGCGAGCGGTCCTTGTTGCCTGTGTTGTCCAAATACTGTCGCGAGACGTAACCCGTATGCCACGTCGCCTTTACATCGCGCCAGTGGAAGTCGACGAAGCCGTTGAGGATGGCCGACGGCGAGAAGGCCAGCGTGGCGTCATCGTAGTGAATGGCGCGGAACGACTCCTCCCAGTTGACGGAAGCCATCTCGGTGAAGTCCTTCAGCTTGTTCTGGCTCAGGGCGGCGTTAGCCTCCACGGTCAGCAGGCTGCAGACGTCCCATGCCGCCGTCAGCTCGACGCCTATGCGGTAGGAGTCCTTGATGTTCGTTGTCAGCGCCTCACCGATCTCGCTCAGCTCGCCCGTCTGCACGAACTGGTCGGTATAGTCCATATAATAGAGGTTCGCGCCCAGGCGCACACGACGTGTGGCGAAGTTGTAACCCACCTCGTAGTCCAGCAAACTCTCGGCCTTCGGGAAGGGGTACTTGTAGTTGTCGGTGAAGTTGTTTCGCTCGGGCTCACGATGGCTCATGGCCACCGAGGCATAGGCGTGGTGGGGCCCCTGGCTCCAGCTGATGCCGGCCTTGGGGTTCAAGAAGTCGTACTTCTCGTCGACGTCCAGCGGCTGGTTGGCCCAGCTGCCGTCGACGCTGTAGAAGCGGTCGTTGATGCCGGTGGTCTTGTAGCCCACATGGCGGTACTGCACGTCGCCGAACACCTGCCAGCTGTCCGTCAGCTTGTAGGCAGCCTTGACGAAGGCGCTGGCATCGGTCTTGGCGGCGTCGGAGTCGTAGTACTTGTAGGCCTTACCGATACGCTCAGCCAGCGAGGCGTCGGCAGCATAGGTGAGGTAGCCGTAGTGGTCGCCCCAGAAACGCTGTGCCGACACGCCGGCAATCATGTTCCAGCGGCTGTCCGTATAGTCGGCGTGGGCCACGATGCCTGCCACGTCCTGAGTCAGACCCTTCTTACGCACAAAGTCGGTCTTCTTCACGCTGGTATAGTTGATGCCGAACTTCTTCGGCTTGTTCTGCGGCCGGAACTCATCGTAGTAGCCGTGGCCGTGGGTGTAGTGGAGCGTAGCGCTGACGGTCCACTGATCCGACAGCTCGCCGACGACATTCAGCAGATTGTGGTTCTGCCAGAAGTTGTCGGTGGTGCGGCTCCAGTACGTGCCGTCGCTCATCTGGTAGCGCTCGGTCTGATAGTTGCCGGCGGCATCGCGGACGAAGAGGCCGTCGTCGCCCGTCTGCAGCCGTTCGTAGAGCGAGTTGTAGCGTCCCAGCCCCACGTTATACAGATCCTTGTAGGTTTTGATGCCCGTGGCCGTCTGGTAGCCCCACGAACCGTCGTCGTAGCAGCCGTCCATCAGCGAGTAGTCGCCATTGCCGGCGGTGACACCGTTCCACGCCTGGCCCGTCTTCTCCCAGTTGCCGACGTTCTTATAGCTGATGCGCAGCTTGTCCTTCATCCACATCGCACCGCCGTAGTACGACCCCGAGCGGCCGTCGGTGCCATGGATGAAGCCATCGGTCTGCGTCTCCTGATAGGCACCGTCGATGACCAGCTGACCGACGCCCAGACGGAAGGCTCCCAGCGACAAGGCCACCCGGTAGTTGGTGGTGTTGTAGGAGCCGACGGAGGCCGTCACCTCGTAGAGGGGTGTCAGCGACGGCGTCTTCATGTTCAGCGACACCGTACCGCCGAAGGCACCGTCACCATTGGTCGACGTGCCCACACCACGCTGTATCTGTGCCGAGCCGAGCATGGCGGCGTAGCCGTTCATGTTGGCCCAGAACACGCATTGGTCCTCGGGCGAGTTCAGGGGCACGCCGTCGAGGGTGATGTTGATGCGCGAGTCGCCGGCACCGCGGATACGCATATACGTCGTACCGGTGCCCACACCGTTCTCGCTCCATGCCAGGACGCCCGGCGTACGGCTGAAGAGCAGCGGCATCTCCTGGCCGCTGGTGGCAAACTGCGCCAGCTCTTGGCGTTTCAGGTTGCTCACGGCATAGGGTGCATCCTTCTGGACACGCACGCCGCTGACCACCACCTCGCTGAGTCGCTCAACTTTCGTGGAATCGTAGTGCCACTTCTGCTGGGCACTCACGCCGACGGCAGCCATGCCCGCCAGCACCATCAAAACAATCTTTCTCATTTCCCTTTTACTTTAAACTTTAAACTATAAACTGTAAACTATAAAAAAGGGGTTATCCGTTCTACTATCCATCCCTACGTCGGCATTATCCGAATCAGGTTTAGAGGGTATCATCTCAGCCAGCAACAGCTAGCACCCCTTGAATTGCGGCTGCAAAGGTAGTGCAAATTGAGCGAAATACCAAAGAAAAACGCGTTTTTCTTTGTATTTCCGAGATGCAGCCTACCTAAGAGACGTAGTCTCAAAGGTACGAAAAAAAGCCGAAAGCGCAAAGCTTTCGGCCTATTTTTATTTCAGGATGATACCACCGTTGGGCTGTATCGTGACCTTCGCCCTACCCCGCTTGTCGAACTTCAGCTGACGGAGCTGCGGCCCCAACTGCGGGTCATCGACATAGTAGCTGACGGTCTTGCCAGCCCACTCCTCCATGGTGATCGTCAACGTCTTGGGCTGCGTCTCGGCATTCAGGCCGGCGACATACCAGTCGCCATCGTGCTGTCGCGCCAACACCACGTAGCGGCCGGGATAGCCGTCAAGCAGACGGGTGTCGCTCCACGTCGTGGGCACGCTCTTCAGGAAGTCGAGCTCGAACAGCGGCAGCTCACCGAGGTTGTTGGGCTGCATGGCGATACACTGGATGCGCGTCTGGTTGGTGATGGCCGACGCCATCTCGAAGATGTCCGTCGTATAGCGGCGGTGGCGGCTCTTGTTGTCGCGCGAGAGGAACTTGTTCATGATGCTGCCGCCCCAGTCCATCGGTCCCATGGCGTTGCGGATGAAGGGGTGTAGGCAGAGCTCAAAGGCCTCGCTCTTGGCGTGACCCTCGCTGAAGTAGACATTCTCGCTGGCGAGGACGGCCTCCGAGGCGATGTAGTTGGGGTACATGATTTCCCAGCCGCGGGGCATGGTGCAGCCGTGGAAGATGACGCCGAGGCCGTAGCGGTTGGCATCGTAGAGAATGTCCTCGTAGAGCTGCATCGTCGGCTGCTTGTCGCCGCCGAAGAAGTCGACCTTGATACCCTTTACGCCAATCTTCTGCAGCCACGCCATCTCCTTGTCGCGGGCGATGGCCGTCGACATACAGTCGCGCGGTGTCTGCGGGGCGTCGTTCTCGTAACCGTTGGAGTTGTACCAAAGCATCAGCGAAACGCCCTTCGACTGTGCATACTTCGACAGCTCCTCAATCTTGTCGCGGCCTATGCGCTGGTCCCACCAGTTGTCCACCAGACAGTACTCGAAGCCCATGTTGGCGGCGAGGTCAACGAACTGCACCTGGTCGTCGTAGTTGATGGACTCGTCCTGCCACACGAGCCACGACCACGTATAGCGGCCGGGCTTTATCTGCTGCGAAGCTTCCGTGGGCGCGTACTTACTATTTAATAGGGCGATGCTGACCTTGTTCTCGACGATGGGTTTCAGCGAGTTGCCGATGATAATGGTGCGCCACGGCGTCGTGTAAGGCAGGGGGATACCGGCGTAGGGTGTACCGTTGCCGTTGTGCTCGCCAGCCTGCGGGAAGGCGATGGTGTAGCCCGTCTCCGGCGAGTAGTCGCTCAAGTGCGAGCCGACGTAACTGCCGTCGACACCCACTTCGGAGACCAAGATCCAAGCCCCCTCCTGATGGAACAGACACGGGAACGTGTAGCCCTGCCCGAAGCGCGAACGCTTGGCCATCGGCTGGTCCACCTCGTAGTCTTCTTCATAGCTGGGCTTCGTACGCTCCCAGCCGGTCATCGGACCTATCTGCGGACAGAGGAACGTCGTCGTACCGTCGGGGAAGTTGAACGAGCTGACCTCGCGGCGGATGACGGCGCACTTCGGATTCTCGCCGGGACGGGGAATCTCGTAGCGGAAGGACACACTGTTTCTCATCATGTGGAAGACGACGGACATCTTCTGGCCTTTGGTGTTGGTGAACGGCACGGTATAGCGCACGCCGCCCAGGCTCTGTTTCTTACCGCCTTTCCCTATCAGCACCTGGTCGCGGAACTGCATCTGGTACTGTCCCATCGTCAGCCCCTGGGTGAAGTCGCCGAAGTCGGCCTCGAAACCCAGTCTCGAAGGAGCCACCACCTCCACACCGTTGTAGGTAACGCAATAGGTGGCCACACCACCCTCGTCACTGAATGTCAGTTCCAAGGCGCCATCATGCGAGGGCACCGTTCTCGTCTCTGCCATCATCGTCGTGACGGCGGTCAGCAGCAAGGCTGCCATCATCATTACTCGTTTCATATTTCTCAATGCTTAATGCTTAATTCTTCACCACTCTCACTATCCCGATGCTGACCTCGTAGAGCAGCCAGATGGGGAGCGACACCACCAGCAGCGTAAAGACGTCCGTCGTCGGCGTGATGATGGCCGACACTACAAGGATGGCCACCACAGCATGACGGCGGTACTGCTGCATCATCGGCGCCGTGAGCAGCCCCATGCGCCCCAGCAGGCCGCAGACCACGGGCAGTTCGAAGACGACGCCCATGACCAGGCTCATGCCTATCAGTGTGTCGACATACGACTGGATGGTCAGCATATTCGCCACATCGGGGCTCACCTGATAGGTACCCAGGAAGCGCACCGTCAGCGGGAAGATCAGGAAGTAGTCGATAGCCGTACCGACGATGAACATCAAGTACGCCGAACCGACGATCCAGACTGCATAGCGCTTCTCATTGGCGTAGAGCGCCGGCGACACGAAGCGGAACAGCTGGTAGAGCACATAGGGCGACGCCAAAAGCAGTCCGGCGTAGAGGGCCGTCTTCATGTGGATCATGAACTGCTCCGTCAGTCCGGTGTTCATCAAGTGCAGCTCGAAGGGCTCCACACCCATCCATCGGTAAACGAAGAAGTCGCTCGAGCGCGGAGCCAGCACCACTTGGAACAGCGGCTCCTTCAGCAGAAATGCCACCGCTGCCGCCACACCCACTACCACGAGCGAACGGATGATTACCGACCGCAGCGCATCGAGGTGCTCCCAGAATGTCGCCGTCTCACTCTTCAATTTTCAATCTCTTCCTTAGTAGCGTCAATTTCGTCCGTCACTTCCTTCATGCCGTCCTTGAAGCTCTTCACGCCCTTGCCCAGTCCCTTCATCAGTTCGGGTATCTTCTTGCCGCCGAAAAGCAGCAGCACGATGAGGGCAATGACCAGAATCTCCTGCATACCCAGTCCGAAGAGGAGAATCCCCTGCATTCCTAATACTGTCATAATCGTATAAATTAAAAAAAACTGCCGCAAAGATACAAAAAAAATGAGTAATGTGTGACACTTTATGCCAAATTTTTATTACCTTTGCAGCGAAAAACGTTGCCCTGATAGTTAAATGGATATAACAAGGCTCTCCTAAAGCTTAGTTCCGAGTTCGATTCTCGGTCGGGGTACCGAAAGACCATAAACAAAGGTTTCTTGTACTATGAAGAGACTGACGGAGACACAATCGAGACACTCGCTGACCACGCAGATTGTTCTGTGGGTGGTGGGGTTTGTGTCGATACTCCTTGTCGCGGCGCTCTTCATCATGTTCCACTACGCCCGCCAGTCCATCTATCTGGAGGCGATGGAGAAGGCACGGCAGACGCTGCACACCACGGAGTTGCTGATAGACAACACGCTGAGCGAGGTGGAGACGGCTACGCGCAGCATGCACTGGACGATAGAGAAACGGCTGGACCAGCCGGAAATCATGGATAGCCTCTGCCGGCAACTGATGGCCATCAACCCACACATCCAGGGCTGTGCCATCGCCTTCGAGCCAGGGGTCTATCCGCAGTACGGGACTTACTACGAGGTGAGGGCCTACCGCAGCCAGAAGGATCCGACGGAGATTTACGTCGTGGAGAACGGCAGCCAACAGCCTTACACTCGGGAGAAATGGTACTTTATACCCCTGCATCAGGAAAAACCCATCTGGATAGACCCCTACATAGACGCGAACCACGGGAGACCGACGATTATCACCTCGTACGGGATGCCCCTGCACGACAGCAACGGCGAGCTGGTAGGTGTGCTGTCGGCGGACATCTCGATGAAATGGTTTGCCGACCTGGTGCTCTCGCTTCGTCCGTTCCCGAACTCACACGCCACGGTGATGAGTACTGACGGGCACCTGATTATCCACCCCGACAGTACGCTGAAGGCTCACGAGGCTTTCTTCAACGAGGCTTACGGCGACGTCAGGAACGACGCTCACCTGGCAGCCATCTCGATGAAGACGGGACACAGCGGCCACAGCAAGATGCACCTGAACGGCAAGGCGAACTTCATCTTCTACCACCCGTTTGAGAACGCGGGATGGAGCGTGGCCATCGTCTGTCCGGAGAGCGACGTCTTCAGCGCCTACAACTCGCTACTGCGCTACACGCTGATCATCAGCCTCTCGGGACTGCTGCTGCTGGCACTGTTCAGCCTATTCATCAGCCACCGCCAGCTGCAGCCGCTGCAGCACCTGGTGGACGTGGCACGGGGCATGGCCAAGGGACGGCTCGACGAGCCGGTGGAGAAGAGCCACCGCAGCGATGAGGTGGGATACGTTCAGAATACGTTCAGACAGATGCAGCAGAGCATCAGCCAGCATATAGCGCACATCACCCACCTGACGGACGTGCTGCGCCAGCGCAACGAGGACCTGAGGGTGGCCTACGAGCAAGCACAGGAGGCTGACCGCATGAAGGATGCCGTGATTGTGAACATGAGTGACCGCATGGAACAGGCTGTCAAGGCCATCCACGCCACGGTGACGGAATTCCGTCAGCACGTTGCCGACATGGATGCCGACGAGTGTCGGCACATGGCGGACAAGATACAGTCGCACACCGAGACGACAACCGACCTGCTGGGCAACCTGCTGGACATCGCAGACAAGAGGAAGGAGGACCGCCGATGATTGAGATGAGGAAGCACATACGCCAGTCGCTGTCGATAAGGTTGTCACTGGACATCCTCTTCCTCGTCATACTGGTCTTCACGCTGTCGCTGGGATTCCTCTACTGGCAGTCGCGCAACATCATACGCCAGGAGGCCATCGACGAGGCATCGCACGTACTCGACAACACGGCGCTGCGCGTGAAGGGGCACATGCTGGAGTTGGAGACGGCAACGCGCAACATCCTGTGGCTGATCAACGTGGACCACAGGCAGGAGGCGCTGCTGAAGTATTCGCACCGCATCGTGGCAAACCACCCGCACGTCAACGGCTGCTCGATCACGATGGAACCCGACTACTTCCCCAACGAGGCGTATGGTTTCTCGGCCTACTCCGTACGTATGGAGAACGGCGAGGCTGGCGAGTCGGCGAAGGACTCGGTGGCCACGGTGCGCGAGGGGGAGTACGACTATTATAACAAGGTGTGGTACAAGACTCCGCGGCGGATGAATAGCGACTGCTGGGTGGACCCCTTCGACGACTTCAATGCAGGGACGCTGTCCAGTCCGGAGATGATTGCTTCCTACTGTGTGCCGCTGCACGACGAGCGGGGACGGTTCATCGGCGTGATATCGACGGACCTGTCGCTGAAGAAACTCACAGAGACCATCACCGCCGAACACCCGTACAAAAACTCGTACTTCATGATGCTGGGCGCCGACGGACACTACTTCGTACACCCTGACACCACGAAGTTGCTGAAGCAGACCATCTTCAGCAACACCGACCCCAGGGACTGCACTGACATCGTGGCACTGGGATACGCGATGACCAACGGGCGGACGGGACACATGGAGGTGAAGATGGACGGCAGGTCGAACATCGTCCTTTACCGCCCACTGGAGGGCACACAGTGGAGTGTGGCGCTGGTATGCCCGTCGAACGAACTGCTGCGCGGCTACAACAGTCTGAACTTCATACTGCCACCACTGCTCGTCATCGGACTGATGCTGCTCGTACTGGGCTGCCGCCGCATCGTAAACCACTTCATACAGCCGTTGGGAATGCTAGCTGCCGAACTGCGACAGATTGGTGACGGCGACTACGAGAAGATTCTGCCACGGAGCGAGCGCACGGACCTAATAGGACAGCTGCAGAATAGTTTCTGCCAGATGCGACAAAGCATCAGCCAGCACATCAGGGAGGCTGAACGGACGAAGCAGGAGACTGAGCACCGGACAAGGGAGCTGGAGGAGGCTACACGGCTGGCTCGTGAGGGCAGCGAACAGAAGACTCAGTTCATGCAGGACATGTCGCACCAGATACGTACGCCGCTGAACATTGTACACGGTTTCTCACAGATTATGCGCGACGACTGTTCGACCATCCCCGACGACGAGAAGCAGCAGATTGCGGGGATGATGTTCGTCCAGACGATTGCTCTGGACTATATGGTGAGCAAGCTGCTCACGGCATCGCTCATCGAGAGCCACCAGACAATCCGCACGGACGACACGATAGACTGCAAGGAGCTGGCTAAGGAGGCCATAGACAGCGCTAACAGCCTCATCAACACCGACTTGCACACGTGCCTGGACTGTAGAGTCCCCGAAGGGTTCACCGTGAAGTCGAACAGCCACCACTTACTCATTGCGCTCACCGAACTGCTCTTCAACGCGCTGCACTTCACCCGCAAGGGGAACGTGACCATGCGTGTGGAGACCGGCGAGGATGCCGTCCGCTTCACCGTAGAAGACACGGGCCCGGGCATCCCGGCAGAGAAGGCAGAATTTGTCTTTGAGAAGTTCACAAAGCTCAATATGTTCACCGAGGGCCTCGGACTGGGACTTTTCCTCTGCCAACGTGTGGTGCAGCTCATGGGGGGAAATCTGACGCTGGACACTCAATACTCCGGCGGCAGCCGCTTTGTGCTGGAGATTCCCTTGGAGCCGCAGCCGGCTGGTGGACTGCCAAGCGAGGACGATGTTTGGTCAGCTCCGAGCAGTCCATCTCCAGATTGAGCCCTGTCTCCTCGAGGACAGGCTTTATGGCACTCTCTAACTCGTTGGCGGTCACCGTGTCGATACGGCTACCAGTCTTAATGATGGTCTTCCCACCTTCTTACACTATCTGTGTCATGATCGTCGCTTTTTTCAGCTTTTCACCACCCTCTTTCGGGTTTTCGCCGCAAAGTTAAGGTTTGTTTTCGAAAAACTTTCCATGGTGGCAGAAAATTCTTCATTCTTTATTCTTCATTTTTCATTTTTTGTCGTACTTTTGTAGCCAAAACGACGAATAGACATGACAAAAGTAGCACATTTACTGTTGTTCCTGCTGCTGACCACGTGTTCAACGAGCCTGTGGGCAGAGAAGGAACTGCCACCCGAAATACAGCGGATGACGGACGAGGCATTCCAGTTTTACAGCTCGCGGCAGACGGAGGAGTACTTCGCAGCCGTGAAGGCAGTGAAGGCGGCCACGGTGAACACGGAGTACGAGGAGACATACTACAGGGCGTGCAGCTACATGTGTATCAAAGTGATGGCTGAAGACAATTAAGCATTAAACATAAACCTTATGAAAAAAGGATTCTACTATCTGCTGCTGGCAGCCATGATGCTGGTGCCGACGGCCTGTGACGATGACGACATCAAGAAGTTTGACACGGACATGATCGAGATTCCCGGAAACTCCGGTGCAGTATGGGTGCAGGACCAGAACGTCAGGTTGGATGACCTGAAGCAGGCCCTCGACTTCGCCGCGCTGGTGGAGACCATGCGTCTGGAGTATGTCAAGCTGATAAGCAACGGCTATGCCGACAGCACCCTGATTTGCGGCATCGGCAACACAAGTGACGCCAGTGGCCTCGTCGATGCCTTCACCAAGCTGATAGCGAACAGCGAGACGTACGAGGCCGCCCTGAAACGGCTGCAGACGGCGGACGTGCTGACGCCTACCGTGACACGCGCCACCGACTTCAGTAACCTGTTCAAGATCCTCACCGCTGCCCGCGAGGAGACGACGACCGTGCAGGAGAAAGTGCTGGCGGCACGTGTGGCCGCCAAGGTGGCCGTGGCTACCGCCGCCATCTACTACCAGCCTACAGGCCAGGAACATACGGAGCTGCTACAGATGCTGAAGAAGGTCACGCAGGGCAAGACCACGTGGCAGGATATCAGCACCGTCGTGACGAACAAGATAGCCGGCAACGTGAAAGCGACCATGAAGGACATCCTCGGTGACGACGCTACCGAGGAGCTTATCAACAAGATCACCAAGGAGACGTGCGACTACCTAATAGGGCTGATGACCGCCCAGAGCGGTGCCGCCAGCAGTCCCGTCAAGGCCAGCAAGCTGACGAAGGGCTCAGAGCTGGCAGTCATCAACGTCGACACGGGTGCCGACGACACGCAGAAAACGGTTATCGTCAGGGACAACAAGACGGGTAAGGTGTACGTCGCCACCACCGACGAACAGGGCCTAGTGACCGTCCCCGTCAGCATCAGCTCCGTCACCGTCACCGTCATCGACAAGAACGGCAACCGCGCCACAGAGACCGTCGATGCCAAGGAGGGCTCCAACTACGTGAAGATGCTGGCGGACGACAAGTACTACCTCTACAGCGACCCCACAAGCTGCGAGTTTGAGGCCACGGCGGACGTGGAGGACGACCAGACGGTGGTCATCAAGACGAACTGCAAATACCTGAAGTACCGCAAGAGCGAGGACGCCGACTGGCTGTCCATCAAGCTACAGGTGAGCTCGCCCAACACGCAGAGCCAGAAGATTACGATAAAGGTGGCTGTGAAGGAGAATCAGGAGGCGAACGGCCGCACAGCGACCATCACCCTCGACGGCTACAAGAAGAAGGACGACCCGACGAGCATCACCACCTGTACCATCAAGGTGACGCAGAAGGGTGCAGAGGACTAGGAATTAGTATAACGTAAACCTAAAACAAACATGAAGAAAACGATTCTTACAACAGCCATCGCCATGGCTGTCAGCATGACGGCAACTGCCGCTGAAAACGTGAAGGCGACCATCCACGCCGACCAGGCGGGAGCGAAGATCAACCGCGAAATCTACGGACAGTTCTCCGAACACCTCGGCACGTGCATCTACGGCGGACTGTGGGTGGGTGAGCAGTCGCCGATACCTAACATCCAAGGCTACCGCAAGGATGTGTTCGACGCACTGAAGGCCCTGAAGGTGCCCGTGCTGCGATGGCCCGGCGGCTGCTTCGCCGACGACTATCACTGGATGGACGGCATAGGACCGAAGGACAAGCGCCCGTCGCTCCGTAACAACAACTGGGGCGGCACCATCGAGGACAACTCCTTCGGCACACACGAGTTCCTGAATCTCTGCGAAATGCTCGACTGCGAGCCCTACATCAGTGGCAACGTCGGCTCGGGCACCGTCAAGGAGATGGCACAGTGGGTGGAGTACATGACCAGCGACGGCGACACACCGATGGCCCGTCTGCGCCGTCAGAACGGCCGCGAGAAGGCATGGAAGGTGAAGTATTTCGGCATCGGCAACGAGGCATGGGGCTGCGGCGGCAACATGACGCCGGAGTACTACTCGGACGAGTTCCGCAAGTTCAACACCTACCTCCGCGACTATACTGGCAACAAGCTCTACCGCATCGGCAGCGGCGCCTCGGACTACGACTATAAGTGGACGGAAGTGCTGATGGACAAGATCGGCAACCGTATGCAGGGCGTCTCACTACATTATTATACCTGCTCGGGATGGGACGGACCGAAGGGCTCAGCCACGAAGTTCGACAACGACCAGTACTACTGGGCACTCGGCAAGTGTCTGGAGATTGAGGAGGTCATCAAGAAGCACAAGGCCATCATGGACGAGAAAGACCCGAAGGGCGAGGTGGGACTCCTCGTCGACGAGTGGGGCACGTGGTGGGACGAGGAGCCTGGCACCATCAGCGGACACCTGTACCAGCAGAACGCCCTGCGCGATGCCTTCGTGGCGTCGCTGTCGCTGAACGTCTTCCACAAGTATACCGAACGTGTGAAGATGGCCAACATCGCACAGGTGGTGAACGTGCTGCAGTCGATGATCCTCACCGACCAGAAGGGAACGGGACACATGGTGCTCACACCGACGTACCACGTCTTCCGTATGTACACACCGTTCCAGGAGGCTACCTACCTGCCCGTAGACCTCGAGAGCGAGACCATCCAGGTGTCGAAGGCCTACTTCAAGGAGAAGGAGGGTGCCAAGGATGCCGGCTATCGCCCCTGCCCCATGCTCTCAGCATCGGCAGCTAAGACCACCGACGGCAGCATCGTCCTCGCCGTCACCAACGTTTCGCTGGACAAGGCACAGACCATCGACTTTGACCTCGCCGGCTACCAGGCGAAGACCGTCAGCGGCGAAATTCTCACCTCGAAGAACGTCGCCGACTTCAACGACTTCGACCACCCCGCCGCCGTCGCGCCGAAGCCCTACAAGGACGCGAAGCTGAAGAAGAACACGGTCACCGTCCAGATACCCGCGAAGTCCATCGTCGTGCTAAGCATCAAGTAAACTATAACCATGAGACGAGTGAGACTGTTCCTAGGGCTCCTGGCCCTGTTGCTGACGGCCTGTGGCGGCAGTCAGCAGCAGCCGAAGTCGTTCGTGAACGTCCTCACCCCCGACGACAGCGTGAGCATCGCCATGGGCAACTGGGTGCTGATGAAGTACCACAGCGATAAGCTGTCAATGGACATCAACTACCCGTCGTTCCTCGTACGTCAGGAAATTCCTGACGACGAGGGACTACAGGAGGTGTTCCTCTGGAAGGACGTGTCGGTATCAGTCATCGTCGACTCACTCAACGGCTGGACACGCAGCGCCGGACAGATGCTGTCAGGCATGGGGGCAGAACTCGTGGAGGTAGGCGACGACTACAGTATCCATACCGGAGAGGACGAGCAGTGGGAGTTCTACGGAAAGATCATCGAGCGCGACTCGCTGCGGTTGATCACCGTCCTACTCCGCTATGCGCCGGAACATGCGGAGGCCATGGACCAAATAAAAGAATGGGTCAGAGATTTCTGACCCATTCCATCAACCAAAACCAATATTATTAACCTTTAGTAGATCAGTTTTTGTGTCGTTTGTTTCTTCATGGCTATTTTTGATGTTGCAAAGATAGGCATTATTCCTGAACATTGTATCAGTTTCATGCGAAAAAGTCATGCAAACGTTTGAGTAAAAGCCAATCACACGTCTGAGTAAAAGACAATCAGACGTCTGAAAAGGACATGAAAAGGTTTGAGTAAAGGGCATAGAAAAAACAAAAATCTTCAAAAATCTTACAAGAATAAGCCTACAGAAAGCTTTTTCGTTAGATTTTTGAAGATCTTTGTTATACAGTAGTCGTTAGACTGCTGTCAGCTGCCAGCCGTCAGGCTGCAGCCATGGTAATCAGTGTTTACTTCTTCTCCTCGACAGCGGGTACCTCTTCCTCGCGGATGGTGCGACCCATGGTCAGGTAGGCCACAGGAGCAGCGATGAAGATAGACGACAGCGTACCGAAGACGACACCGAGAATCATGGCGAACGAGAAGCTGCGGATACTGTCACCACCGAGGATGAAGATAGCCAGCAGCACGATGAGCGTCGTCACCGAGGTGTTGATGGTACGTGCCAGCGTCTGGTTCAGCGAGTCGTTGAACAGCGTCTGGCGGTCGCGCTTCTTGAACAGACCGAAGTTCTCACGGATACGGTCGAAGACCACCACCTTATCGTTGATGGAATAACCAATCACGGTCAGGATAGCACCGATGAACACCTGATCGATCTCGAGCGACATGGGCACCCAGCCCCAGAGTACGCTGTAGAAGCCAATCACCACAAGGGCGTCGAGAGCCAGTGCGATGGTAGCACCCAGCGAGAAGGCGAGGTTGCGGAAGCGCAGGAGGATGTAGAGGAAGATGGCAATCAGGGCGATGATGACCGAGATGATAGCACCATAGGTGATATCCTTAGCCACCGACGGACCTACCTTAGCCGAGCTGATGATAGAGCCACCCTCGCGGACGTCAGGATTCTTGAAGTCCTCAACGTTCTCCTGGTTCACCAGGCCAGCACCCTTCAGTGTCTCGTAGAGGATGTCCTCAGCCTTGTCGTCAACCTCGGGGTTGTTCGACTCGATGTCCCAGTTGGTCGAGATACGGACGGTCTTGCCATCGGTACCCAGTGCGATGACGCTGGTGTTGGCCTCCTTGCCGGCATTCTCGCCAACGGTGTTGACGAAGGCGCCTGCCAGTGCGGTGCGTACGTCCTCGACGGCGGTCTCCTTGTCAAGTGTCACCACGTAGTTACGACCACCGGTGAAGTCGATGCTCTGGCTCAGGCCGCGGATGGCGAACGAGACACAGAACAGGATGGCAGCGATGCCCCAGATGGTGAACGATGTCTTATAAGCGCCCATGAAGTTGAAGTGGGCGTTCTGCATGAGGTTCTTCGAGTAGGCGGTGACGAAAGTGAGGTTCGTCCACTTGTCCTTCTTCAGCTGGTGCTCGTAGACCAGACGCGTCATGAAGACGGCGGTGAAGAACGACACAGCGATACCAATGATCCACGTGGTAGCGAAGCCCTTGACAGGACCCGTACCGAAGTAGAGCAGGATGATACCGGTGATCAACGACGTGAAGTTAGAGTCGAAGATAGCCGAGAAGGCGTTCGAGTAACCCTTGTTGATGGCCTCCTTGACGGAGAGGCCCTTGCGCAGCTCCTCCTTCGTACGCTCGTAGATAAGCACATTGGCGTCGACGGCGGTACCCAGCGTCAGAACGATACCGGCGATACCCGGCATGGTCAGCGCGGCCTGGAACGAGGTGAGGATACCCAGCGTGAAGAAGAGGTTGAACAGCAGGGCGATATCAGAGAGCAGACCGGGGATGAAGCCGTACAGCATGATCATGTAGATCATCAGCAACACGAAGGCAACGATGAACGACATGACACCCTGCTTGATGGACTGTGCACCGAGCGACGGTCCGACGACCTCCTCCTGCACGATACGTGTGGGGGCAGGCATCTTACCGGAGTTCAGCGTATTGGCCAAGTCCTTCGTGTCCTCGATGGTGAAGTTACCCGTAATCTGCGAGTTGCCACCGTCAATCTGTGTCAGGATACGGGGAGCAGAGTAGACGGCGTCGTCGAGGACGATAGCCACGGCCTTGCCGATGTTCTGCTTGGTGATCTGCGACCACTGGCGGGCACCGTCGCTGTTCATCTGCATCGAGACGCAGGGGTGACCCATCTGGTCGAAGTCGTCCTTACCATTGGTGATGACGTCACCCTCCAGCGGAGCACGGCCGTTAGGCGTGGTTATCTTCAGAGCGTAGAGTGCAAAGACATCGCCCTTGGTGTTCTGACCACCGAAGTCCTCAGCCTTGGCACCCCAGCGGAGCTTCAGCTCTGCAGGGAAGATGGTGGCGGCAACGTCGGAGTAGATGACCTTGTTCACGTCAGCGGTGTCGCGGGCGTTAGCATAGCCAACGATAGCCAAACCCTGGTTGATGGGCTGGAAGACGGCGAACAGGGGGTTTTGCTTCAGTGCCTCCTGCTTGGCCTTGCTGTCGCTGACCTTCGTGTCCTTCTTAGCCAGCTTGGCAGCGATGTCGCTGGCAGTGGCCTTCACGGTGTCGGCAGCAGCCTCGGCAGCCTCGGCAACGGCGGCGGTGTCAGCAGCGACGCTGTCAACAACGGCCTCGCCCGAAGCGACGGCGGCATACTTCTGGTTCAGCTGGATAAGCATCGAGTAGATCTCCTGGGCGTTGTAAGTCTCCCAGAACTCGAGGTTCGCAGAACCCTGGAGGAGCTTACGCACACGCTCGGGCTCCTTGATACCAGGCATCTCGACCATGATACGGCCGCTCTGGCCTTCAAGCTTCTGGATGTTGGGCTGTACGACACCGAACTTATCGATACGGTTACGGACAACGTTGAACGAGTTGTCGACAGCCGACTGTACCTCGGCACGAATGGCAGCCTCTACCTCGGCATCCGTCGACGAAGTGCTCACCTTGCCCTTCATCTGCTGAGTGGCAAAGATAGCTGCCAGGGGACGACCGTTGGCGTTCTGCTTCCAATACTTCACGAACAGAGAGATGAAGTCAGCTTGGCTGGTCTCCTCCTCCTTCTTGGCTTGTTCCATCGACTTCTTGTACACAGCGTCGGTCTTGTGGTCGGCGAGCACGTCGACGACATCAGGCACTGACACCTCAAGAATCACGTTCATACCGCCCTTCAGGTCAAGACCCAGGCCGATTTCCATCTCACGGCACTGCTTCAGCGAGTAGATGCCTAAGTACACCTTCTCGTTCTTGATTGAGTCGAGGTACTCCTGACCAGCCTCCTCACCCATGGCGGCAGCCTTACTTTCGTAGTGGCGCGTCACGAACGAGAAGGAAAGGTAGAAGCAGCACACGAGAATCAAAAGCACTGCGATAAATTTTACAATTCCTTTGTTTTGCATTTTGGTTTTTTATGTTATTTATTTGTTACTTTGCACTTTTAAGCCTGCAAATATAGGCATTTTTTTACAAATCGGGAAATTTATTGCCGTTTTTCATGCAAAAATTAAGGATTTTCCTGTTTTTTAAGCCAACAAAGCATCGGATAGTGGTCACTAGAGTCGATTTTTGAGTCAACTTCGCAACGAATGGGCTCGAAGGCATCGGAGCACAGGAAATGGTCAATACGGAAGAAAAATCCTTTCTGATTATATGACAAACCAAGACCGTTGCCCCGTGCCGCGAAGCAGTCCGTAAGACCCTGGGCAATGGTATGGCGCGAATAGGAAATAGGGGTGTCGTTGAAGTCGCCGCAGACAATCATCGGGTACTGACGGTGACGTTCTATATACGCATGGACAGCCTCCGCCTGACGGGCACGAAGCACAGAGGCATCGCTCAACTTCCCCGCAAGCACCATCGACTCCGTCCGCGCCGTGTCCCTGCCCATGTTGCCATGGATAATCTCCTGGTAGTTGTCGCGGTCGACTTTCGACAGGTGGGTCGTCTCCAGGTGGTTGTTGATGACGAGCACCGTGTCTCCACCCACCTGCAGGTAGTAGGCCACGGAGCCATGAGCCCTCGACTCATAGACGATACGCTCCTTCCTCAGGATGGGATAGCGACTGTGGATGCCCACGCCGTTCATCGATGCTGCCGACTTGCTGAACAAAGTTGTATCGTTGTAGGGGTAGCCGTACTCCTGGTACTTCTTCATCATGTAACGGCGCCAGGTGTCCACGTCCTCCTGCAGGCAGATGATGTCGGCATCCTGCTGCTTCAGGTAGTCAACAGCCACCTCAAAGCCATTCTCGTACTTGTAGTTGCCGCCGTAGGCACAAACGTTCCATGTCACCACCTTCAGCGTGGCCTCCGACGTGTCGCCGACACGGTTCAGCGGTATATATATAGAAATAGGTACATACGCGAGGACGAAACCCACAACGGGTATCCACACACGGTGCCACTTGAACACCAGCCAAAAGAACAAAAACAGCAGGTTAGCCGCGAGAAACAACGGGAGCGTCATGCCCAGCAGCGACAGCTGTGGGTAGTCCACGGGCGACAGACGGTCGGAGTAGCCCGTCAGGAGCATCAGTAGCACGATGGCCACGTTGGCTCCTGCAGCAAGGTTCAGCAGTATGTGGCTCAGACGCTTGATCATCGGTTCTGGCTGGCTTCAAACAGGCGGCGCTTCTCCTCCTTAGTCAGGCTGTCGTAGCCGCTCTTGCGGATCTTGTCAAGGATGGCGTCAATCTCCTCCTGCTCCTGCTTCTTCCGTGCGTTGAACGCCATGTCGTCACGGTCTGTCGACGCGGTGTACGTCGGCTCGTCGAAACCCGACCGCCGCGTACGGTCCGAGGGACTGCCGCCACGTGCATTCTTCGCGTTCCACCGCTGGAAGAACTCCCTGCCGCTGGAACGGTTGAAGCGTGCATCGGGATGACGGTTCCAGTAGCGTATCATCAGGAAGCCGAAGAGCATACCGCCCAAGTGTGCCATATGGGCCACACCGTCGCCCGACGAGTTCACCGCCATGAACAGTTCAATCGCAGCATAGCCGCAGACGAACCACTTCGCCTTGATGGGTACGGGAAGCGGGAAGATGAAGATTCGCTCGTTGGGGAAGATCATACCGAAGGCCAGCAGGATTGCATAGACGGCACCCGAGGCGCCGATGGTACTCCACGCGTTCAGCTGATGGCTGAGCTGCTGTCCCACGGCGAACAGTTCTGCAAAGGTGATGTCAGGCGTCTGCGCGCTGACACGCAGGTAGAAGTCCACGAACTGTACAATCTCCTGCATCATACCAGCGCCGATTCCGCACGAAATGTAATAAAAAAGGAATTTCTTCGGACCCCAGACGTTCTCCACCACACAGCCGAACATCCACAGAGCAAACATATTGAAGAACAGATGGGTGAAGCTGCCATGCAGAAACTGGTACGTCAGGAACTGGTAGAAGTGGAAGTCACTCGCCATGAAGTAATGCAGGCCGCCGAACACCGTCAGACTGACGTTCTGGAGCTCGAGCACCCACGTCGCTACGAAGATCAGGACGTTGATGATAAGCAGGTTCTTGGTGACTACAGGTATGTTACGAAACATCGTTGTTATGCACTTAGGGTTGATATACAATTATTCGTTTCCGGCCAGCGTCCATTTCGGACTTCACGAGGCCTTTCGCGCTGCAAAATTACTAAAAAATCCCGGTTTTTTGCAGAAAAACGCCCCTTTCACCACATTTTTTCAATAAAAAAGCAAAATTTTCTCATTTTTTGTTGTTTTTCTGAATTGTTTACCCTATATTTGCGGTGGAATTCTGAAGAAACCTATTTTTTTTATATTCAATAACCACTTAAAACAACAACAATTATGAACAAAACAGAATTGGTAGAGAAGATTGCAGCAGGAGCTGGCATCTCTAAGGTTGACGCAAAGAAGGCTCTTGACGCTACTGTTGCAGCTATTAAGGACGCCCTGGTAGCTGGTGACAAGATCGCCCTCGTCGGTTTCGGTACTTTCAGCATCAACGAGCGCCCCGCTCGTGAGGGTATCAACCCCGCCACCAAGCAGAAGATTAAGATTGCTGCTAAGAAGGTTGCCAAGTTCAAGGCTGGTGCTGAGCTGGCTGACGCCATCAACTAATCTTTTTGTAAAAGAAAAATACTAAGAAAGGCTTCCCAGCAGGGAAGCCTTTCTTAGTTCTTATCGATTATAAAACCTCAATTTATTTCGGCTGCTTGCCGATGTACGCCAAGATACCACCATCCACATACAGCACGTGGCCATTCACGGCGTCAGAGGCGTGCGAAGCCAGGAACACAGCGGGACCACCCAGCTCCGAGGGATCGAGCCAGCGGCCGGCAGGCGTCTTAGCACAGATGAACGAGTCGAACGGATGGCGGCTGCCGTCAGCCTGACGCTCGCGCAGCGGAGCCGTCTGCGGTGTGGCGATGTAGCCCGGGCCGATGCCATTGCACTGGATGTTGTACTCGCCGTACTCCGAGCAGATGTTTCTCGTCAGCATCTTCAGGCCACCCTTAGCGGCAGCGTAGGCGCTCACCGTCTCGCGGCCCAGCTCAGACATCATCGAGCAGATATTGATGATCTTACCCTCGCGACGCTCCATCATCTCAGGGATAACGGCGCTCGAGCAGATGAACGGTCCAACGAGATCGATGTCGATGACCTGCTGGAACTCCTCGCGCTTCATCTCGTGCATCGGGATGCGCTTGATGATACCCGCGTTGTTCACCAGGATGTCTATCTGTCCTACCTCCTCGTGGATCTTAGCCACCAGCGCCTTCACCGCGTTCTCGTCGGTGACGTCGCAGACGTAGCCTTTGACGTTGTCGATGCCAGCCTCCTTGTAGTTGTCCAGACCACGCTGCAGGGCAGCCTCGTTGATGTCGTTGAAGATGATGTTCTTAATACCAGCGGCTACGAAAGCCTTGGCAATGTTAAAACCGATACCGTAGGAAGCGCCCGTGATCCAGGCGTTCTTTCCCTCAAGTGAAAAAGGATTTGCCATTTTTCTTTAGTTTTTAAGTTAATAGTCTGTAGTTGTATGTTGGACGACTCGGATTCGAACCGGGAATGACAGAACCAAAACCTGTAGTGTTACCATTACACCATCGTCCAGGAAAGCGATTCTTTCGAAATCGGATGCAAAGGTAGGGAAAATTTGGCGTAACGCCAAATTTTTCCCTATCATTTCTCATTTCTCACTTCTCATTTCTCATTTTACAATGAGCAGATAGTAGTTCTTCTTGCCTTTCTGTACCAACACGTACTTGCCGTCGATGAGGTCGTCGGCCGTGATGGGACGCTGCTGGTCGGTGAGTTTCTCCTTGTTCAGCGAGACACCGCCGCCCTGCACCATCTTGCGCATCTCACCCTTCGAGGGGAAGACGGGGGCCACAGTGGTCAGCAGCTCGATGGCGGGCTGGCCGAGCTGGTCCTTCGACACATCGAACTTCTCGACACCGTCGAAGACGTCGAGGAAAGTCTGCTCGTCGAGACGCTCCAGCGCCTCCTTGGTGGACTTGCCGAAGAGGATATTCGAGGCCTCGATGGCCATGTCCAGCGCCTCCTTCGAGTGAACAAGGATGGTCGTCTCCTCGGCCAGGCGCTTCTGCAGCACACGGCGACCGGGATCCTGACGGTGCTCCTCGATGAGGGCGTCGATGACGTCCTTCTCCAGCGAGGTGAATATCTTGATGTAGCGCTCCGCATCGTCGTCGCTGACGTTCAGCCAGAACTGATAGAAGCGGTAGGGCGTCGTGCGCTTCGGGTCGAGCCATATGTTGCCGCTCTCGGTCTTGCCGAACTTCTTGCCGTCGCTCTTCGTGATGAGCGGACAGGTCAGTGCAAACGTCTCGACGTCGTTGCCCAGCGTGCGGCGGATGAGCTCCGTGCCGGTGGTCATGTTACCCCACTGGTCGTTACCGCCGAGCTGCAGCTTCACGCCGTAGTGCTGGTAAAGGTACAGGAAGTCGTAGCCCTGCAGCAGCTGGTAGGTGAACTCCGTGAACGACAGGCCGTCGCGGGCAGTACCGTTAAGGCGCTGCTGAACGCTCTCCTTGGCCATCATGTAGTTGACGGTGATGTGTTTACCCACCTCACGGGCGAAGTCGAGGAACGTGAAGTCCTTCATCCAGTCGTAGTTGTTCACCATCAGGGCAGCGTTCTCGTCCTTGCTCTCGAAGTCCAGGAACTTCGCCACCTGTGCCTTGATACACTCCTGGTTGTGACGCAGCGTCTCGTCGTTGAGCAGGTTACGCTCCTGCGACTTGCCGCTGGGGTCGCCGATCATGCCAGTGGCACCGCCGACGAGGATGACGGGACGGTGTCCGCAACGCTGCAGGTGACGCAGCATCATAATGCCACAGAGGTGGCCGATATGCAGGGAGTCGGCCGTGGGGTCGGTGCCGAGGTAGGCTGTCACCATTTCCTTCTGCAACAGTTCTTCCGTTCCCGGCATCATCTGTGCCAGCATACCGCGCCAGCGCAGCTCTTCAACAAAATTCTTTCGCATATTCTTAATTCTTAAATTCTTCAAAAGAACTTCAATTTTTCAATTTTTCAATTCTTCAATTTCTCACGGTACCGGATCGTACCCCGAGCCGCCCCAGGGGTTACAGCGGAGGATACGCCAGATGGCAAGACCAAGGCCCTTGATGGGACCGTGCTTGAGAATGGCCTGACGGGCGTACTCGCTACACGTCGGCGTGAAGCGGCAGGTGGGACCGAGCAGTGGCGATATGGCTAGCTGGTAGAACCTGATGGGGAGCACCAGCAGTCGGGAGAGTGTTCGCGCAAGCCACGTCATAGTCTCTCAGCCAGTTTGTCGACAAGGTCCGTCACCTTCGCCGTCACCTCAGCGGTGGGCAGGTGTCTGTCCGTGAGCCATACGAAGGCCACCGTCATCGCCTTGTCCTCGGGCAGGGCGTCATAGAGGGCCTGCTTACTGTGGCGGTAGGCTTCGCGGACCTGCCGCTTGACGCGGTTGCGGTCGACGGCGTGCTTGAAACGCTTCTTCGGCACGCTGACGAGCATCTGTACGGGCTCGTCGCCCTCGCCACGCTCGCGCAGCTGGTAGACCATTCTGAGAGGGTACTGTGCCAGCGAACGACTTGCCGGCGTTCCGAAGAGCAGCTCTATCAGCCGTCGGCTGACCAGACGCTCTCGCTTGTGGAAAGTGGCACGACCCTCTACCACCTTATTATATATTAGACGGTTTGAACGGCTATCTTAATCGTCCTGCAGCAAGAGGAAATGCTGCAAGGCGCCCGTCATAGACGGATACTTCTCGCTGGGTGCTTCCAAGTCCAGGCGCAGACCGGCATCGCGGGCAGCCTTCGCCGTCGTGGGACCGAAGGTGGCGATGGCAATCTCGCCCTGCTCGAAGTCGGGGAAGTTCTTCGTCAGCGACTCGATACCCGAGGGGCTGAAGAAGATGAGCATATCGTAGTCGAACGTCTCCACCTCCTCGGGGGTGAAGTCATTGCTGACGGTGCGATACATCACGCACTCCTTGTGGTTCAGCTTCTTGGAGTCGAGGAGCACGCTGACGGCGTCATTATGGACGTCGCTCATGGGGACGAGGTACTTCTCGGTCTTGTGCTTGACCATCGTGGGGAGGAGGTCGTCGATGCGTCCTGTGGTGCCAAAGAACACCTTACGCTTACGATACTGGACGTATTTCTGAATGTAGAGGGCGATGGTCTCCGTGACGCAGAAGTACTTCATGTCCTCGGGGATGGCTACCCTCAGCTCTTTGGCGAGTGTGAAGAAGTGGTCGATGGCGTGACGCGAGGTGAACACGATGGCGGTGTAGTCCAGGATGTTCACCCTTTGTGCGCGGAAATCCTTCGCTGTCATGCTCTCCACCTTGATGAAGGGGCGGAAGACGAGTTCCACATCAAACTTCTCCGCTATATCGAAATAGGGAGACTTCTCGCTGGCAGGTTTCGGTTGCGATACCAAGATTTTCTTTATCATCTTTCTGTCCTAATAATTTACTTCCAGAAAACCGACCGTCATCTGCCAAGCACCCACGAGAGCGGCGAGCGGTACGGCTTCGAGGGCACAAAAGTACAAAATAATCTGCAGAAAAAAACCTTTTTGGCGAAAAAAGATTACATAACTCTTATAAAACGCCCATATTTTCGCTATTACAACGATAATTGCAAAATAATATAGGACATTTTGCAGCGAAAGCCCGAAATAGACGAGCAGTAGCACCACAGGCAACAATGCCACCCCCTGAGCGGCCGCGGCCGTGAGTAGCGCGGCTATCAGTTGTCCGTTTCTTTTACCATCGAAGAATACACCGTTGACGATATCATAGAGCACCACTTTCACACCGAAGTAGGCGATGAGTATGGCAAAGAAAATGAAGATGAGCAGATACTCGGAATTGATGACAAACGTCTCGGCCATATACTCCTTGGCCGCGAAGTAGCCGATGATGCTCGTGAGCAGACAAGTCTGAACGGAGAGCAGCACCTTGAACCACTGTCCGATGAGTTTCTTGTAGTTGGCAAGTGTCAGGACCATCGCCACCAGGCAGATGAGCAGCAGGCTGGTGATGACGTCGTCGTTGCGCACCTGGTAGGGCACGGGGTCGCCGGCAACGCCCATGGCCTCGCTGCCGACCTCTGGGTGTAGCAGCGAGTCCTTGGTGAAGAACGTTTCCTTGTAATATAGTGGCAGCATGGGGTTGACGGCAGCGGCGTGGGGTTTACAGTCCGAAAGCCTTTCGGATATCGTCGACGCGGTCGAGCTTCTCCCAAGTGAAGAGCTCCACCTCCATCTCCTTCGTCTCGTGGTAATGGCTGGTGAACACCTTCTTCACCACCTCGTTCTTTCGACCCATGTGTCCGTAGGCGGCCGTCTCGACGTACATCGGCTGGCGCAGTTTCAGCGTGCGCTCGATGGCCTTCGGACGGAGGTCGAAGAGCTGCTCCACCTTCCGGGCGATCTCGCTGTCGCTCATGGCCACGTGCGAGCGGCCGTAGGTATTGACGTAGATGTTCATGGGCTGTGCCATGCCGATGGCGTAGGCCACCTGTACGAGCATCTCGTCGGCGACGCCTGCCGCCACCATGTTCTTGGCGATGTGACGAGCGGCGTAGGCAGCCGAGCGGTCTACCTTCGACGAGTCCTTGCCCGAGAAGGCACCGCCGCCGTGGGCACCCTTGCCGCCGTAGGTGTCAACAATGATCTTGCGGCCCGTCAGTCCGGTGTCGCCGTGGGGTCCGCCTATGACGAACTTACCCGTGGGATTGACATAGTACTTGATGTCGAGGCCGAAGAGGTCGAGCACCTTCTGCGAGTGTATCTGCTGCTTCACACGCGGTATGAGGATGTTGATGACGTCGTCCTTGATCCGGGCGAGCATCGCCTCGTCGTTAGCGAGTCCAAAGGTGGTGTTGTGCGCCACGAGGAACTCGTCGTGCTGCGTCGAGACGACGATGGTGTCTATGCGCTCGGGCACGCCGTTGTCGGAGTATTGCACCGTCACCTGACTCTTGGCGTCGGGACGGAGGTAGGTCATCACCTTCCCCTCCTTGCGGATGTCGGCCAGCGTGCGCATGATGAGGTGTGCCAAGTCGAGCGACACGGGCATAAAGCTCTCCGTCTCATTGGTGGCGTAGCCGAACATCATGCCTTGGTCGCCGGCGCCCTGCTCCATCTCGGGATCGTCGTCAGCGGCTGAACCGCTGACCACTTTGTCTACGCCGCGGTTGATATCGGCGCTCTGCTCGTGTATGGCACTGAGGATACCGCAGGAGTCGCCGTCGAACTGGTACTCCGCCTTGGTGTAGCCAATGCGCTTGATGGTGTTGCGGGCGATGGTCTGGAGGTCTATGTACACCTCGCTGCTCACCTCGCCCATGAGTACCACCTGTCCTGTGGTGACGAACGACTCACAGGCCACGCGTGCCTTCGGGTCGTAAGCCAGGAACTGGTCTAGTATGGCGTCACTAATCTGGTCGGCCACCTTGTCGGGATGGCCTTCTGATACTGATTCTGATGAAAAGAAATAACTCATAGTCTTTAATGAGTAATTAGTAATTAATAATTAGTAATTAATTTATTCTGCAGGCAGCATGACGACCTCAAGTTCGTTGCCGGCTTTCAGCACCTCGCGGACGAAGCCGCAGATGCTGGCAGGGGTGATGGCCTGGACGGTCTTCACGTAGTCGGTATGGAAGTCGAGGCCCCACTTGCGCCAGACGCTGATGCGTCCCTGCCAGTAGCCGTTCTGCTTCAGCTGGTCGGCATGGCTCTTCAGCATATACTCCTTCACCTTCTTCACCATGTCGGCATCAATCTTACCAGCGGCCATGTCCTGGACGGCGCGGCGCATGATGGCGATGGCGGTGTCGGCCTTCTCGGGCTTCATCGGACAGTAGGCCAGCAGATTCGCCTCGTCGGCGAAGTCGCTACGGTTCAGGCTGGCCTGCGCCACGACGGTGTAGGAGGCGCTGGCCTCCTCGCGTATCTCCTTGAGGTATACCATCTGCAGCACCTGTCCTGCCATGTGGGCGCGGATGCTGTTGCGCAGCGTGTAGGGCAGCTGCTTCGTATACCAGTTGAGTACGGCGATGGCTTTCGGTGTCTCGCCCTTGTGCTTGAAGTCGTTGACCACCTTGCCCGTGTAGTCGGTGGCGACGTCGCTACCCTTCTCGGGAATCATGTTCTGAGCAGGCAGCGAGGCGATGTACTGCTCTATGAGCGGGCGGATGGTGCTATCGTTGTAGTTGCCGATGATGGTGAACGTGAAGGCGGCGGCGTTGGCCGTGCGCTCCTTCGCCATGCGCAGGATACGGTCGTAATCGACGTCCTTCAAGTCCTCCACGTCCAGATTCCTGAAGCGCGGGTTATGGCTGGTGGCGGTAACATTCAGCGAGTCGGCGAAGACGGCCTCTGGCTGCAACAGGCGGTTCTTCAGCTGCACCTCCATGGTCCTCATCAGCTGATCGACGCTCTTCTGGTCCTTCTTGATGTTCGCGGTCATGTAGAGGTAGGCAAGCTGCAGCATCGTCTCCACGTCCTTCGGTGTCGACGAGCCGTTGACGTTCGTGCGATAGGTACTCATCGACAGCGTGGCGCTGGCCACCTTGCCGGCGAGGGCCTTGATGAGCTCGGTGTGCGAGAAGTTACCCAGTCCGCTGGCCTCCACGACGTCGCTGAAGAGTGCGACGTTAGCACGGTCGCCAAGACCGTAGAGCGACGAGCCGCCCCAGCCCTCGGCCGTGAGCAGCACCTGGTCCTTCTTCAGATCGGTCTGCTTCAACACCACCTTCACGCCGTTCGACAGCGTCAGCTCGGAATAGCCGAAGAGGTCGTTCTTCTCCTCCTTCACGATGGCGCCCTTCTTGGGCAGCACGGTCATCAGCGGCTCGTCCTTCACGTTGTCGACGTATGCCTCGAGCTTCTCGGCGCGGGCAGCCTTGATGGCACCCAGCAGACCCTCCTCGGTGGGATAGAGGGCGCCGTCCTTCTCCTGGTTGAAGCTGACGATGACCATATTCGAGTCGCTGCTGACGGGGAACTGCTTCATCAGCTGGTTGATGCTCTCCAGCGGCAGCATGGGTACCACCTGCTTCATCAGCTGGTAGTAGTCGTCGAGCGAGGGGATGGGCTCGTTCTCGAGGAAGTGCTGCACGTACTCACTGACGAACTGCGAGTTGTAGCGCTTGTCCTTGTTCAAATACTGCTTGTCCAGGGCGCTGATGGTGTTCAACTTCGAGCGGTTGTACTCCGTCGGCGTAAAGCCGAACTCCGCGGCACGGCGCACCTCCTTGAAGACGCGCTGCAACGCCTCGTTCATCTTGCCGTCCTTGGGAACGACGACGATGTCGAAGGCGTCCTTCGGTCGCGACAGCAGGTACATCCCGTCGCTCACCGATGCCTGCAGGTACGGGCAGTCGGGTTCCTGGGCCATCTCGCCGAGCCGGCTGTTCAGCATCCCTAGGGCGGTATTCCTCATGTAGTTGCTCAGCAGGTAGACCATCGACGTCTTCACCGAGTCGGGCACGGCGTCGTGCTTGAACAGCACCTCGACCATATTGATACGCTGCTCCTTGTCCTTGTCGATGACCACGATGGGCTCGGCGTTGTCTGGCACGGGCTCCATGACCACTTTCGCGGCATCGGCTGCGGGGGTGGCAATCTGCGAGAACATCGTCTTGATTTTCTGCTCCACCTGATCCACGTCCACATCGCCGACGACGATGATGCCCTGGTTGTCCGGGCGGTACCACTTCTCGTAGTACTGCTGCAGGAACGGGCGTTCGAAGTTGTCGATGATCTCCATCAGTCCGATAGGCATACGGTGGCCGTACTTCGACCCCGGGTAGAGCTTCGGCAGGTCGCGCTCCAGCATACGCATCTGTGCCGAGGTACGCAGGCGCCACTCCTCATGGATGACGCCACGCTCCTTCTCAATCTCCTCCTGCTCCAGCAGCAGACCGTCGGCCCAGTCCCAGAGGATCATCAGACACGAGTCGATGATGCCCTCGCGCGTCGTGGGTACATTGCTGATGTTATATACCGTCTGGTCTATCGACGTGTAGGCGTTGAGATCGGTGCCGAACTTCACGCCGACGCTCTCGCACCAGCGCAGCAGCTCGTTGCCCTTGAAGTGCTTTGAGCCGTTGAAGGCCATGTGCTCCAGGAAGTGTGCCAGTCCGCGCTGGTCGTCGTCCTCCTGGATGGAGCCCACCTTCTGGGCGATGTAGAACTCTGCGCGCTGCTCGGGCCACGCGTTGTGGCGGATGTAGTAGGTCATTCCGTTGTCCAGCTTGCCGATGCGTACGGCGGGGTCGACGGGGATGGATGACACCACCTGAGCCGTTACCGACGCTACGGCCACGACAGCGAAGAGAGCCACCAGAACAAGGTTTTTCAGTTGATTCAAGTTTTTGTTCATTCTTCTTTTTTCGTTTCAGCGTGCAAAGTTACGACTTTTTTTTCATATTCCTCGGGTGATGCTCTAAAATTTCTCGCCTGAGGGCCGTCGTGTCGATATGGGTGTAGATTTCCGTCGTGCCGATGCTCTCGTGACCCAGCAGCGCCTGGATGACGCGGAGGTCGGCGCCCCCCTCGAGCAGGGCGGTGGCAAAGGAGTGGCGCAGGGTGTGTGGCGAGATGGTCTTCCGGATGCCCGCCGCCTCCGCCTGCTGCTTGATCATGATAAGGATCATCACACGCGTCAGGTGGGCGCCGCGGCGGTTCAGGAACACGTAGTCCTCCTCGCCGGGCTTGATGGTCATCTCGCGCCGCACGGCGAACCATAGGTCCAGCTCCCCGATGGCACGTGGTGAGATGGGCACGAGGCGTTCCTTCGAGCCCTTGCCCATGACGCGCACGTATTGCTCCTCGATGTAGAGGTCCGAGAGTTTGAGGTTCACCAGCTCCGACACGCGCAGGCCGCAGGAGAAGAGCACCTCGATGATGGCACGGTTACGGTGACCCTCCCATTTCGAGAGGTCTATCGAGTCCTCCAGCCGGTCCACCTCTTCCGTCGTCAGCACCTCGGGCAGGTGGTCGCCTATCTGCGGCGACTCCAGCAGCTCTGTGGGGTCGTCGTCGCGGTAGCCGTCTATCTGGAGGTAGCGGAAGAAGGCGCGCACGCCGCTGAGTATGCGGCACTGCGACCGCGGTCCGATGCCGATGTCGTGGAGTCCTGCGGCAAACGCCTGGAGGTCCTCGAGCTGCACGGTCGCGGGGTCCTTTCCTTCCTTCTTCAGGAAGGCCAGCAGTTTCTCCAGGTCACGCTGGTACGCCTCCACCGTGTTCCTGGAAAAATTACGCTGCAGCTTCAGGTACCGCACGTATCCCTTTACCATGGCAATTAGTAATTAATGAGTAATTGGAGCGCAGCGCTGTGCCAGCCACTGGCGGTCGTCGGCATCGAGGTGGGGTGCGAGGCGGTCGTATACCGTTTGGTGGTAGTCGTTCAGCCACTGCAGCTCCTCGTCCGTCATCATCTCGACGATGATGGGCGTGGTGTCGATGGGACAGAGCGTCAAGGGCTCGAACTGCAGGAACTCGCCAAACTCCGTGGTCTTGTAAGGAACGATGAGCAGGGTGTTCTCCGTGCGTGCGCCACAACGGCCCGGCAGGTAGATGCCCGGCTCGTCGGTGATGGTCATGCCAGCCACGAGGGGTGCCGGTTTCCACTCCATGCGGAACTGGTGGGGGCCCTCATGTACGCACAGGTAGGTGCCCACGCCGTGGCCCGTGCCGTGCAGGTAGTTCAGTCCGTAGCGCCACATATCCTTGCGCGCAAGGATGTCCAACTGTGTACCGCTGCTGCCCGACGGGAACTTGCACATCTCCAACTGTATGTGGCCCTTGAGTACAAGGGTGTAGACAAGCTTCTCCTCGTCGGTGAGTGGGCCGAGGGCAATGGTACGTGTGATGTCGGTGGTGCCGTCAAGATACTGTGCTCCGCTGTCGAGCAGCAGCAGCCCGCGAGGCTCTAGAGGGATGTCGGTGTCGGCCGTCGGCTCGTAGTGGACGATGGCAGCATGAGTGCCATAGCCGGCAATGGTGTCGAAGGATATGTCGCGATAGAGCGGTTGCTCGGCACGCAGGCTTTCGAGTTTCTCAGCGACTTGAACCTCGGTGGTTCGAGGAACGAGGAAGGAGGAAGGAGGAACGAGATTACCTACAGCGCTTGAACTATCCTCGCTACTCGTTCCTCGTTCCTCGCTCCTCGAAAGAAGCCACCTCAGAAAGCGGACCATAGCTATGCCGTCCTTGAGCATGGCCGAGCGGAAACCCGCTATCTCGGTGGCGTTCTTGACAGTCTTCATGCGCTTCACCGGCGACTCGTTTTCCACCACGTGGCACGTTCGTTCCTCCCTCCTCGCTCCTCCTTCCTCGTTCCTCCTTCCTCGTTCCTTGAAGATATGGAACAACGCATCATTCACCTCGTCGGGATCCATGAGGATATTGTACTCGAAGTAATCGCGGAGTCCGCGGGCGACGTCCTCGTAGGGTGCCACCCCTACCCCTTCGGCCTTCAGGTAAGCCTCCACCTCGGGCGTCAGCTTTACCTTATTAATATAGAGGGTGACCCCACTGTTGTCCCCCGAGGGGGACTGGATAAGGAGGTAGCTGACGAAGACCGGCGTGCAGTGGACGTCCGTGCCACGGAGGTTCAGCGTCCAGGCGATGTCGTCGAGGGCGGCCATCAGCATCCCGTCAGCATGTTGCTCACGGAGTGCCTTGCGTATGCGGGCTATCTTGTCGTGGGCACTCTCGCCGGCATATTCCATAGGAAATATCTCCACGGGGTTCACGGGAATCGGCGGACGGTCCGTCCAGATACGCGTCAGGGGGTCGAAGTTCGTGCGTAGCGTCAGTCCGCCATGCTCGCGCAGCTCCTTGACGAGCTGTCGTACCTGGCTGGCGGAGGCACAGCTGCCGTCGATGGCGACCTCTGTTGTTCGAGGAACGAGGAACGAGGAACGAGGAACGAGATTACCTACAGCGCTTGAACTATCCTCGCTACTCGTTACTCGTTCCTCGCTCCTCGAAAGAATCCATTCGGCGATGGTGGGTGTGCCCTCTATCTTCTCGCGCATCAGCTGGAACTCGGTGCCGCGCAGCTGTTCCTCAGCCTGGAGGAAGTAGCGGGAGTCCGTCCACAGGGCGGCGGCGTCCATCGTCACCACCGCCGTGCCTGCCGAGCCGTCGAAGCCGCTGATCCACTCGCGGCCTTTCCAGTGGTCGGCCACGTACTCACTCTGATGGGGGTCGGTGCTGGTGAAGATGTAGGCTCCCAGCCCCTCGCGCTGCATCTCCTCGCGCAGCGCCGCCAGTCGTTCGCTGATACTACTCATCTATTACTACGTTTATCTTCTATCCTCTTGCTCCTTGCCCCCTGCTCCCTGCACCTTTCGAGGTACTCGGCGGGCGTCTGTCCCGTCGTCTCCTTGAACTTACGCTGGAAGTAGCTGCGGTCGCTGAAGCCGCAGTGGCTGGCCACCGTCTCGTTGCTCCAGTCGGGATGCTCTTTGATGACGCGCAGCGCCTCCTCTATGCGCAGGGCCGTCATCCACTTGGCGTAGGTATAGCCCTGATGTTTCAGCCATGCTGACAGCAGGTAGCGCGGTACGCCGATGGCCTCGGCGGCACTGGGTATATTAATGCCTGCCTGTCGGTAGCCGCCCTGCTCCGTCCACTGGCTCGCGGCCTCGTCCACGTGCTGCAGCACCTCCGGCGTCAGCTCCGGCGTGCCGTTGGTGGTGGTCAGCTCATCGTTGATGATCTGTTGCTCCGCGACCTCCTCGTCGGCGTACTCCTCGGCTGCGCTCACCCGTTTCGGTGCCGAGCTGACGGCATAGCCGCAGAAGCTGTCCACGAGGAAGAAGATGCCTATGAAGAAGAGCACGCCGAAGATGGCCAGTCCTGCGCTCCTGACGAAGATGAGCAGGGGCACCATCAGCGACATCACCATCAGCACCAGTATGCTCAGTTTCATCCATCGCAGCAGTCCGTCGGTGTCGCTGTCGTAGTAGTTCTGTAGTGCATGTCGCATGGAAACGATGTTCTTCAGGTGCAGTCCGCTGTAGTAGCCCTGCATCATGAGGTACACCACCGAGGCGGCCACCTCGGCACTGTGCAGCTCGGGGGTGTCGCTCAGCAGCGGCTGTCCGTCGATGGTCGCCGCCACGCCCAGTAGCGCCAGTACCACGACCCATGCCACTCCGCCTATCGCTTGTGTCACGATGTTCACACGTCCCTGGCGTTGCAGGTAGAGCAGCGCCAGCGAGATGGCCCAGCTGACGGGAATGAAGAGCACGAGGTTCACCAGCACGGCCTGTGTGACGCCCATGGCGCGCAGTCCGAGCACATACTGCAGCAAGAACTGCACGTCGAGGAGCAGGATGCCCGTGGTCATCAGCCAACGTGCCTTAGCCACGACGCCGCTTACCGCCACCTTCCTGGGTAGCAGTAGCAGCTTCAGCACGAGTAGCGTCAGCACGATGATGGCAGTAAATTGCATCAGTTCCACGCCGCAAAGTTACAACTTTTTTGCGAAAAACGGCAGAAAGGTGTGTAAATTGTGCGAATTTACACACCTTCTTCTTACGGATTACACACCATTGTCACATTTTCCACACCTCCACACGCGATAAAGGAGTACCTTTGCCGGCGAAATCAACAAAACCATAACCAGTGGCATGAACTTTTCGACATTCCTCAGCGAGACGCCCCTCTGGATTCTCATCCCCCTCGGCTTGATCTACATCGCCGTCGTGGGGTACTTCGTCTATATCGGCGTCCGACTGTTCAGGGATTGAGCATTAAGCATTAAGCATTGAGCATTAAGCATTGAGCATTAAGCATTGAGCATTAAACATTAAGAGAATATGCAACCATTAAGAATCAAGAAGATACTGACAAGGGCAGCAATGATGCTGCTACTGCTGCTGACAGGCGTAACTGCCAGCGCGCAGCCCGACGAGGCGGCGCTCGACTCGCTGCGCCAGCGCGACGACTTCGTGACGGCCAGCCTGCTGGTGGCTACGCCGGGGCCGCACCTCTATTCGGCACTGGGCCATTGTGCGCTGCGTATGGAGTGCCCCGCCTTCGGGCTGGACTACTGCTTCAGCTTCGAGATGAACAGCGGCAACGACGCCACCGACTACCTGAACTTCTTCAAGGGACAATCGCCGTCGGGCATCATTGCCATGGAGACGCCCGCCTATCTGCAACGCTTCAAGGACGAAGGGCGCGGCGTGACGCAGTACACGCTGAACCTCACCCCGGTGCAGAAGCAGGAGATGTGGCGCCGTCTGGACAACAACCTGATGGAGGGCATCTCCACACACTTCGACTTCCTCTATCACAACTGCACATCAACATGTTTCGCCGCCATCAGGGGTCAGCTGTTAGATGAGCACCTGGAGGTGAAGGAGTGGCCGGAAATGCTGCGTCTGCGCGCTGCCTTTACCCTGCAAGCCCACACCCGCCATGCACCATGGCTACAGTTTGCGTTGATGACCATCGGCGGCTCTAAGGCCGACGAAGACGCCCCCAAGGAGCTGTGTGTAGCCCCTGAGGATTTCGGCGAGACACTCGCTCACTCCGTCATTGTCAGTGCCGACGGCACGGAGCGCCCCGCCCTGACGGGCGAGGTACGTCAGTTGCTACCACAGACGCTGCAGCTGCAGCCCACCTGGCTCACCCCTCTTGTGCTCGCCGCTACGCTGCTGGTGCTGCTGTTGCTGCTCACCGCTGGCGAGTGGCTGTGGGGCTGGCGCCGCTTGGCACGGGCCACCGACGTGGTGCTCCTCGTGGTACAGGCGCTGCTGGGCGTGTTGTTGCTCTATCTGGTGATGGTGAGCAACCTCTTTGGCCAGCATTGGAACTGGTGCCTGCTCATCTTCTCGCCCCTGCCGCTCCTTGCGTGGCTCTGCTGTCGCCGTCGCGGCTGGTATGGCCGCCTTGCCCTGCTCTATGGCGGCATCCTGCTGCTTGCCGTGGCCTCGCCGCTCATCACCGCCCAACTGATTGCTGCCCACCGGCTGACGGCTGCCGCCATCGCCGTCAGGTGCTTCAGTTGCGCATGGGCCAAAAACCGAAAAACAAAATAAAAGATCAACATAGCAATGAAAACAAAACATTTATTTCTTCGGCTCCTACTGTTTCTGGCGGTATGGGCTGTAACCAGCCAAAAGACCATGGCTGGTAATAGTCTTGAAAAGTATTGGCAATATAACATCAATGTTTCTACCAGTCCTACTGGCCTCGGGAAAGTCTATATCAATGGGCAACCGACAGAGTTTAACACATTAACTACGTCCGACAAATCGACAGAGACCCTTAAATATGATTATTTGCCTAGCGGCTATTTCTTTTTGGGATGGTCAAAAGACAGGCCAGCCTCAGAGATCAGTGAAATAGTATCCGTGGATAACCCATCTAGCTTTACTGTCCATGGGTATTATCGAGGGAAATTTTATAGTGCACCCAATAATGACAATACTCACAGTACACAGTTTTACGCTAACTTTACATGTTTGAAAGCAGAGAGTCAAAACGAGGATGAAGGCTCTGCAGTCATACTTGATCTACCCATAGAATCGCCTATACAGGTTTCTCTTGGCGACGATGTGCGTTTGATGGCCGTAGCAGAGGCCGGGTACAAGTTCAAGGAATGGAGACGGGGCGATGTCGTCGTATCCACCGACAACCCCTATAGTGTCCATGCCGACTTAGAGACGGCGGGAACCTACACCGCCTTTTTTGAAGCGTGTACGGAGGTGACTGCCCACCAAGTGATTATCGAGACGTGCATAAACGGCACCATTGTCTCCAGTAAAGAAACGGCTGTAGCTGGCGAGGACATCTACCTAACCCCTACCGCTAATGCTGGTTACGAAACGACCGTTGCCAGATACAATAGTATCAATGCCGACAAAATCAGCGATGGACGTTATGTTTTCACCATGCCGAACGATAACGCATATATCTCGCTGATGTGCAAGCCCATCACCTACACCATCAACTTCGAGCTCGACGGAGGATCGCTGGGAATACTCTACCCAATGGAATACACCGTTGAGACAGAAACCTTCACACTGAGCACCCCATCGAAAGAAGGCTATACCTTTGCAGGCTGGAAGAGTGCTGACTTGACTGAACCAACCACCACCGTCACCATTGCCAAGGGTTCAACTGGCAATCGCGTTTACACGGCTAAGTGGACGGAAGTATTAAATTAAAGAAAGGGAAGAACGATGAATACAAAACGCTTTTTTCTACGGCTGCTCATAACGGTATGTGCGGTATCCTGTCCGAAGGTAATGTATGGTGGTGGAACAACACAGTATTGGCAGTATAATATCCATTTGGCAACCAGCCCTACGGGCATCGGTAAAGTATATGTCATTAATCAGGAAAAAACATATGAAAACTCGTTTAGTGCGGTTAACGAGTCTAGTAGTATGGATTTCTCCATTGAATATCAAGATTCGTTTGCGGGGTATATCTTCTTGGGATGGTCAGAAGACGAACCCGCGACGAAACCCAGTGATATTTTTACTAAGCAGAACCCATATTATTTCTCTTTAAATGGGTTCGATGCCGGCAAGCATGAAGGTGCGCCTTCTATTGATTCGGATTTAAAAACCGATTTCTATGCGAACTTCACCAGTCTGATAGTGGAGAGTCAAAATAAGGATGAAGGCTCTGCCGTCATATTGGATTCCCCATTCCAAGTTAGCCTTGGCACGGAGGTACGCATCAAGGCCATAGCAGAGGCTGGTTACAAATTTGTCGGATGGCGACGGACTAACGTTAGCGGTGTCGTACAAGAGGGTTTTGCCTCTACCGATAATCCTTACTGTTTCACCACCAGCGTGGAAACGGCAGGCACCTACACCGCCATCTTTGAAGAGACGACGGAGGTCATTGCCCATACTGTTACCACAGAAGATGCCAATCATGGCCATCTCGTTGCCGACCATGAAACGGCCACGGCACGCGAAGCCGTCTACTTGACCGTTTCATCTGATGACGGTTATGAAACGACATCCTTGAAATACGACAACTTCTATGCAGACAAGGTGAGTGACACACGCTATCGGTTCATTATGCCCAACGAGCATATAAAAATATCACAGACGTGCGCCCCCATCACTTACACCATCGGCTACAACCTGGACGGCGGAACGGTGAGCACAGCCAACCCCACGCAATACACCATTGAGACCGAGACCATCACGCTGACTAACCCGACAAAGACGGGCTACGCCTTCGCAGGATGGAAGAGGAAGGGTGCTACAGAGACCGTCATCACTGCCACCATTCCCAAGGGCTCTACACGTAAGCGTTTCTATACCGCCAAATGGACGCCCAACACCTACACCGTCAGTTTCGACAAGAATGCAGACAATGCGACGGGTGACGAGATGGATCCGATGCACTTCACCTACGACGAGGAAAAGACGCTCAGCCTGAACACCTTTAGCCGCGAGGGATACTTGTTTGCAGGCTGGAACACCAAGGCCAACGGTAGCGGCACTGCCTACAGCAATGGGCAAGTCGTGAAAAACCTGACCTCCCAGGTTAGTGGCTCCGTCACCCTCTACGCCCAGTGGTCGGACAAGACTCCTGATAAGTTATACTTTGGCGACGACAATGACGGCAGCGCAGACCATCCCTACACCATCAAAACACGCGATGCCTGGAACTACTTCTGCGACTGTTTGCAGGACAACACGACCTACAACCGCTTCAGTGGCAAGACCGTGAAGCTGGACGCCGACATCAGCGTCAGCCGCATGGCGGGCAGCGACAGCCACGACTTCTGCGGCACGTTCGACGGCGGGGGGAACACGCTGCGATTCACCTCGACCGAGAACGTCAACGGCGTGGCTCCCTTCAGCTACATCAGCGAGACCACGCCCACGGGCGACAGCGTGGTGAGCCACCCCTCCATCCGCAACCTTAACGTCGTGGTCGACATCAACACCACGGCCACCCACGCCAGCGGCCTCGTCGGTCGTATGTGGGGCACCCTCACCATCGAGGACTGCACCGTCAGCGGCACCATCCAGACCTCCGCCCAGTACGCCACCGGGTTTATTGGCGAGCAGAACGGCGCCGCCAACATTACCGACTGCGTCAGCAGCGTGACCATCAAGAGTAGCGTCAACGGCGACGGCACCGACGGCGGCTTCGTGGGCCGCACCACGGGCACCAACTGCATTACCCACTTCAAGGGCTGCCTGTTCAACGGCAAGCTGCTCACCACCAACGGCACCAACAAATGCGGCGGCTTCGTAGGGTGGAACAGGGGCACAGTCAACGTCAGCAACAGCCTCTATGCCCCCGCCGACCCCGGGGAGGGCGAGACATGGGCAGACACCAGCGGCAGCGCCACCTTCGCCCGCAACGGCGCCACCGTCAGCAACAGCTACTACACCACCGACTTCAATGACGGCACCACCTATACCGGACAGGGCAAGCTAGTCCATCGTATCATGGCGGGTGATGACGTCACCGTCGCCCACGCCGGCGCGCCCACGCAGTACGCCACCAGCGGCATCACCGCCTATAAGGCCATCAATGCCAGCGGCGACAGCGACCCCTTCATTGCCGGTATCGTATATAATAATGTAGTGTACGCCGGACAGGTCGACAATGTCAGCCTCACGGTGAGCGCAGCCTCCCGCGCGGGCTACGTCGTCAGTGGCACCTACGCTAGCGCCGGTACGCTGACCGGCACGGGGAACCCCTACAGCTTCACCATGCCCAATGAGGATGTCACCATCACAGCCAACTACACCACTATCAACGAATTCCCATGGACGGAGAACTTCAACGGCCTTACTGTGAACAATTCCATTCCCAGCGGATGGGACAACAGCGAGGGAACGATATATAGTGATTCTTACAAATGGGCGTATAACACCTCTACATCAGGCAATGGTTCCACCAACGGCACCAGCCACGACGGCTCCAATTGCGTGCGTTTCAATTCCTACAGCAATTCTTCAGGCAAAACCAACTTCCTGAAGACACCCATCATGAACCTGCCTCAAGACAAGGTGATGCTGCTTCACTTCTGGTACAAGAATCCTGTTGGCGGAGACTTCTCAGTGTATATCTCCACCGATGGCGGAGCTACTCACACAACGGCTCTTGCCACTGGCCTGACAGCACAAGCCTCCTGGAGAGAATACTTTATCAGTCTTGAAGACTATGTCGGCGCAGAAAATGTCATCATCGTCTTCAAGGGTACATCCAACTATGCCAATAATGATGCCTATATTTATTTGGACGACGTCACTGTGGAGGAAAGGAGTTCCTGTATGACGCCACGGGAGCCGACCGTTAGCGTATCACCCACATCGGCCACGCTGAACTGGACAGAGGTGGGCACGGCTACCGAATGGGTTGTGGCCTATAAGGCCACTTCCGATAACGGTTTCACCGAGGTTATAGCCAATAGCCATCCATTCACGCTTACGGGCCTCGCCAGCGCGACCACCTATACTGCGAAGATACGACCGGTAGCAGATGAAGAGAAGTGGAGCAGTGAGATCATCTTCACCACACTCGTCAGCAACCCGATTCCCACCGACATAGCTGTCAGCAATATCACGCACAACAGCGCCACCATCAGCTGGACGGGCTACGGCGAGAGTTACAACGTACGATACTGTACGGCCATCTTCGAAGAAGGCTTTGAGAACGGACTTGGTAGCTGGACGATGCAAAACCAAGAAAGCAGCACCGGTATATATTCCACTGCACATAGTGGCAGCAAAGGATTCCGGTTCAATAACAGGTCTAATCCCCCTCAGTATCTCATGTCGCCAGAACTGACAAATGTAGATGAGGATGCTCTTCTGGAGTTTTATTATATGAATTCTTTTTCTAATTATACAGAAACTTTCCATGTAGGCTTCAGTTCGACGACCAACAACGCCGATGCCTTTACCTTCGGGGAAGAGATAACGGCCTCCGACACACAGTGGCATCTCTATCAGGTGACCGTTCCTGCCGGCACGAAGTATATCTGCTGGGAACTGACGTCTGATGACAAACGCTTTTTATACATCGACGATATCGTTGTAAAAGCGGCGAACTGGACGAACGCCAACACCGCAGAAAAGATCCTCTTGCTCACAGGCCTCAACGCTGGCACGAATTACATATATCAGGTGCAGAGCGTGAAGGGCGAAGAGGCCTCCGACTGGTCGCCCTACGCCTCGTTCACTACGGCGACTGTCATCGAGTTGGCGGACACTGGCACCGACAACGCCACGACGATTAGCGAGAACAATGGTAAGTTGGCTGACGTCACCCTCAGCGGCCGCACGCTCTACAAGGACGGGGCGTGGAACACACTGTGCCTGCCGTTCGACGTCACGCTCGAGGGTTCTGTCCTCGAGGGCGCCACGGCCAAGACACTGACCGCCGCCACGATGAACGGCGACGACCTCAGCCTGACCTTCGGTAATCCCGACAGCGCGACGGAGCCCGTGACGGTACTCAAGGCCGGCGTGCCCTATCTCATCAAGTGGAATGAGGGCACGGACATCGTCGAGCCGACGTTCACCGGTGTGACCATCAACAACAGCTATGCGGCCACCGCCCGCAAGACCGTCTCCGCGGCTGATGGCGCCGTGAAGTTCATCGGCTACTACGATACGTTCAGCATCGACCAGACCAACACAGACATCTATTATATGACCGCGCAGAACACGCTGAAGCATACGGGCGTCGCCCGCACGCTTCACGCCTGCCGCGCCTACTTCCAGTTCGCTGACGAGGCGTCCGAGGCACGCCAGATCCGCCTCGACTTCGGAGAGGACGAAACGACAGGAATCGTTTCAATGTTGGACGAGGAAGGAGGAACGAGGAACGAGGAAGGAGATATGAAAAATGGCGCGTGGTACACGGTGGATGGTGTGAAACTCAATGGAAAACCAACACGAAAAGGACTCTATATCTTCAATGGACACAAGGTCGTGATTAAGTGAGTGAAGTGAGAGCTCGCTCGCACTTCCAAGCGTGAACGAGCTCGAGCTTTAGCTCAAAACAGTAGTAAAGTGAGAGTAAGAAACGAATGGGTATGTAAGACATATGAAGAAGAATTATTTGAAACCAGAGACGACGGTCGTTACCGTCAGGACACAACAGCTGATGCAGACCAGCGGGAAGGTACAGCTCGGCGAGAACATCAGCAAGCAGCAGTCGGCAGACACCACCGAGGACATCGAGCCCAACCGCTCGCGCGAGGACTTCCGCAGCAACTGGGACGACGAGGAGGAGGACTAAGGCCCCCTCCCGACCTCCCCGAGGGGAGGAGGTCTATTCGAGGCGGTTGACTCTGCTTGGGACAAGTTGGAAAAGGTCATGGAAAAGTCAGGCGTACAACGATTATTCCCGCTTTGTTGTGCTTACAGGCAGAAGACGTGTGGGCAAGACAAGCCTTGTATATAAGCTGATCAGCGAGACGCAGGAAGATGCTCCCGGACTCTATTTCTTCGTTGGCAGAAAAACGGAAACCGTTCTCGTAAGAACATTTATACAGGAGGTTCGCGAAAAGCTCGGCGAGTTTGTTCCCGATGGAATGAGTTCGTTTCGTGAACTCTTCCGATTGATACTGGAGATAGGGAAGCGGAAGACGTTTACACTCTTTATTGATGAGTTTCAGGAGTTTGACAATATAAACGCCGGTATCTTCAGCGACATACAGGAACTATGGGACGAATACAAGAAGCAGACCAACGTCTGTCTGATTGTGTCTGGCTCTATCTTCCGCAAGAGAATTCATCGCTAAAGCGGCACTTTAGCGACGAAAAGCGGCACTTTAGGATTCTAAAGTGGCACTTTAGAATACAAAAGTGGTCTGAAACGACACGAGCAAGAAGATTTATTTCACTTTTGCCTTAATATATATATCAAAAAGGTGAGAGCAATTGCGTGAAAAATCAAAAAAATTTGTTTATCTTTGCAGCGGATTAGCAAATACGAAGCTGATATGAACACTACGGACATTTTCAAGCGCTACGACCACCCCCTGCACGACACTTCAACCACAATCCATGCCTCCCCTCACCTACATACACGCTTCTGAGGCTGACCGCACGACGGCGGGCGGCAGAGGTCGAGCGAAGCTCAAGGGAAGCCACAGTGTTTTTATACACATCAGACGACAAATAATTAAATCTTAAATAAAATGACAACGACAAAGACAATGAGAAGATTGTTTTCGGGGGCGGCGGGGACGCTGGCCCTCACGAAGAGGCGGGCGGCATCGCCGATGATGCGGCACGCGAAACCTACCTCCCCCACCGCCCGTAGCGGGCGGTTAGTTTTAACCCTACTTCTCATGCTGCTCACCACGGCGACGGCGTGGGCATGGGACGGTACGTACATCGACGAGGACGGCGACGAGCAGACCGTCGAGGACGCCTTCCCCATCGAAGTCAACGACGACGGTACTTCCAACCTCGACCCCGATGGCTGGTACTACGTCGAAGGCAATGTCACCATCAATAGCCTCATCGGCAATGCGGATGGAGGCGACATCCACATCATCCTCTGCGACGGCGCGACGCTCAACATTACGAACGAGGACGGCATGGCCATCAGGTTAAATCACTGCAACCTCTACATCTACGGGCAATCCGCAGGCACCGGCAAACTCATCGCCACGAGCACTAACTTTTTCACCATCAATACCAACGGAGGCGACCTCACCATCGCCGGCGGCATCGTGACGGCCACGAGCATCGTGGTTGGTGTTGGCAGCATCACCCTCGCCGGCGGCGCCGTCAAGGCCAGCAGTTACTATGTGGATTCAGAAGAAATCACCATCGACGACGACCTGACCTACTACGACGGCACGGGCGCGAGCTACGAATCCGCTATCAACCTTAACGACGCCGACGTCAACAACCGCATCCTGAGCCCCTGGGAACTCAGCGGCACGTGCGGCAACGGCGTGACCTGGAGCTGCGACCTCGAAAGCCTCACCATCAGCGGCACCGGCGCGATGGCTGACTACTACGGCGACAACCAGCCCTGGAAAGACTTCAAGCAATTCATCACCAGCGTCACCATCGGCGACGGCGTGACCAGCATCGGGAGTTACGCATTCGAAGAATGCACCAGCCTCACCAGCGTCGTCATCCCCGACGGCGTGACCAGAATCGGGGATGGCGCATTCTACAGCTGCACCAGCCTCACCAGCGTCACCATCCCCGACGGCGTGACCAGCATCGAGATTGGCGCATTCTACAGCTGCACCAGCCTGGCCATCGTCAGCGGCGCCAGCGGCGTGACCTTTATCGGCCCCAGTGCCTTCACCGATACCGATTGGTACCGCAACCTGCCCAGCGGCCTCACCACCTTGGGCCACGTAGTCTACCGCTTCGTGGGCAACGGCACCAGCGTCACCATCCCTGACGGCACCACGCAGATATTTCAATCTGCCTTCCAGTATAGTGCCATCACCAGCATCGTCATCCCCGCCAGCGTCACCACCATCGGAACCAATGCCTTTTACGGTTCTGCCCTGCAAAGGGTCTATAGCCTGCGCCCCGAGGCGCCCGAACTGGGTTACAATGCGTTAAATAGCGGAAATTTAGGAGCCATCGTCGTGCCCGCCGCAGCGTATGACAGCTATAATAGTGGGTGGTCTTCATACAGTAGCAATCTGCAGAGCGGCTACACCGTCACCTGCGGCGCGGACGTCACCGCTACCACCTACGCCCCCATCGTGGCAGAGGGCGAGACCGTGACGCTGGGTTACACCGGCACTGACGTGCCCGCGGGCTACCTCTTCGGCGCCTACACCGTCAACGGCGAGGCCATCGACGGCAACACCTTCACGATGGGGACAGCCGACGTCACCGTCGACGCCACCTTCACCCCCGACCCCGCCCACTTCTCCGTCAACGCTGCGGGCACCGAGTACACCATCCACACCGCCACGGGCTGGGGTGTCTTCTGCGACGCCTTGCAGGATAACACGACCTACAACCGCTTCAGCGGCAAGACGGTGAAGTTGGGCAACAACATCGGCACGGCGCAGAACCCCATCACCCGCATGGCGGGCAGCGACGGCCATGAATTCCAAGGTAACTTCGACGGCGGGGGCAACACGCTGACCTTTACCGTCACCACCGCCACCGATAACTACTGCGCTCCGTTCCGCAACGTGAAGGGCGGCAGCGACGAGGACCATGCCATCACCATCAGCAACCTCAATGTCAAGACCACCATCACGGCGACTGACTATCGCCATGCGGCCGGACTCATCGCCCTGCAGAGCGGCCACGTCAACGTCACGGGCATCAACGCCGACGTCACCATCAGCAGCACCGGCATCTCGAACAACTCCCATGACCTCTATCCCGCCGGACTCGTCAGCCAGGCATCGTCCAGCGACGGCGGCACGCTGACCGTCACCGGCTGCACCGCCAGCGGCACCATCAGCACCGACGGCAAGTACGCCGCTGGACTCGTAGGCATCGTGCAGGGCACAGCCACCATCACCGACTGCATCAGCAGCGTCACCATCGACAGCTCCACCAGCGGCGACGGCACCCACGGCGGCATCGTGGCAGCACTCAGCGGCGCAACCAACATCTACGGCACCGTGTTCAACGGCCGTCTGCTCGGCGAGGACACCGAGAGCGTCGGCGGCTTCATCGGCTGGCGCAACAAGGGAGCCAACATCTACAACAGCCTCTTCATCCCCACCGAGGTCACCGTGAAGAAGGCCAACAGCGCCACCTTCGCCCGCAACGACGTAGATACCCACAACTGCTACTACACCTACTACCTCTGCGACGGCGAGCACTACGTGCCATACTATGCCACCGACGGCATCACCCGACGCAACGGCCACGCCCGCCGCACCGTCGCCGCCGCCGCCGACGTCACCATCGAGGCCATCGCCCTCAGCGGCGACGAAACCCACTACGCCGTCAGCGGCATCACCGCCTACGCCAACGGCGGCATCAAGCGCACCGTGGCCAGCGCCGACACCTACTACTACGGCCAGGGCGACGCCCTCAGCCTAACCCTCGGCAACACCGCCGCCGGCGCACCCCAAGGCTACCGCTACGACGGCTACACCGCCAGCGCAGGCACCCTCAGCGGCACCACCCTCACCATGCCCGACGAGGACGTGACCATCACCGCCGCCCTCGCCCCCATCGACTGGGCAACCGTGAACCAGGGCGACTCGGAAGACCCCTACATGATATACAACAAGGACCAGCTCCTGCTGCTCGCCCACCGCGTGAACGGCACCAGCGGCGAGACCGCCAACACGTACGTGGGCAAGTTCTTCAGGCTCGGAGCCGACATCACGTTCGACCCCAACGACCTGACCCTCGACGAAGAACAGAGCAACTATGAGGCCATAGGCGGCTACATCGGCGGCACCTACCGCAACTTCTGCGGCATCTTCGACGGCGACGGCCACACCGTCAGCGGCATCCGCATCCGCAAGACTGGCAACGACGATGCCTACAGCTACCAAGGCCTCTTCGGCTATACAGACTACGGTGCCAACATCTACGACGTCCACCTCACCGACGCCAGCATCACAGGCTACCAGAACGTCGGCGGCATCGCGGGCTACATCAACGCGGGCTCCATTATGCGCTGCACCGTCACCGATTCCCATATCACCGCCGACAGCTGGAACTACGGCACCATCTGCGGCTTCACCAGATCCTACTCCAGCCTCACCAACAACTACTACCACGGCTGCACCGTGAACGGCACCGCCGTCACCTCCGGCAAGGGCTGCAAGGGAGCCGACAACAACGGCGCCCTCCCTGCCTACGCCATCACCCTCGGCGCGAACATCACCACCCCCCCGGGAACCTTCGCCGGCCAGACGGAATGGCTCGACACCCCCCCTGATGGCGCCCGACTGGCCCCCGGGAACGGATTCACCCTGGCAGGCAACCACTATTTCGCCTCCGGCTACGAATTCACCCCCGGCTCAACCCTTGCCAGCGGCGCGGCGCAGGGATACACCCCCCGTGCAACCCTCGGCGGCCAGCTGTTGGACCTCTACACCCACATGGGTGACGCCCCCGACTACACCGGCACAGCCATAGCCCAGTTCACCGTCACCGCCGACTGCGACGGCAAGACCCTCAACGCCGCCCTCCGCAGCACCGGCCAGCCCGTCACCGTCGCCTACATCGATGCCGACGGCACCCTGCACGACGGTGACAACGCCGCCCAAGCCGTCGCCCTCGACGGACATGAGACCGTGGATGGGGATGGCGACGTATGCCTCGACGCCGGCACCTACTACGTCGGCACCGACATCGCCTACGCCAACCGAATCTGGCTCGCCGGCAACATCACCCTCATCCTCGCCGACGGCAAGACCATGACCCTCGCCAGCGACGTGACGGGCATCGATGGAGGCCGTAACCTCACCATCTATGGCCAAAGCCTCGACAACGATGCCGGCACCCTCCGCTACAACGGCACAGAGGCAGGCATCTATGTGAACAACTACGAGCAGCACAGCGGCAACGTCAGCATCACCACCAGCGGCCCCGGGATGAATGGCATCAACGCCAACGTCACCCTCCGGGGCGGCACCCTCACCGTCACCGCCAACGGCGATGACGCCCTCGCCATCCTCGGCACAACGCACAGCATCCTCGGCGGACAGCTCACCGCCACCGCCACCGGCGACAACGCCACCGGCATCCTCGCCTTGGCCGACGACGGCACCGCCCTCACCCTCGGCTGGACCCGCCCCGACGACCGCATCACCGCCAGCAGCATCATCACCACCTACGGCAGCACCGTAGCAGTAGCCGACGGCCAGGCCCTCACCGACGGCAGCGGCCACATCTACACCGGCACCCTCACCGCCAGTGTGCTCAGCGGTTTTGCCGCTGAGACGACCCTCCAGCCCTGCCTCGCCCTGGCCGACGCCGCCGACAACACCGCCGCCATCGCCGACCACGCAGGCCAGACCCTCGCCGTAGCCCTCAGCGGCCGCACCCTCTACAAGGACGGCGCGTGGAACACCCTGTGCCTGCCCTTCGACGTCGAGCTCGAGGGTTCGCCGCTGGACGATGCTACGGCGAAGACTGTGATTGGTACCACGACAAGTGGCAACGACATCACCATCAACTTCGGTAATCCCGACAGCACGACGGAGCCCGTGACGGTGCTGAAGGCCGGCGTACCTTATATTATTAAGTGGGATGCCACCAATACGAACATCGTCGAGCCCGTCTTCACCGGCGTAACGGTGGTCAGCAGTTCTGCTGCTGACAGAACCGTCTCCGTACTCGACGGCGCCGTGAAGCTCGTCGGCTACTACGACGCCCTCCTTCTGGATCCGGAGAATGGTTCTGACGACTTCGCCGCCAGCGTCGTGCCGAGCATCTACTACATGACCGCCGACAACACGCTGAAGCATACGGGCAGGGCCCGCACACTCCACACCTGCCGCGCCTACTTCCAGTTCGCTGACGAGATTGTCTCCGGCGCACGAGAGATCAAGCTGAACTTCGGAGAGGACGAAACGACAGGAATCGTTTCAATGTTGGACGAAGAAGGAGGAACGAGGAACGAGGAAGGAGATATGAAAAATGGCGCGTGGTACACGGTGGATGGCGTGAAGCTCAATGGTAAGCCGACACGCAAGGGTCTCTATATCTTCAATGGAAAAGTGGTCGTGATTAAGTGAGAATAAAGAAAAAAACAACAAAAGAAGTGGAACGAATATTTTGGAGCAAGCGGGATAGGTGCGGGATCAATGAGAGATCCTACACCTAACCTGTGACTTTGGGGGCGTTTAGCGGGTTACAACGTATGCGCGTGCACGCGTACACGTATTATAATAGGGAAAGCGGAAATTATCCCACACTTCCCACACTTCCTACACCTAAATCAATGCTTAATGCTTAATGCATAATGCTTAATGAAATGCCTGTAGGTGTAGGAAGTGTGGGAAGTGTGGGGTATTTTCTTGTTTCAGTAGTATATATGCATACGCGCGAGGCTCGTGGAAACAAATGACTTAAATATTCATTTTGAAATTATTATTAGAAAAATTAAGGTCAATTAGGATAACTCGTTTCTTAAAATAACCAATAATTTCGTGTTCGTTTCCCTGTTTCCCGAAAAGGTGACCTTTAGCCGCGAAAAGGTGGTCTTTACGATTCTAAAGGTGACCTTTAGCGACGAAAGGGTGACCTTTAGCCGGCTAAAGGTCACCTTATTACACATAAATATGCGGATAATTATGCATTCCTTTCAATGATGGTCGCTTCGCTCAAAATTATAGAAAAATTTATTTCAAAATTAAAAGAACCATGGGCATGCATAGCCTTTTTGATAATTTTTATATTCAATTTTATTATAATTTTGAGGCCATGGGCCGACCCAAGAATTATACCTTGACCTTCTGGTACTGTGCCGGCGTCGTGCCCGTATACTGCACGAACACCTATTCGTTTCTTTTTGCCGGGATGTCTTGAGGTGAATTTGCAAAGTCCGTTTAGCAAACCCGTATGTTTTCAGAATAAATAACACTTTTTCCTGAGACAACAGGGCGGTAGTAAAAATATTTTTGCTACCTTTGCGCCATAGTATCAATCAAAACAAATACGCAAAAGATTATGGCATTTTTAACTGACGAGAAATTGGTGATTGTTGGTGCCGGCGGCATGATCGGCTCCAACATGGTACAGAGTGTGCTGATGCTGGGTCTGACACCCAACATCTGCTTGTATGATATCTATGAGCCCGGCGTTCATGGTGTCTATGACGAGATGTGCCACTGCGCCTTCCCCGGTGCAAACCTCTCTTATACCGTTGACGCCAAGGAGGCATTCACCGGCGCCAAGTACATCATCTCCTCAGGCGGCGCTCCCCGTAAGGAGGGCATGACCCGTGAGGACCTGCTGAAGGGCAACTGCCAGATTGCTGCCGACTTCGGCGAGAACATCAAGAAGTACTGCCCCGACGTGAAGCACGTCGTCGTCATCTTCAACCCCGCTGACGTGACGGCCCTGACGGCACTGATCCACTCGGGACTGAAGCCCAACCAGCTGACATCGCTGGCAGCCCTCGACTCCACCCGTCTGCAGCAGCAGCTGGCACTGGAGTTCGGCGTGCAGCAGGACAAGGTGACGAAGGCTTACACCTACGGCGGTCACGGCGAGCAGATGGCTGTCTTCGCCAGCAAGGCCCTCATCGACGGCAAGCCCCTGTCGGAGCTGCCCCTCAGCGCTGAGCGTTGGGCCGAGATCAAGCACATGACGACCCAGGGCGGCAGCAACATCATCAAGCTGCGCGGCCGTTCGTCGTTCCAGAGCCCTGCCTACCAGGCAGTGAAGATGATCGAGGGTGCCATGGGCGGCGAGCCCTTCACATGGCCTGCCGGCTGCTACGTGAACGCCTTCGGCTTCAAGAACGTGATGATGGCCATGCCTACCGTCATCGACAAGGACGGCGTACACTTCACCGAGCCCGAGGGCACGGCCGAGGAGATGGCCTCGCTCCAGGCATCGTACGAGCACCTGCAGAAGATGCGCGACGAGATCATCGGTCTGGGCATCATCCCCGCCGTTGAGGACTGGTGCAAGGACAACGCTAATCTGTGATCAATGGATAATTGATAATTATCAGGCAATGGCTTTGATTAAATCATATCGCGGTCTCGCTCCCAAATGGGGGCGAGACTGTTATTTCAGTGAGAACGCTACCATCGTCGGCGACGTGACGATGGGCGACGAGTGTTCGGTGTGGTTCAACGCCGTCGTACGCGGCGACGTGGCACCCATCACCATCGGCAACTGTACGAACATCCAGGACGGCTCGTGCGTACACGTCACCCACGAGACGGGACCGACACACATCGGCTCGTACGTCACCATCGGACACAATGTCACCGTCCACGCCTGCACCATCCGTGACCACGCCCTGATAGGCATGGGGTCGACACTGCTCGACGGCTGCGAGGTGGGCGAAGGAGCCATCGTCGCCGCCGGTGCGCTGGTGCTACAGAACACGAAGATTCCCGCCGGCGAAATCTGGGGCGGTGTACCGGCAAAGTACATCAAGCCCGTCCGCCCGGGACAGACGGACAACGCCGAGCACTACGTGGCGTACTCGAAGTTCTATCTTGAAGAGGATTAAAGGGAGACGCTGCTGAGGATTTTCTCAGTGGCACCGGCGAGGCTCTGGACGAAGGCACCGGCATGCTGGCCCTGCGTCTTCAAGTAGTCGGCATCGGCAGTGAAGCGGTCCATGAGTGCGGCGAACTCGTCGTAGTCATGGATCTCGAAGCCACCACTCTTCTTCAGTCCCTGCGCCTCCTGGAACTTCTGGTTGTTGGGTCCGAAGATGACGGGCACGTCCCAGACGGCTGCCTCGAGCAGGTTGTGGATGCCCACGCCGAAACCGCCACCGACGTAAGCCACGTCGGCATAACGGTAGATGCTGCTGAGCAGGCCGAAGCAGTCGATGATGAGAGCCTCACCCCCACCCCCTTTCCAAGGGGTTTCATTAGTGGCCTGGGCTTTCGTATAGCGTGTAACGTTCCATCCTTCCAGCTTCTTCTCTATCTGTTGCAGATGGTCCTCACCGATGACGTGCGGGGCAATGATGAGCTTCCACTCGGGATGCTCGCGGAAATAGCGGATGAAGATTTCCTCGTCAGGAGGCCAGCTGGAGCCGGCGACGAATACTCGAGGAGCGAGGAACGAGGAACGAGGAACGAGGTCACCTCTTTCCATGGAGTGCTCCTCTAAATCTGCGGTAGAACTATTCTCGTTCCTCGTTACTCGTTCCTCATTACTCGAAAGGAATCCTTCCACAATCGGCAACTCCTTGGCTGCCGCCTTGATCTGCAGCACACGGTCGAAACGGGTGTCGCCGACGATGGAGACACACTTGATGCCAATCTTCGCCAACAGCTCGCTGCTCATCTCGTTCTGCACGAAGAAATGGGTGAAGCAGTTCAGCACACGGCCATACTGGCGGCCGTACCACTTGAAGAACACCTGATCAGGGCGGAAGATGCTCGAGACGCTATAGACGGGCACGTGGCGGTGCTTCAGGATATGCAGGTAGTTGTACCAGAACTCGTACTTGATGAAGAACGCCATGACGGGGCGCACAAGGCGCAGGAAGCGGATAGCGTTGATGGGCGTGTCGAGCGGCAGGTAGCAGATGATGTCGGCCCCCTCGTAGTTCTTGCGCACCTCGTAGCCCGAGGGCGAGAAGAACGTCAGCAGGATCTTGTACTCGGGATGCTCCTGGCGCAGCCGCTCCATCAGCGGTCGGCCCTGCTCGAACTCTCCCAGCGAGGCGGCATGGAACCACACGTACTTCGCCTCGGGGTCTACCTTCTCCTTCAGCACGCCGAAGGCAGCGCGCTCACCGCGCCACATCTTGCGCACCTTCTCGTTGAAAAGGCTGTAGACAGCGACACCGCAGAGGTAGAGGTAGATGACGAGGTTATACATGTTATTTACAATTTGACTATGTACAATTTACAATTTGTTAGCCCAGCACCTCGATGGCGCGTTTCATGCGGCGGATGGTCTCCTCCTTGCCGAGGAAGGCGGAGATGTCGAACATACCGGGACCCTTGCCCTCGCCGACGAGCGTCAGGCGCCAAGCGTTCATGATGTTACCCAGCTTGTACTCCTTCTGCTCTATCCACTCGTGGACGATGCGCTCCTGGTTCTCTAAGGAGAAGTCGTCGATACCCTCAAGGACAGCAATGAGCTCGGTCAGCTGCTGGGCCGAGTCTTCCTTCCAGCGCTTCTTCACCGTCTTCTCGTCGTAGGACGTCGGTGCCTCGAAGAAGAACGAGCAGAGGGGCCACAGCTCCTTGACGAACGAGACGCGGTCCTTCATCATACGGCAGACCTCCGTGACACGCTCCAGCGTCTCGCCCGGACAGTGCTGCTGCACCTCGGGGAGCCACAGACGGGCGATCTCCTCGTTGGACTTCTTCAGGATATACTCGTGGTTGAACCAGATGCCTTTCTCGTAGGCGAACTTCGCACCGGCCTTCGAGCACTTCGTGATGTCGAACAGCGGAACAAGCTCGTCGAGCAGGAAGAGCTCCTGCTCCGTGCCGGGGTTCCAGCCCAGCAGGGCGAGGAAGTTGATGACGGCCTCGGGGAAGTAGCCATCCTCGCGGTAGCCGCGGCTGACGTCGCCGGTCTTCGGGTCGTGCCACTCCAACGGGAACACCGGGAAGCCGAGGCGGTCGCCGTCGCGCTTCGAGAGCTTACCCTTGCCGTCGGGCTTCAGCAGCAGCGGCAGGTGGGCGAAGCGGGGCATGGTGTCGGCCCAGCCAAAGGCTTCGTAGAGCAGCACATGGAGCGGTGCCGACGGCAGCCACTCCTCGCCGCGGATGACGTGGGTGATCTCCATGAGGTGGTCGTCGACGATGTTGGCCAGATGGTACGTGGGCAGCTCGTCGGCACTCTTGTAGAGCACCTTGTCGTCGATGATATCGCTCTTGACACGCACCTCACCACGGATGAGGTCGTCGACGAGCACCTCCTGACCGGGCTCAATCTTGAAGCGGACGACGTACTGGTGGCCGGAAGCCATCAGGCGGTCGACCTCCTCCTTCGGAAGGGTCAGGGAGTTGCGCATCATGCCGCGCGTCTTGGAGTCGTACTGGAAGTTCTGGATCTCGGCACGCTTAGCCTCGAGCTCCTCGGGGGTGTCGAAGGCGATGTATGCCTTACCGGCATCGAGCAGCTGCTTCACGTACTGCTTATAGATGTCACGACGCTCGCTCTGACGGTAGGGACCCTTGTCGCCACCGAAGGAGACACCCTCGTCGAACTGGATGCCAAGCCACTTGAAACTTTCGATGATATACTCCTCGGCACCAGGCACGAAACGGTTGGAGTCGGTGTCCTCGATACGGAACACTAGGTCGCCGCCATGCTGGCGTGCAAAGAGGTAGTTATACAGTGCGGTACGGACGCCGCCGATATGCAGAGCCCCCGTCGGACTGGGTGCAAAACGGACACGAACTTTTCTCTCAGACATGGATAGTTTGTTATTTTTCTGCAAAAGTACTACTTTTTTTTTGATTTATACAGTTTTTTTTCGTATTTTCGCGCTGTAAAAGTAAAAAAGGTAATAATACTGACAAAAATGAGCACTATCAAGGCAACAAATAACATCACCTGGCGCGATTTCCTGATCAGGACGGCACTAGTCATCGTCTCGGTAACCGTCATCGTCGCCGTACTGCCGCGCGACAACGGTGTGAGCTTCAAGATTGAGAAAGGACGGCCGTGGCGCTATGCCGACTTCACGGCACCCTTCGACTTCCCCGTCTACAAGAGCGACGAGGTCATCAAAGCCGAGCGCGACAGTATGCTCCGGTTCTACGAGCCCTACTACGAATTTCACCAGGAACAGGCCGGTATGTCCGTGCGGCAGTTCACGAAGGACTACAGCCAGGGCATCCCCGATATGCCGGGCGACTACATCAGCATCATCGCCAACCGCCTGAACCAGCTCTACAGCCAGGGCATCATGCCCACCGACGACTACAAGACGATGAGCAAGGACACCACGGCGATGCTGCGCGTGGTGCGCGGGAAGAGTGCCGTCAGCGTGAACGTGACAAAGCTGCTGTCGACGGCCTCGGCCTACGAGAAGCTGCTCGCCGACCCGCTGTTCGAGCCCTACCAGGAGCAGCTGAAGAAGTGCCACATGGAGGACTACCTCGCGCCGAACCTCACCTACGACAAGGAGCGCAGCGAGGCCAGCCACCGCGACCTGCTGAGCAGCATACCGCTGGCTACGGGTGTCGTACAGCGGGGCCAGAAGATCATTGACCGCGGCGGCATCGTCGACGACAAGACCTACGACACGCTGCAATCGTTCCTCAAGGAGAGCGAGCGGCGGCAGAAGAACGAGACACAGCTGAGTATGACCCTGCTGGGACAGATCATCTATGTCACGCTGCTCATGGTGGCATTCACTCTCTACCTGAGCATCTTCCGTAACGACTACTTCGAGAAGATACGCTCCACGGCAATGCTCTACTCGCTCATCATCATCTTTGCCATCCTCACGTCGATACTCGTCAGCCACAGCCTGCTGCACGTCTTCATCATCCCCTTCGCCATGGTACCGATCTTCATCCGCGTGTTCATGGACTCGCGGACGGCGTTCATGGCCCACACCACGCTGGTGCTCATCTGTGCCTGCATCCTGCAGAGTCCCATGGAGTTCATCAGTGTCGAGATGCTGGCTGGTCTGACGGCCATCTACACGCTGCGTGAGCTGAGCAGTCGTTCGCAGCTGTTCTGGACGGCTATCGTCGTCACACTGGTGGCGTCCGCCACGAGTTTCGCTACAGACCTCATCAAGGCGAACAGCATGACAGGCATTGACTTCGGAGGATACAACTACCTCATCCTCAGCGGCGTGTTGCTATTCTGCTCGTACCCCCTACTCTACATCATCGAGAAGGCCTTCGGGTTTACGTCAAACATCACGCTCATTGAGCTCAGCGACATGAACAAGGACCTGCTGCGCCGCATGAGCGAGGTGGCACCAGGCACCTTCCAGCACTCCATACAGGTAGGAAACCTCGCGGCAGAGATAGCCAACAAGATCGGGGCGAAGAGCCAGCTCGTCAGGACCGGTGCCCTCTATCACGACATCGGCAAGACCGAGAACCCCATCTACTTCACCGAGAACCAGTCGGGCTACAACCCCCACGACGGCATGACCTACGTCGAGAGCGCACAGGTCATCATCAGCCACGTCACCGAGGGCATAAAGCTGGCCGACAAGTACAACCTGCCCGACGTCATCAAGGGCTTCATTGCCACGCACCACGGACAAGGCAAGGCGAAGTACTTCTTCGTGAAACAGAAGAACGAGTTCCCCGACGAGCCCGTCGACGACCTGCTCTTCACCTATCCCGGTCCGAACCCGTCGACAAAGGAGCAGGCCATTCTGATGATGGCCGACTCCGTGGAGGCCGCCTCACGGTCGCTGCCCGACTATACGGAGAAGAGCATCCGCGACCTGGTAGAGCACATCATCGACGGTCAGGTGGCCGAAGGCTTCTTCCGCGACTGCCCCATCACCTTCCGCGACATCCAGTACGCCAAGACCGTCCTCATCGAGAAGCTGAAGACCATCTATCATACACGTATCTCATATCCCGAACTGAAGAAGTAGGCTTGAATCTGCACACTTACGCCCGTTTTTGTGCAAAAACCTGCACAAAATTGCACAAGTGTGCAGGTTTGTGTGCAATTTCCGTTAAACTTCGTTAACTTTGTGCACGTAAACAGCGAAAATCGGAACAATAGGCATACCTTTGCAGCCAATTTTACAAACTTTTAGTTTTTAGGATATGAAATTACAAGCAATGATGGTCGGCGTGATGCTGGCCGCAACCACCACCGCAAGTGCCGGTGGCATCTTAACCAACACGAATCAGAGTGTAGACTTTCTCCGCAATCCCGCCCGCGATGCTGCCATCGGTCTGGACGGTGTCTATAGCAACCCCGCCGGTGTAGCTTTCCTGCCCGAGGGTTTCCACATAGGCTTCAACTGGCAATACGCACATCAGACGCGTACCATAGAATCGACCAGTCCCTTCTTCGCACTGGGCAAGAAGAACAACGGTCAGATGACAAAGACCTTCGAGGGTGTGGCCGACGCCCCGTGCATCCCGTCGCTCCAGGCTGCCTACAACACCGGCAACTGGTCGTGGCAGTTCAACTTCTCGGTGCCCGGCGGCGGCGGCAAGTGTGAGTTTGCCGACGGTCTGGGATCGTTCGAGAGTGTCGTAGGTAACATTGCCAACCAGCTGAAACCGCTGGGGGCAGAAGGCTACGACATGGACGGCTATATGCAGGGACGCCAGTACTACTTCGGCTTCCAGGTGGGTACTGCCTACAAGGTGATGGAGAACCTCTCGGTCTACGGCGGTCTGCGTATGCTCTGGGGTACGGCCACCTATAGGGCACGTATCAGCAACATCCAGGTGCGCCAGGCCAACAACAGCTACGTGGACTTCGGCAGTTTCCTGAGCCAGGCCACCGCCACCATTGACGGTGGACTCAGCCAGGTCAGCGACGGTCTGTCACAAGTTGCTGCCGGCATGGCACAGCTGGAGGCTGCCGGTGCCACCGCACTGCCCCAGTATGCCGAGCTGCAGGCTAAGAACACGGAACTGACAGCCACGAAAGCCTCGCTGGAGAACAGCCGCAGCAGCCTTGACGCCCTGCAGAAGTACTCACAGGGTGTGAACCTGCTCTGTAACCAGTCGTCAGTGGGCTTTGCCCCGGTCATCGGTGCCGACTACAAGGTGGGCCGCTTCAACTTCGCCCTCAAGTACGAGGTCAAGACACAGATCCGCATGAAGAACGAGTCGACGGTCTTTGAGGCCAGCGAGATTGCCGCCGTCAACAAGTTCCGCGACAGCGAGGAGGTGAACGAGGACATGCCCGCACAGCTCGCCATCGGTGCACAGTGGAGTCCCGTCGATGCCATCCGTCTGAATGTGGGCTGGCACCACTTCTTCGACAAGAAGGCCGAGTGGTACAACAACACCCAGGACCTGCTCGACCACGACACCAACGAGTATCTGGCCGGTGCTGAGTGGGACATCAACGACCGCTTCACCATCTCGGGTGGCCTCCAGATGACACGCTACGGCCTCAGCGACCAGTACATGAACGATATGTCGTTTGTCGTCAACAGCATCAGCCTGGGCTTCGGCGCCAACTACAAAGCCAGCGACAAGGTGACGCTGAAGGCCGGCTACTTCCAGACGAACTACGACCACTACAAGCGTGAGAACTATCCCGCCGAAGGTTTCAGCGACGATTTCACCCGTACGAACCGCGTGCTGGGCATCGGCTGTGAGCTGAATTTGTAATAAATTGTTCCTTCTCGGCAGATTTTTCGCCAATAATTCGGCTGCAAAGATATTTTTTTGTACCTTTGCAGCCGAAATTCATTTTAATACATCAATATGACCAAAAAGCTTTTACTCATCGCGGCCGTAGCCATCGCTACACAAGCTACCGCCGGTGGTCTGATGACCAACACCAACTACCATGTCGCCTTCGATCGTATGATGGCACGCGGCGCCTCCACGGAGATTGACGCCGCCTACTCGAACCCCGCCGGCTTGGCATGGGGCTACGAGGGTTTCCAGTTCTCGCTCGACTTCCAGAAGCCCTGGCAGAACCGCGACATCGAACTGAACAACGTGACCTACAAAGGCAAGGCATCCGCACCCATCGTGCCGGCAATATTTGCCTCGTACAAGAAAGACCGCTGGGCTGTATCGACGATGATCGGCATCGTGGGCAGCGGCGGTTTCGTGAAGTATGACAACGGTGTGCCGATGTTCAACGTACCCATCACCGCCATGCTAGACAACAATCCCCAGACGAAGGGCAACTATACCCTCAACTCCGAGATGAAAGGCAAGCAGTATATCTATGGTGGACAGTTGAACTTCACCTATAAGTTCACCGACTTCCTCTCGGCAGCCGTCGGTATGCGTGCCAACTACTACGACGGCTACTACAAGGGCCACGTCACCGCTGACATGGGCGATATAATGCGCCTGGTGAACCTGCAGCTCGACTGTCCGCAGAAAGGCTGGGGCTTCGCACCCATCCTGAGCCTCGACTTCCACGAGGGACCGCTCACCATCGCCGCCCGTTATGAGTTCCGCACGAAGATTGAGACCGAGAACGACACGAAGGAGCTGAAAGCCGACGTGACGGGCATGACGGCGGCAGAGACAGCCGCTGCCTTCGGTGCAAAGATTGCCGGCTACATGGACGGTGCGAAGACACGCTACGATATGCCCGCCCTGCTCAGCATCGCCCTGGGCTATGAGTTCACCGACCGTCTGCGCGCCACTGCCGAGTACCACTTCTTCGACGACAAGAACGCCAAGATGTCGGGCGACCGTCAGGACAAACTGGAAGGTGGTACCAACGAGATCCTGCTGGGTGCTGAGTATGACATCAACGACAAGTTCACCGTCAGCCTCGGCGGACAGCGCACGGACTACGGCCTCAGCGATGACTACCAGCAGGACACGTCGTTTGCCTGCGACAGCTACAGCATCGGTCTCGGCGGCGCCTGGAACGTCACCGACAAGATTCGCTTGAACGCCGGCTACTTCATCACCATCTACAGCGACTACACGAAGGCATCGGAGCTGGGTCCGGAGACCTTCAGCCGCACCAACAACGTCATCGGCCTCGGCGTAGACTTCAAGTTCTAACAGAGATTACAGCGGGTCTACATCGAAATAGACCTGAAGCGATGCATAGCGCTTGTCTTGCAGTAACTGCTGCTGGGCAAGCGCTAAGTATTTACGCACCTCGGCCATGTTCAGACCGGGCTCGAGCTTGACGATGAGCTTGCGGATGGCGAGGGTTTTCACTTTTGCGACAGCGGGTTTGTCGGGACCGAGGACACGGGCGCCGAACCACTGGCGCAACCAGCCGCCAAGGATATAGGCACCCCCTTCGGCAATATGCTCCTGGCGGTGCTTGACATAGACATAGACCAGACGGCAGAAAGGTGGATAACGGAAAGCGAGACGCTCGTCACAAAGGTCGTGGTAGAGGCCGGCATAGTCGTTGTGGACGACCTGGCGGACGAGGGGTAGCTGTGGCTGGCGCGTCTGGAGGATGACCAGACCGCGACGGCCACGACGGCCTGCCCGTCCGCTGACCTGTGCCATCATCATAAAGGCGTGCTCGTAGGCCCGGAAGTCGGGCTGGTTGATCATGGCGTCGGCATTGAGGATACCGACGACGGACACCTTGTCGAAGTCGAGACCCTTGGAGATCATCTGTGTGCCGATGAGCAGATTGGTGCGCCCGGAACCGAAGTCGCTGATGATACGCTCGTAGGCTTGACGCGAGCGGGTGGTGTCGAGGTCCATGCGGCTGATGCGGGCATCGGGGAAGATGTCGCGGACAGCAGCCTCGATCTTCTCAGTACCGTAGCCGCGTGTCTCCAGCGATGCGCTGCCACAACAAGGACAGACGGCCGGCACACGGTAGGTCTGACCACAGTAGTGGCAGCTGAGCTGGTTGAGCTGACGGTGGTAGGTCAGTGACACGTCGCAACGCTGACAGCGGGGCACCCACCCGCACTGTCGGCACTCGAGCATGGGAGCATAGCCGCGACGGTTCTGGAAGAGGATAGCCTGCTCGCCACGTTCCAGCGCTTCGCGCACACGCGCTAATAAAAGCGGTGAGAACGGACCGTTCATCATCTTACGGCGCTGCAGGTCCTGGATGTCGACGACCTGTATCTCCGGCAGTTCGATGCCCTGATGGCGCTCCATCAGTTCGACCAGTCCGTACTTCCCGTTCTTGGCGTTGTGGTAGCTTTCCAAAGAAGGTGTTGCTGTTCCCAGCAATATTCGAGGAACGAGGAACGAGAAAAACTGCGCCAGCATAATCGCCGCAGAGCGTGCATGATAGCGGGGTGCGGGGTCCTGCTGCTTGTAGCTGGTCTCGTGCTCCTCGTCAATAATGACGAGGCCAAGGTTCTGGAAAGGTAGGAAGACAGCAGAGCGAGCGCCGAGGATGACGTCGTAGGGATGGGCAGAGAGCTGTTTCTGCCAGATCTCAACGCGCTCAGCATCGGAGTATTTCGAGTGATAGATGCCAAGACGGTCGCCGAAGACACGACGCAGACGGTCCATCATCTGTACCGTCAGGGCTATCTCCGGCAGGAGGTAGAGTACCTGCCGGTGCTGTTCGAGTTCACGTTGTATGAGGTGGATATAAATCTCGGTCTTTCCGCTGGAGGTGACGCCATGGAGCAACGTTACCTGGTGCTTCATCATGGACAGGAGGATATCGTTATAGGCTGTCTCCTGGGCCACCGTCAGCTTCTTCACCAGTTCGGGATGGGGGTCACCACCATGGTTCAGACGTCCCACCTCGACCTCGTAGGTCTCCAACAGACCACGGGTGACAAGTGCCTTGATGGTCTCGACATTGGCCTGACTGGCGTTGAGCAGCTCGTCGCGGCTGACCTCCAGACAACTGAGGAAGTCGGACAACGACAGGAACTCATTGAACACCGCCAGCTGCTTGGGAGCACGCACCAGCATATCGAGGGCAGCATGAAGGGCCTCCTCGGTGCGGTACGGCGGCGTCAGGCGGATGTAGGTCTCCGTCTTTGGCCGGTAGCCCTCCTCATCCTTGAGCCCTGCCGGCAGGGCTGCCTTATAAACCTCGCCGATGGGCGACATATAGTAGTCGGCAATCCACTGCCAGAGCTTCAGCTGCTGGGGTAGGAGGACTGGCTCGCTATCCAGAACGCGCAGCACATCCTTCACCTTGTAGTCGGCGGGGGCATTGTCGTGCAGACGTGCCGCCAGTCCAACATAAGTCTTGCTGCGGCCAAAAGGAACGAGCACACGGACCCCTACCCTCACCTGTTTCTCAAGCTGTGGCGGAACGGAATAGGTGAAGTAGCCGTCAAGGGGCAGGGGCAGGATGATGTCGGCAAACACGGGTCAGAAATAGTATGATAATGAGACGTGCCACGCATTGGTACGCGACTTAGCGCGCTTCCAAGAGAAAGACGTCACCTCGGAGCCTAACTGGTCCCAGGTGAAGTCGGCCGTCTTGCCCAACGGCTGGTTATAGTAAACGGCAGCCTCCAGATTGGAGCCAATCGTGACGCCAGCACCAAAATCCAGGCTGAGCATAGTGTTCTGGAGGAGATACTGTTTGTTGTTGTCATAGCGGTCGCGCCAGTAGAGGATGTCGTCGCCAAGGTTGAAGCTGAGCTGCGGACCGGTACAGAGGAAGACGGTCAGCACATCGCCGATGCCGGCGCCATAGCGGATATGTCCCGGGATGAGCAGACTCTCCTGAAGCATTGTTTCGCCCTCGACCTTCAGGCTACGGCGGCTGTAGAGGGCCGACACATCGATACCGAGGCCGACGACAGGCAGGCTGAACTTAACTTGTGGACCGATATAGAACCCGGCACGGTTGGCATCGCGGAGGGCGTCGCTGCTGAACTCCATCTGTGTCAGTTCCAGACCACCCTTAAAGCCAAAGCGCACCTTCTGCGCCCCTACGGGACTAATTGACAAATGATAAATGATAAATGATAAAGCTATCAGCAGCAATGAGCGGCCGACACGAAAAGAGTGCTTCAATTCTCTATCATTTATCATGTATCATTTTCAATTATCAATTCTTGCGTCCTTTCAGTAGCAAGCGGCAAAGCCGAGCGAGGCACGAAGTGCCGTCATTAGTGGCGCTGACGACGCACAGAGACACGGGCTGCCGGAGCGGCGGCCGATGCGGAGCTCTTGGCTCCAGCCTTCTCCTTCCTAGCCTTCGGAGCGGCTGTCGCACGTGCCTTCTTGGCTTTCGCTGCAGCCTTCACGTTCTGAGGATGGTTGTTGGCGATGCTGTCGAGGGAGTCGCGCTTCGCTTTGTCACCAAAGATGTTGTTACGGAAAGCATCGAGTTCAGCCTCAATGCGGCGCTGCTCGCTGGAGAGCTTCGCCGTGTCGCCACCGGCAATCTGTGCGAGGGTCTTGCCCAGCATATTGTTGGTCTTATAGATCTTTCCTTTGTACTTGTTCAGCGTAAAGAAGTCGTCCATCGACATGACGGCAGCATTATTGACATCCGACGTCATAATGGTCTGGCGGCTGAGGTACGGCTCCAGATCGGCGTAGCGAATCCAGAACAGAGGGTACTGGGCAGCCTCACCACCGAAGTCGTCTTCGCGCATCATCACCGGACAGAGAGCCAGCGGCTTGATGTGGAACGTGGCATTGCTCTGGTCATAGTAGGCACTCTCCTTCAGGAAGTACTTCATCACCTCCTGCGACGGGATGTCGCTATTGTCAATCTTCAGCTTGCCATCCTGCTCCTCGTAGAAGATGTGGTAGTTGTCGAGCACCGTTTTCAGCTTCACCTTCGCACCGTCGGAGAAGTCGTCCTGACCGTCGTTGGCCACGGAATACTCGTAGATGGGAATGTAACCACCCTGCGCCAGTTTGAAGATATACGTGAACAGGTTCATCTGCTTACCCTGCGGCTGCACGGGGTAGTAGAGGCCGGAGTTATGCTCATCGTTGAGGTCGAGCTCACGGTAGATGTCACGACGCCACACCACATCCTCGGGCATATCGAGCGCCACGGGGTAGCTGATCTGCATACGACGGCTCATGCCCTGCGACTGCGCACCCTGCTGCTTCTTCTGCTGCTGGGCCTGCTGTGTGGTCTGCACACGGCTGCGCTTCGGCTGGGCCATGGAAGTGAAGAGTGAAGAGTGAAGAGTGAAGAATAACATCAGCACTCCAAACTTCCACCATTCACTTTTACTATTGTTAATTCTCTTTGTATTCATATATCTCAAATTATTATATGCGGTAGCAAATTCTTCACTCTTCATTCTTCACTCTTCACTTAACAATGATCTCCATGGGGTTCTGCAGCGTACGCTGGATACCGTCAGGACCGACGGCCACGACACGCGAGATGTAGAAGCGGCGGTTGCGGGCCAGCTTGCGGAAGGTGTCCTTCTGGCGCTCGCTGAACTGTGCACCGTTGCTGGCCATCGGCACGGCGTTACCCATGTTGTCGAAGAACACCGTCTCGAACGATACCACACGGAAAGCAATGTCAAGGATGCCGTCGTCGATGGCAGCGCCGAGGGCGTCGATACCCATCAGACTACCCTTGGGCAGGCCGCCGCCCTTGAAGCGCGAGGGGTTACCCTGCTCGTCCTTCATGGCGATGAACGGCGTAGGATCGGGCAGTTTCCTCACACGGAAGGTGAACTGTCCCATCTGCTGCGGACGGCCGGTATTGGTCGACGTGACGGTGATGGTGACGTTCTCGCCCACCTTCGACGGACGGGCGATGTACTTGCCGGGGCCTGTCGGCTGCAGCGTGCCGCCACCCGACATCGTGGCCTGAACCTTGTTCAGGGGCACACCGGGCACACTGACGCTGATGGGGTTCGAGTAGCCGGCATAGAGCATATTCATCAGGTCGGCAGAGACGGTAGCCGAAGGGTCAACAACGGTATACTTCTGGGAGAAGTCGCGACGGATCTTGTCGCCATTGCCGTTGACGGTCTCGATATAACCAGCCAGAGTGAAGTCGCCTGTGCGGCCGCAAATGAGCTCATAGGTATTGTCGCGCAGTGTCATCTTCTTGCCACCAATATAGATGTCGGGCACCTGGGTGGTGTCGACGGCGGCCATGACAATCTTGGCCGAGAACTTGTCACCACGCACGACAGTCTGGGAGTTGGGGATGACGAAAGCCTCGAGGAGGTTCACGCGGATATCCTTCACGTCGATGTTCTGTACCAGCGTGTGGAGCACTTCTTTCTCAGCATTACGCACGTCGCCCTGCAACTTCGACAGGATAGTAACGGCGGCGATGGCGGGCATGGACTCAAACTGTGTCTCCTGCCAGTTCTTACCTAAAGTACGCTTCTTCGCCGACACCTCGGTCGTCAGGTCGTTAGCGATATTGCGCTGCTTGGCCGTATCGGGAATCATCGTCAGAATACGGTCACGGTAGGAGTCGATGGCGGCCTTCAGGGCGGCACCACGGCCACGGCCCGGAGCGAGCATCACCTGGTTCGAGGCCTCGAGGTCCTCCTGGTTCTCCAGATTCTCCGGATCGCCCTCGGCACCGTCAGCCTCACGGGCAATGGCCAGCTTCAGCTCGGCAGCAAAGTTGTAGAGCGAGTCGCTCATCCGCTTCACCTGCTGGGCTTTCTCATACCACTCCCGCACCTTCTGGGGATTGGACTGCATCTGCTGCTCGAAGGCTTCGTAGATGGCCATGTTATCTTTGATAGCGTTCTCCGTCGTCCTGCCAATGCTCTCGCCGACGATGGAGAAGCCGTTGAGCACCTCGTTAGAGACGTTCAACGCCAACATCGCCATCAACACGACATACATCAGGTTGATCATCTTCTGGCGCGGAGAGACGGGTCTTTTCTTTATTGCCATAGTTTTCTGATGGGTCTTATGAGACTTATGGGGCTAAAGGACTTATTGGGCCAATGGTCCCTTCGGCATATTCACCGTCATGGCCTCGATCATGCGGGCGTAAATCTGGTTCAGTTCCGCTATCTGGTCGGCCATACGCTTGGTCTGTTCGTTGATCTCATCGATGGTACCAATCTGCTGGCTGGCACCCTTCAGCTGCATCTCGTAGATCTTGCAGATACCGGTCAGCGTGCGGTTCAGGTTCTCCATCTCCTCGCTGTCGCGCGACAGACGCTCGCTCTGCTCCGCCACCTTATGCAGCATCTCGGTGAGGTTCTTCAGCTCGTCGACATAGTTGCTCGTAGCCTCCTCCAGTTCGGGATTGACGGGCACCGGCGGCACCACAGTACCACCAGCCATCGTCGTCACCGACGACGAGACGGCAGCAATAGCCTCGCTGTCGACGGCAGCCTGTCCGGCGCCTTCGTTCAGGGCAGCTACCTGTGCACCGCTACCACCGCCACCGATAATCACGGTGCCACCGCCGCCAACGACGGAGCCACCACCAACGACGGTACTACCGCCACCGACCACGGTCGGTCCCTGATAGCCAGCGCCTTCCTGATAGGCCTCACTCTCCAGCGGCTCATGGTTCTCCGAACCGCCACCGATGATCACGCCCTCGCCAACATGCGTCGGCAGGTCCATACCGTCGGCTGTCTTGTCGAACGGACGGTCGAAAGCGGCAATGAAGAACACGACGACCTCAGTACCCATACCGAGGAACAGCATGAAGTTGGCACCCGGCAGGTGGGTCAGTTTGAAGAGCGTACCCAGGATCACGATGGATGCGCCCCAGCTGTATGCGTAGTTCATGAACGTCTGGCCAGGCACGCTGTCGAGCCATTTCTGCAGACGATAGATGACGTTGAATTTACTATACTGTGTCATTTCTATTTACGATTTACGTTTTCGATTTTCAATTTGGCTACGCCGTTACTTCTTTTTCTTTCCGGCAGTCTCACGGGCTTTCTCACTGGTGGTATTGGCCAGCGAGCGGACACAGCGGAAACCGATGTACGAGCGCGGCTGGTTCTGGAACTCGCTGCTGCGCCATGCCGAACGGATGTAGCTCTCGGGGTCTTTCCACGAGCCGCCGCGTACCGACTTCTTCTTCAGACGATAGGGGTCCTCCTTGGCGGCGTTATACTTCAGCTGCGGGTTCACGTCGTTCATGGCATCGACACCAGCCTCGGTGTAGATGGTCGACGTCCACTCAGCCACGTTACCGGCCATGTCGTACAGGCCGTTGCTATTGGCACTATAGATGCCCACCTTCGAGGTGATGAGGTTACCGTCCTTCGTGTAGTTACCGTCGTCGGGCTTGAAGTTCGCAAAGAAACAGCCCTTGCCGGTGGCCACGTCCTCGTTCTCCCAAGGGAACTCCGTGCCGTCCTTGCCACGGGCAGCATACTCCCACTCGGCCTCCGTCGGCAGACGGTAGCGCTGCACAAAGCGGGCAGCCGGGCCGAGGCCCTTCAGCAGGTACTCCGTGCGCCACGCACAGAAGGCGTTGGCCTGTTCCCACGTCACGCCCACCACGGGATAGGAGTTATAGGCGGGATTCGAGAAGTAGTTACGCATATACACCTCGTTGTCGGCATTGGGGAAGTCGTTCACCCAGCATGTCGTGTCGGGGTATATATTAATAATGTACGTGTTCAGGAAGTCCCACGGACCAGTGAGCTCGCGCTCGATGGTCTGGCGCACAATCTTGCCCTCCTCGTTGATATAGGCGGTATCCTTCGAGATCCATACCTTCTCATCGGGATCAACGGTGATGTCGGTATTCAGGTTTCGTTCCTCGGGATTCAGACGGTTACGGCGCAGAGCAGCGGCGGTGTAGTCGTAGATTTCATAGCGGTAGTTCATCTGCGACGCGTCGAGCATCTTCTCGCCAGTCACGGGGTTGGTGACGTACAGACTCTCGAAGGCACGCAGCTCGTCCTCGTTGGGCTTGCGCGGCAGCGCCTTCTTCCAGTTCAGGTGCGGCGGCACGGGGTCACCGTTCTTGTCTTCCTCAATCTTGTACGACTCGTCACCGCCATAGTTCGGATCGGCCAGACGCTCACGGAGGATACTGTCGCGGACGTAGTTCACGAACTGTCTGTACTCGGAGTTGGTAATCTCCGTATCGTCCATCCAGAAACCGTCGACGGAGATGTCACGGGTCGGCGTCTCACGACCCCACAGGGAGTCGGGACTCTCGATACCCATACGCAGATGACCACGCTTCACGAGCACCATACCATAGGGCGCCGGCTCCGAGAAAGCCTTGCCGGCAGAGCCCGTTACCTCGCCGCCCTGTTGTGATGCCAACTTACTGCCGAAGCAACTTGTCAGCAACAGCAACGCAGCGGCGCAAAGTACTATTGTCAGTCTTTTCATATCATTTATTCATTTATCATTTTCATTTCTCGTTCCTCGTTCCTCCTTCCTCGTTCCTCGTTCCTCATTTCAGAGAATTCTCACACTCTGGTGATGGTTGCGGCCCTTCTTGCCGAGACTGATGTCCGTCTGGTAGCCCAGGATTAGCTCGTGGCTGCCGTTGCCGATGTTGATGGCCGACGTGTAGGCCTCGTAACTGTAGCCCAGCGTGATGCCGTGGAAGTTACCGCCTATATGCAGCGTCACGGAGTTCGACGGGCTGTACGACAAACCGGCATACATCATTTTCTCCTCATGCGTATACTTCAGGCGTCCCGTCAGCTGACCCTTGTAGCTCACGCCGTCGGTCGTGCCGAACACAGAGGTGTGTATCGTAAGAAACGGATTTCTTAGCTTAATATTGTATCCGCCCGTGAAATAATACGAACGGGCTATCTCTATCTGGTTCGTTTCACCCAGTTCAACGGTGGGGGCCGTCAGGTGCTGCGCCGACACGCCGACATACCAGTTGCGGTGGCTGTAGTAGATGCCAGCACCTACGTCAACAGCCGTTCCCGTCACCTGACCCGTGGCGAAGGCGGGGTCGCCAGCCTCTTCCAAATCCAGGTCCGAGCCGTCGAACTTCTCGCTGAGCAGCGCACCCTGGACGCCAACGCTGATGGTGCCACCCAGCAGCTTATGACGGTAGGCATACTGCGCCCCAATCTTCTGGTGCGAGAACAGGCCCAGGCCATCGTTCAGCATCTGCACGCCCACGCCGTGGTAGGTGCCGATGGCATAGACGGGCATGTCGGCACTGGCATAGACCGTCTTCGGATTGCGCTTGAAGCCCACCAGCGTCATGTTGTAGGCGGCGGTGACGTTCAGCAAAGGCGACTTGCCAACAGCGCCGGGGTTATACGACGTCTCCATCGCCCAGTAGTGACTGAACGACGGATCGTACTGTGCCAGAGCACCTGTGAAAGACGCCAGCAGCAATAGCGACAGAAGCACTTTTCGACTTTGCATCTCTACTATAACGAAAAAAATCCTCGTTTATTGTACGTTTTTTCCGAGATTATACGTACATTTGCACCATCAAACATCAATAACTAATATGAAGAAATCCTTAACGATGCTCATTGCAGTCACAACTGTCACCATGCTCGGCACCTCGTGCCAACAGTCAATTGTCAACAATCAACCGAAAACGGTCCAAATGTCCACCCCCGGCAACCCCTACATGCCCCTCTGGGAGCACATCCCCGATGGCGAGCCCTACGTCTTCGAAGATCCCGACCAGCCGGGCAAGTTCCGCGTCTACGTCTACGGATCGCACGATGACATCATCACCGACTACTGCGGACGCGACCAGGTGGTGTGGTCGGCCGCTGTCGACAGCCTGAACAACTGGCGATACGACGGCACCATCCTCGTGGTCGACAAGAACCGCGACGGCGAGCCCTTCGACTCGGCAGGAACGGCCGACGTGCTCTTCGCACCCGACGTGACGCTGGCCGTGGACAAGGACGGCAAGAAGACTTACTACCTCTTCCCCAACGACCAGACGGGCTACCGCAACGGACTGATTGCCAAGAGCGACCGTCCCGACGGACCGTTCGTGGTGTGCAACTGGAACAAGGACAACCCCAACCAGGTGGACGGCGTCCTGCAGTTCGACCCCGCCGTCTTCATCGACGATGACGGCCGCGTCTACGGCTACTGGGGTTTCGAGCGCAGCTATGCCGCCGAGTTCGACCCCACGACGATGGCCACTGTCAAGCCGGGCACCGAGATCATCGAGGACATGATCAGCGGGCGCAACCAGCCCGGACGCTTCAAGTTCTTCGAGGCCTCCAGCATCCGAAAGATCAAGGATAAGTACGTGTTCATCTACAGCCGCTTCACCGAGGACGGCGAGTTCGGACTGCCTACGTCGAACTACACCCTCGCCTACTGCTACAGCGACCACCCACTGGGCCCCTGGACCTACGGCGGTACCATCATCGACGGCCGTGGACGCGAGATTGACGAGCAGGGGAATGTCATCGCATCGGCAACGCCTGACGGTAACACCCACGGTTCCATCTGCGAAGTGAACGGACAGTGGTACGTCTTCTACCACCGTCAGACGGGCACCAATGAGTTTGCACGTCAGGCCATGGTGGAGCCCATTGAGGTGAACGTCGAGGAGGGTCCTGGCGGCAAGGTGACCATCTCCGAGGCAGAATACACGTCGCGTGGCTTCGCACTCGACGGCCTCGACCCCTTCGAGCGCCACTCCGCCGGCATCGCCTGCTGGTATACCGGTCCGGAGCCAGCCACCCACGACTGGCCCAACAACACGTTCTACGGTTCCTACGTCGCTGCTGGCTACGGCAACAGCAACGTGAAGACAACGGCCGACACTTTCGAGCCTGCCGAGAAGTACGAACGCCCCTATGACCTGCGCTACAACACCAACGACGTGGTGAACAACACCGCCGGCTCGATTGTCGGTTACAAGTACTTCAAGCTGGACAAGGCCACCATGGGACGCAAGGACCTGAAGCTGCTGCTGAACCTTACGCCGCTGGGCGTCGACGGCACCATCGAGGTGTGGATACTGCGGCCGTGGCCCGTGGCTGTCCCCGATCGCTGCGCGGAAGGTGTGAAGCTGGGGGCTATCGAACTGAAGGCTGACATGAAGCAGGAGCCGACGGAGATGAGTGCCGAACTACCGAAGCTCGGCAGCTTCGAAGGTCAGCTGCCCATCTTCTTCAAGTTCGTCTCCGACACAAAGGACAAGTCGCTCTGCACACTCCACGACTTCGTGTTCGAGTAGAACGAACATAATAAAAACAACCACGAATTTCACGAATTAATCGAATTTTTGGCTGCGCACACATCAAATTCGTGAAATTCGTGGTTTTATAAAATATCTTTTAATTCCTGTTTACGAGAGGCCCTCAATCTCGCCGTCGACGATGGTGATGCGCTCCGCCTGCGGACTCTTCGGCAGTCCCGGCATACGGAGCATATCGCCGGCAATGGCGACAATCATCTCGCTGCCGCTGTTCAGGATGACGTCGCGGATGCGGATGGTAAAGCCCTCGGGCGAGCCGTAGCGGGTGCTGTCGGCCGTGAACGAGAACTGCGTCTTGGCGATGCAGACAGGGTAGCGCTTGATGGCCTTGTCGTCGGCAAAGGTTGTGTAGAGCGCCTCCAGACGCCGCTTGCCGGTCTTGGTAAACTCCACGGCGGCAGCACCATAGATGCGTTTGCAGACCTTCTCAATCTTCCCCTCAATCGTGTCGTTCTCGGGATAGGTGAAGTGGATGGGCAGGGGCTGTATCGTGTCAATGGTGTCAACGACCTTCTGCGCTAGTTCCACGGCACCCTCGCCACCCTTCAGGAAGGCTTCGTTGACGGCAAAGCCCACGCCGAGGTCCTCGCAGTTCTTGCGGACGACGTCGATTTCCTCGTCGCTGTCGAAGTCGAAGCGGTTGAGCGTCACGACGACGGGCTGGCCGAAGCCCTGCATATTGTTGATGTGGCGGTTCAGGTTCTTCAGACCTTCCTTCAGACCCTTGAGATTGGGTTCCTTGATCTGCTCAAGATCCACGCCGCCGTGCATCTTCAAGCCCTGTGTGGTGGCAACGATCACCACCAACTGCGGCTGCAAGCCCGTCTTCCGGCACTTGATGTCGAAGAACTTCTCGGCACCAAGGTCGGCACCGAAGCCTGCCTCCGTCACCACGTAGTCGCAGTAGGTCATCGCCATCTTCGTGGCCACCACGCTGCTGCAGCCGTGGGCGATGTTGGCAAACGGACCGCCATGGATGAAAGCGGGCGTATGCTCCGTCGTCTGCACCAGATTGGGTGCCAGGGCGTCGCGCAACAGCACGGTGATGGCGCCCGCCACACCGAGGTCGCGGACACGGAAGGGAGCGCCATCGGCAGTAATGCCCAGCACGATATTCTCAATACGGCGCTGCAGGTCCTCCTCGCTCGTTGCCAGACAGAGGATGGCCATTAGCTCCGAGGCCGGCGTGATGTCGAAGCCTGTCTCAGAAATGACACCGTCGCCACGAAGTCCCGTCACCACGTTACGCAGGGCGCGGTCGTTCACGTCGAGCACACGCTTCCAGTAGATCTCACGCAGCGAAAAGCCGTCCTTGCGGTGCTGGTACAGGTAGTTGTCGAGCAGGGCGCTGATGGTGTTGTGGGCCGACGTCACGGCATGGAAGTCGCCGGTGAAGTGCAGGTTGATCTTCTCCATCGGCAACACCTGAGCATAGCCGCCACCAGCAGCGCCGCCCTTGATGCCGAAGCAGGGACCGAGCGACGGCTCGCGCAGCGCCACGGCCGCCTTCTTACCGATCTTGTTCAAGCCCAGCGTCAGGCCGATGCTGACGGTGGTCTTGCCGATACCGGCCTTCGTCGGGCTGATGGCCGTCACCAGTATCAGGCGACTCTGCTTCACCTTCTCCTCGTCAATCATGGATACCGGCACCTTGGCCATGTAACGGCCGTAGGGCTCAATCTTCTCGGGGTCGATGCCCAAGTGTGCGGCGATGTCGCTGATAGGATTCAGCTCACATTCCCGTGCAATCTGTATGTCTGTCTTCATATTGATTCGTTATGCCTTGCTCTAGAAAAAAACAAGATGTGTCAAAAAACAAAAATCTTCAAAAATCTGACATCAATAAACTTGTCGAAAGCCATTTTTGTTAGATTTTTGAAGATTTTTGTTCAACTCTGTGTGTTATGACACGCCATCCAAGTTCTTAGTACTCATCCTCGTTGAACAGGAAATCTTCCTTCGTGGGATAGTCGGGCCAGATGTCCTCGATGGAGTCGTAGATGTCGCCCTCGTCCTCAATCTCCTGCAGGTTTTCCAGCACCTCGAGCGGAGCGCCCGAACGGATGGCATAGTCTATAAGTTCGTCCTTGGTTGCGGGCCAGGGAGCGTCTTCAAGCTTTGATGCTAATTCAAGTGTCCAGTACATAATTTAGTCTTCAATTTACAGTTTTTCGATTCTAAGTTTTAATTTGGCCGCAAAAGTAATCATTTATTTCCTATTTGCAAGCATTTTTCCATAGAATTTCTTGGACACCTTCGTTAAAATTTATTATTTTGGCCAATACAAACAGATAATCGCTCAGTCTGTTGACGTATTGCTGCATCTCGGGACCAACCACGGCGACCTCGGCAAGGGCGGCGATGCGGCGCTCGGCACGACGGCAGACGGTGCGGCAGATGTGTGCCTGACAGGCCGCCTGGCAGCCACCGGCCAGCACGAAGCCCTGACGTTCGGGCAGCTGTCCCATCATCGTATCGATACGCTCCTCGAGGAAGGCAATCTCGCCATCGGCCAGATGGGCCGAGGGGTATAGCGGCGTCTGACTCTGGTCCGTTGCCAGGTGGGTGCAGACGTTGAACAGGTTATTCTGTATGCGGATAATGGTCTGTTGCTCCTCCTGACCGTCGAGCAACGCGGCGAGCATACCCAAATGGGCACCCAGCTCGTCGACGGTGCCGTAGGCCTCCAGGCGGATGTCGCTCTTCTTGATACGCACGCCGCCCACGAGGCTGGTCGTCCCCTGATCGCCCTTACGGGTATAAACTTTCGTAATTTTCATAGTCCTTAGAAATTAATGATATAATGTTGTTTTGTACGTTTCTTGTCAAACATCACCAGACCGCAGTAGTAGAGGTCGAAGGTGACTACCGCCCGGCTGTCGGCGACGATTGCCTTCCACCGACGACTGTCGCGATTGATGCCCTCGACAATCAGCAGCGACCGTTCGTCAGTCAGTCCAAGCAACTGGTCGACGGCAGCTTCCACGGGCACCTGCACCAGCTCCGCCACCCCCTCAAGGCGTCGGGTAACGGCGGCACGGCGGCAACCGGCGGCGAAGTAGTCCTCGTAGCCGTCGGTCACAATCGTCGCGGGCTGGCGCCAGTTGGCCAGACGGAAATAGAGCCGTCCCAGCCGGCGCGTCAGCCAGTCGTCGCCCTGCCCCACGGCGTCGTAGGCATAGTACGGCCAAGGCTCACAGACCACATAGCGCACAAAGGCGTAGTCCGTGGGCGACTGTATGCCGAAGCCACGTGAGTGTCGCAGACGGCGCAACCAGACGAACCAATGCTTCACCCGCTGACACATGGCCTACTCGCGCGACTTGTTCCTATAGATGATGACACCCAGGATGACGAGCACCACCACAGCAGCAATATGTAACCAATCCATTGTCGATAAAGCTTTATACATTAATATAACGCACGAAGCCCACGGTTATTGTACGGATAAAATACTAAAAAAATGGAATAATATGTAAATTCTCCGCTCCGTCTGACTATATTCCACAAGAAGTGGCTATCTTTGCAGAAAAGGTTTTTACGATTGTTCTTCTATGAAAAGACTATTGCTGACATTGCTCACGCTGGTATGCGTCATGCTGACCACCGTGCAAGCACAGACGAGCCAAGGTGAGCTGCTCGCCGACACCACGATCACCGTGGGCGGCGTGTCCTTCAAGATGATTGCCGTTGAGGGCGGCACCTTCACCATGGGCGCCACGGACGAGCAGGGCATTGATGCCCACAAAAACGAGAAACCCGCCCACCGCGTGACGCTCTCAAGCTACCTGATTGGTGAGACGGAGGTGACGCAGGCCTTGTGGAAGGCGGTGATGAGGAGCAACCCGTCGGAGTTCAGGGGTGCCAACCAGCCCGTGGAGCAGGTCAGTTGGAGCGACTGCGAGACGTTCATCCGCAAGCTGAACAAGAAGACCGGCATGAATTTCCGTTTGCCCACGGAAGCGGAATGGGAGTTTGCGGCTCGCGGCGGCAACAAGAGCAAGGGCTACAAGTTTGCGGGCAGCAACAGACTCAGCGACGTGGCGTGGTACTGGCAGAACAGCGGCGACCGCTACCTGCCGGGGACGGACGATGACTATGACGGCAATGTCATTTCGCGCAACTATTGCCATCCACACGATGTGGCCCAGAAGTCGCCGAACGAGTTAGGACTGTACGACATGTCCGGCAATGTGTGGGAGTGGTGTCAAGACTGGTACGGCTATTACGACAGCAGCGCCCAGACGAATCCCACCGGTCCGTCACGGGGGCCTTACTGCGTGTACCGTGGCGGCGGCTGCGAAAGCGGCATCAGCGGCTGTCGCGTGTCGACCAGGTACTTCTACACGCCTAACGACTACGGAAGCAGTCTCCACCTCACTTTCAGCGGCTTCGGCCTCCGCCTCGCCGCCTCCGCCCCAGTTGTATCCTCACTTCTCTCACTTAATCACGGCTTTCTGTCCATTGACTACATAAAGGCCCCTTGAAGGATTATCATTACGACGTCCCTGCAGGTCATAGACGGATGGAGATTGGAAACTACTGGATGACGGCAGACAAACGGCCGTCGGTGCAGCATAGTCGATGTCGGCCAATGTGGCACCATACTCAATGTTGGTAATGTGTACGCGGAAGATGATACGTGCCAAGGCCTCCTTGCCGTCAGCTTGCTTATAGCGCAGAATCTGACCGAAGGTGTAGTCGCGGCCAAGGGTGACGGCACCAGGCTTCTGTCCGACGTTGAACGTGAGCGAGGCTGGCTGAAACTCGCTGTAGAGCACACCGCTACCGAAGTCGACACAACTACCCGAGGCATTAAACCAGTGGCCGTAGCCGTTGGCAGTGCTCTTGCGGTTGACAAGCGCCTGCGTCTGGGGATTCATTGGGTAGAACATCATCTTGCCGACAGCAGGACCTCCCGTGGCCCACTCCTGCATATGGTCGGCAATGTCGGCAGGCTGCAGTTGGAAGGCTGTGCCCAGCATGGCTTGTGCACGGCCTGAGAGGCTGACAGGTACGGGGGTATAGTCGTTGAGTTTTGGCAGATTGACATCGTAGGTCAGCGTGACATCGGCCACCTCGCGTCCGTCAATCTCGGGCGACACGAAGACCTGTGCCTTAGCACCCAGCGTAGTGCCCTCCACGCGGAAACGGTAGGGCCACTGGTCGTCGCCCGTAATCTTCTCGTCCCACTTATGGGCAACATACGAAGTGGGCGCAGGCACCACGATGAGCCATAGCTGACGGGTGTCCTGCGGCACGGTCATGCTGACCTCACAGGTGATTTCCTGGTTTCCTTGGCAGAAGATGGTGTCCTGCTGAACGTACTGACGGGTGCCGTCGGCCAGCAGGGCGACATAGCCCAGACGGAAGCCACGCTTGGTGGCATTGGTGGGTCGCAGGTAGGTAGTACGACTGGTACGGCCCCACTGTGTCTCGCCCGTCATCATCTCGGCAGGATCACCCTGTGCCAACTTCGAACCGGCTGTCAGTGCCGTGAAACGGGTGGTCACCGTAGTGCCGGCATCTGGCACCTCTAAAGGAATCACGTTGAATCCTGAAGCTTGGGGCACTGAGGCCAAGGCCACCTGCCAGGCGGTATCGCCCAAAGCTACGCAGCGGTAGTCGAAGTCGCCGACATAGGACTGGCCGTACTCACGACAGGCGTCAAGGTCCCACGTGGCACAGCGTGCAGCATAGTCATAGTAGAGACGGAACAGTCCCTTGGCGTCGAGCCCCTTGAGCTTCATCAGCGCCTGATTGAAGTCGCTGCCATTGCCCCGGCTCTGCCCTGTCATGGGTTGGTTCCACACCTGAGCGACGGTGGTCAGGTCGTTGTAGTACTGGCACAGGAAGTAGTGGAACCAGTAGGACTGATAGCGATGCCACTCGTGGGAGAAGGCGTAGTTATGTGACTTGCGGAAAACCGAGATGCTCTGGTTGAACATCTCGCTGGGATAGGACTGTGCCGCCTGCCACTGGGCTGTCTGCTCCCAGATGGCCTGTCCATTGCCGCAGGCAAGGTGGAAACCTGTGTTGTCGGTATCGGAATCACGATGGCCGCTGTGCTCGGAAAAACACATGTATTGGAACGAGTGCCCCACCTCATGAGCTACCGAGTGGCCTACGGGCTTGCAGGCCGACGGGCCCAACCATAGGGCACTGACCTGATAGTCATATCCGCCACCATAGCACACCCAGTCGGTGGTGTGGTTAAGCAACACCATGACTTTGTATTTGCTGAGGTTCGACTTCGTAGCGTCGACGAAGCCCAGCTTGTTAATCTCCAAATCGTAAAAAGCTTCGCACTTCTTTAGCAAGTCCTGCTCGTCGACGCGGTAGGCCGAGGGCGACTCTGAGGGCTTCTTGCTGCCGTAGCCCTTGTCCCAGAACACGATGACGTTGTCGCTCTCCACGCTTCGCGATTTCGACCATGTATATTTGTTGTCGGGGTCGCTCTCCTTGTAGAGTAGCGAGTCGCTGGGCCAGGGATTCTTCCATTCATTGGGGATATAGACGGATTTCTGCGCATTCATCTGAAGGCAGAAGGTTAGGGCAAGGATAATTGTAGTAAATACTTTTTTCATTGTTATTATTGGAGTATTGCAATCACGGGGTCGGTTCTACTGATCACTTTTGAAGTTTCTGTATTACACATCGTTCTTGACTCCCTGTGCACTTCCATCGGTTCAATTGTTTTCAAATGCGAAGGCAAAGATACGAACTTATTCTCGAACATC
>JAEEGG010000408.1_pt1 | contig 151094 bp, 112 predicted proteins | sample 9134161 | NCBI WGS metagenome assembly JAEEGG01 (sample SAMN16246543, study PRJNA631951) | gut metagenome | biome: gut microbiome; feature: rumen; material: CR-attached | host: Bos | place: Iran: Karaj | collected 2018-10 | reverse complement strand
GCCATCGAGACGGACGGTCACGGGCACCGCACAGGCTGGGTAGTGCAGCTGATGTCCGTCGGCCAGGCCACCATCCTGCAGAGCCAGGAGTACACGTTTATGATGAAGATCCTCTCCGAGAGCAACCCGCGACTGCCGGTGGTGCGCATCGACGCATATGCGGCGAAGGAACTCAAGGCCTCCCTGCAGCTGGCCCGCACCAAGGTGAAGGATGATATCGTCTACAAGGACAAACGGAGCGAGCGTCTGCCTGTCGAGGATCTCCCGATGAAGTCCACCAACCCATCCGACGCCTTCAAGTATTTCTTGATGGACCGGCGCCTGACGGCCCTTGCATCCGGAAAGACGGCCGCGACTCCCGGCAACATCGATCCCATCTTCACCGGGAGGAAATAAGCACCGGAAATACCCCTCGTGTCATATATCACCTTTTCGGAGCGGTGCGTCCGCACGGAGAGAACAGGGCGGGCCGCGCTCTTCTTCGTCAGAAATCGCCGTTTTTGCCCGTCATCGTTAAATATATCAAAGAATTTCAGCGCATTAAGTAAAAAAAAGGTCCAATAAGCAGACTTTTTTCGGCCGTGATTACGAATTCAACGGCCGGGAGCCACGAAACCGGTTTCCCTGGACCCGCTGTCCTTTATTCCCGCCTGGATTCGCATAACTTTGCACTATGAAACTGTTTGATGCGCTCCACGAGATGCGACGGCTGTCAGCTGATGGAAAATCCTTCGCCTTCTCGTTTATGTCGTTCGACGCCACCCGGAAAAAGAGTGACGGAATCATTTATGTCCGCCACGGCCGTCTCAGGAAACGCGAATCGGCGAAATATAACAAGAATGCGGAAATAATGGAGGCGTATCTGGATCTGGACACAATGGAGCCGAGGCAGTTCTACCAGCCCCTGCTGATGACTTTCAACGGCGAAAAAGTAGATTTGCGATAATATGCCCAAAACTGAAAAAATATCCAAGCATACCCATGCCATCATCCTTGATGACGGGCGCTGCTATACGATGTCTAACCGCCCCATGGTGGAAGCCGACGCAATGGTATGGTCGCTGGCCGACCGCAATTGGGAATTCCGGCCGATGTCGATCGGCGAATTCAAGGTTGTGCCGTTCGGGCACAACAATGACATACCCAATCGTCTCCGGGACACGCTCGATGATAACAATCTGGCGCCGGGAATCCTGGAACGGCAGCTGAATCTGATGTACGGTCAGGGGCCATTCCTTTACAGGCTGGGATTTGACGGCGGAGAGATTAAGCATATCTGGACCGAGGACAGAGAGATCCAGGCCTGGCTTGACAGTTGGGATGTGCGTTCCTATATCATCGGATGTGCGACAGATTATCTCTATCTGAAGGGATTCTTCAACGCCGTGCACCTGCAGCGCGGCCACCGGATCGGCCGTACACCCTTCATCGATCACCTGGAACATCTCGTGGCCAAGAATGCCCGGCTTGAATGGCCGGAAGATTCCATCAATATCCGGGACGTCCGGCGTATTCTAGTGGGAGACTTCGAGCACGGATGTGTCAATACGGGCATCCGTCCTTATCCGGTCTATGACCCGAAAGATCCAGGCCGGTACGGCGTGTCGGCCGCCTACATCAGCAACTACAGCTTCAGTCGGGATTTCTATAGCGTGCCGCAGTATTGGGGGGCCCTCCGGTGGATCGTCCGGGGGTCCGACATCCCGACGATTTTCAAATACGTGACTGACAACGGACTTAATCTCGCCTACCACGTTCACTCCCCCAATGGATACTGGGATGCCAAGCGGAACGCCCTTCGCGAAATGCACCGTGACTGGGACGAGTCCAGGATCGAGCAGGAAATATCAAGCCTGACCGAGAAGCTGCTTCGAAATCTTACGGAGGTCCTCTCCGGGAAAGAGAATGCCGGAAAATTCTTCCACACGGTGGACATCAACGACGGCGACCGTGTCGAATCGTGGAAAATCGACGCAATCGACCAGAAAATTAAGGATTTCGTCGAATCTCAGCTAAAGATCTCCGAAGCATCCGTCTCGGCCATCACCTCCGGTATGGGGCTGCACCCGTCGCTGTCGAACGTGATGGTCAACGGGAAGCTTGCATCCGGCTCAGAGATGCTCTATGCATTCAAGCTGTATCTCCTTTCGGATGCCGCCATCAAGGAAAGTACCATCCTGGAGCCGCTTAACCAGGCCATCGCCTTCAATTTCCCGGGCAAAGACCTCCGGATCGGCTTCTATCACACGAAGCTGGAGACGGAAGAGTCCATCTCATCCGCCGACCGCATTAAAAATCAGTAGCAATGTACCAGTTATTCAACAAGGAAAACAACGGTTCCGTTGAACTGAACCGGCTGACGGGCACATTCGCCGCAGCGGCGAACTACGATTTGATCGAGCAGGAGATCCTTTTTGCCACCAACGAAGTGGCCGGACATGTAGGGGATGACGTCATCGAGGAGGCCTCCTACCAGTATTTGAATGGTAGCATTCCCAAACCCAGCGGCCACGGCATCATTTTACCCCCCGTCATCCTCAATCAGGAATTTGTCGACGCCGTCCGGCTTCCCATCGCGGTACTGGCCGTCTCCCGGTGGGTCCAGCGCACTACACTGACGCACGGTAACTCCGGTCGCAAGGTCAAGGCCGATGACAACGAGAAGGTACCGTTCTCCTGGATGCTCGACCGGGACGATCAGGCGATGACGGAGCAGTATTACCGGTCGCTCGACGCACTGTATACCTATCTGGAAGCCAACCACGTTCCCGAGTGGGAGGAATCCGGCAAAAAGAGGGCCTTCGACGGATCGCTGGTGAAGAGCCTCCCGGAGCTGGAGGCCATCTACCCCATCGACGGCAGTTACCTCCTCTATTACCGGCTCCAGAGTCTGGTGCTGGAGGTCCAGGAAATGCGGCTTCGGGGATTCCTGGGCGAAAAATGGGATGCTATCACGGCCGAGGAAGTGGCGGAAGATGACCGGAACCTGCTGAACCTGGCCCGGCGCTATGCCGTGCTCAAGGCGCTTACGGTCGCTGTCCGCCGCTGGTCGCTGGAGGCCTTCCCGCTCAAGATCGCCCGGCGATTCTCCCCGTCGTACCAAGGCAACACCCAGAGTGCGGCCGCAACCATGAAGGAAATCGACTGGTTCGTCGGAAACATCGAGCAGCAGCTGAAAGAAATCCAGGATCTGATGACCGCCGAGATGAACGGCGGAGAAAGCGGTTGGGAAGGGAACGCCCTCGTTCCATCCGGTCGCCGCCGCGACAAATTCTACAGCGTTCAATGAAGCGGATCGAATTTGCAAACGGCAAGTCGGCCGATATTCCCACTTCCTGGGAAGAAATGACACCGGAACAGATCCGGCGCGTCTTCCGCCTGCACGATGAGTGCGTCCGGAAAGACCGTTCCCCGCTTGAGTTCAACATCCGTGTGCTGCTGTTTGTATTCCTGGGAATCCGGCCGTCCCGGAAAATTGCACATCTGGCACCGGTGATCAGCGAGAAGGTCTATCTGATGTGCGAAGAATGCCTTGGATTCCTCTTCACGGCCGAAAGGGCCAAACCCGGCGTGCTGGAATTGGCCTACCAGGGCGTGGAAAACCCGATCCCGCTTATCCGGAGGCCGTTCCGGCGTCCGCTGAAAGGACCAAAGGCGCTGCTGCAGGACCTCTCTTTCGGGCGGTTCCGTAACGCATCCCGGGCGCTCCAGGAATTCTTCAAGAATAAGGACATCGGGGCCCTGGACGAATGCATCGCCTGGCTTTACGACAACGGTCGGCCGCATCCGGTACGGGACGGGCGGGATCCCCGCACGGTGTCCGGGCTTTCCGCCTGGCAGAAAAACTTGATTATGTCCTGGTTCGCCAGCTGCCTGAACTTCATCCAGACGCAGACGATCACCATCGACGGAGAAGACGTCAACATGAAACTTCTATTCTCCGGATCAGGAAGCGATGCACCGGCCGAGCGGTTTACCTGGAAAGATCTCGTCGTACAGATTTCCCGAGACGGATCCATCGGCAATATGGATGCCGTCGATGAAGAGCCACTCTTCTCCATCCTCTCCATCCTATGGTGCAACTACAAAGAAAACAAGCGTGATGAAAAGATTCGCAAGGCTTCAAAGACTAAATGAATGGCTCTCCGCCTTCCAGCTGGAGGGTGCCTCCGTCATCCGGTGCGTCAATCAGGGTGACGCCACCACGAAACTCGCCAATGCCTCCGGAAACCAGGTCGTCATCGCCCGGCCGGAGTGTTTCCAGCGGGGAGATACCGACACTTTTAGCGATACCCTGTCGCTCGCATTCTTCGTCCTTGCCCACGAGCTGGGCTCCGCAGCGACCCCGACCCTGGAGGATGAGATGTACGCCACTCTGCTGGAGCTATCAAACAAGGTCGTCGCTACACTGGATAACGCGCTGACATCCGGCTCCTGCAATTACCTATCCGGTCTTTCCCTGGAAAACGTCAACATCGTGCCGGAACTGTCGCTTTTCGGCGGCTGGTTCGGTTACAGCATCGATATCACTCTCTCGTAGAATGTCCGCCATCGATCGGTTTGTCTCCCGGGTTCTCCGGGAAGAAGGGCAGGAGCTGCTGACGCGCCAGACGTCGGCCATTGCCGCCTCCGGACTCGCCGTCCGGAGCGGTTCCCTGCTCGACGGCCGGTCCGTCCACACCACATCCAATACACTCACGCTCGTCCACCCCGTTTACGAACGTTTCCTGGACATCAAGAAATCCAGACTCAATGCGGCACGCCGGCGGAATTACCGCATCCACAACCGCTTCGTATACGGCTCCTACGCCTCCATCGCCGACCGCCTGATGAACGGCTATGTCGAAGAAATCGCTGAAACCGTGCGGGGATCCGCAACTTAGGCTCGGATTTTGCTCTTTTTGAGTAAAATGATCGAGATTATGAGACGGATATTCACTTTTGCAGTTGTCCTTCTGTTGGCACATTGTGGGCTTGCCGCTCAGTCTATGTATGTCCATTATATCCAAGACTGGTTAAATGAGCCCGAGGGACTTTATATTCGGAAAAGGATTGAAAAACCCGGGATGACAGCGCACGATATATTCGAATATTTCCTTTTCCCAAGGCACTCTAGTAGATTAGCGATGGGGCTCAGCTACGGTATATATTACTGGAATACGGTCTGTTCTCATGCTCAATTTCTAGATGTTTTTGGCTCTCATATAATGTATCATTATTATGTTTACGCATTTGATGGTTATTATATTATTTCCCTGGAAGATATTTTTGTTCAGAGGGGGGGGCACCATTTCACTATTTATGGAATGAATGGAGTCCCCTTCAAGCGAGAACATACAAGACAAGATTATAAACTTGCATTAAAGATTATCGATTACCTTCAGCCAAAGTTTGAAGAACTCTGTAACATGTTGGAAGAATCGGCTTTCCCGGTGTTGACTCCAGCAGACTAAAGCCGCTATTGCCCGTGTCCTTTCCGGCCGCTCAGTAGCGGCTATTTTTGTGCCATAATACGACGATTATGGCAAAGATCAAATCAGAAGACCTCCGGCTGAATGTCATTGTCGGAAACGGCAATGCCCGCAAAGAACTTCAGGAACTTCAAAAGTCCATAAAGGACGGGAAGAAGGAGGTCGATTCATTGAATAAATCCTATAGGGATGCCGTAAAACAATACGGCGAAGCTTCTGCATCGGCAAAGAAGTATAAGGCAGAATTGGATAAAGCGAAAACATCCCTGGATGCCAATAAAAAGAGACACTCGGAAATCAGTTCGACCATCAGCCTTGAAAACAAAACCCTGTCCGAACTTCAGAAGCACCTGAAAGCAACTAAAACGGCTTTGTCAAAGGCGGTGCCAGGAACGCAAAACTGGAATAATCTCAACCGGGAAGTCAAACTTACGACTGAGCGACTACGGGAATTAAAATCGCAAAGCGAGGACACCGGCCAGGTGCTGGCCGGGTTTGGTGGAACCGGGATGCTGGCTATGTTCGGCCTTGGCGTCGCCGGTGTTGTCAGCGGCATTTCGTCCGCAGTGAACAAGATGAAAGAATTCGAGCAGGCCAATGCGAACCTCTCCACCATCATCGGCAAACCGGTCCGTGAGATTGCGAATCTGACCGAAAACGCGATGGAACTGGGCCGTACTACGGAATACACCGCATCCCAGGTTACCGGACTCCAAACGGAACTTGCCAAGCTCGGCTTCACCGAGCCGCAGATTCTGTCTATGACGGAGCCCGTCCTGCATTTTGCTACCGCAGTCGGTGCTGATCTTCCGGAAGCCGCAGCACTTGCCGGTGCTACCTTGCGGACTTTCAACCTCAAAGCCGAGGATACGGAAGATCTGTTGTCCGTGCTGGCTGTTTCAACCAACAAAAGCGCCCTCAATTTCTCCTACCTCCAGACAGCGATGTCCATCGTAGGCCCGGTCGCTCAGTCATTCGGATTCTCGGCACGGGATACGATATCCCTGCTGGGATCCCTTGCCAATGCCGGATTTGACGCATCATCCGCCGCCACCGCAACGCGGAACATCTTGCTGAACCTCGCCGATGACTCCGGGAAACTGGCAAAGAAACTGGGAAGCCCCGTCCGCTCGCTGGACGAACTCATTGACGGCCTTGCGAAGTTGAACGATACGGGAATCGACCTTGCCGGGACGCTTGAACTGACCGACAAACGGTCCGTGGCCGCATTCAATACATTCCTTTCAAACACAGACGGGATCAGGGATCTGCGCGATACTCTGGAAGGTGTCAACGGAGAGTTAGATCGAATCGCCGATGAGCGCCTTGATACCCTGGAAGGATCCACCAAGAAACTGCAATCCGCCTGGGAAGGATTTGTTCTCTCCCTCCGGAATGGTACAGGCATCCTCCGTGACCTGGCCGACTTTGCCACGGATGTTCTCGGCAAGATCACACCGAAAAGCCCTGACGAGAAAGCCGTCCAGAAATTCTACAAGGATGTGGAGAAGGTGTACAAGAAACACGGCAAAGAAGCCGGGGATGAGATTGTCGCTGATATGATCCGGAGGCAGCAGAATACGGCCGATTTCTGGCTGGTTTCGCTGTCGGATGACAGTTCCCGCGTAGCATCACAACTCAAGACGCAGGTTGTCCGGGACGCTGAAGCGATCGTTACGGCGGCCAACCAGGTGATGGCCAACCTTTATAGCCTTCCTGCCGGGTGGACTACCAAGGGTACCTTTATCACCCCCGTAGACAGCGGGGAGGAAGGAACGTCCGGAAGCCCTCCTTTAGGCGGTGGCGACGATAATAACGATAATAAATCCAAGAAATCCTGGTCGCTTTCATCAGATAAAGAATATCAGAAGGCCCGACTGGAACTGCTGAAGCAGTACAACTCCGGAGCAATTAAAAGCCAGGAGGAATACGATGAGCGTCTTTATGAGTTGGAGATTCAGACCTACGAAAAGCGCCTGGCCAAAGGAAAAATGTCGGCAAGCGACAAGCTTTCCGTTGAAACAGCCTATCAGGAAGCGATGATGAAGCATCTGAAGTCGTTCCAGGATGAGGTTGCCCGTTCAGAGAAGTCACGAGAGGATGCCCGCAAGAAAAAGGAGGAAGACGAAAAGAAACGACGGGAACAGGCCGCGAAGGATACCACGTCGCTCATTGCCGCCGTTGTCGCGGAAGAGGCTAAAGCTCAAAATGACCTCAATAAGATCCGGGATGCCGCACTGGCGGCGGAACTGGCCCGTTATGAGGAGGAGAAAAAGAAGTTCCAAGGTCAAAAAAATGCGTTAGAGGCTATCGAGAAGCGGCACCAGTTGAACATTCAAAAGATTCAACTAGAAGACTTTGACCGGAGACTCGCCGAAATCAAAACGGAGCAACAACGTGAAAAGGCAGCGATAGAGGCAAAGTACGCCGATGATATCGCAGCCACCCAAAAAGGGTCTGGAAAAGAGGCTGCCATTCGGCGAAATATGAATAAAGAACTTCTCAGAGAAGATGAGAAATTCTTGAAACAACAGGCGGAACTTCTCTATCAAATTGTTGCCAGCGGGGCCTTAAATGGTGTTAAGCTAACAGAAGATCAGAAAAAATCCTACATAAAAGCCTTAAACGATGTCAAAAAAGCCATCGGCGACACCCAAAGTGCGATCAAGGGCACCGACCAGGGCATGCTCTCCGGCGCTGGAGGCGGGACAATGTTTGGCGTGAGCCAAAGCGACTGGGAGCAGTTCTTCGCCAACATTGGCGACAGTACGATGGCCGCAAAGAACCTGGAGACGGCTATGAAGGCCATCGGCGATGCAGCCAAGCAGGGTTTCTCTATTGCAGAGAAGGCCATCAAACTGACAGCGGAGAAAGAACAAGCCGCACTCAAGGAGTGGGAGGAAGGCAATGAGAAGAAAAAGAACGATCTGGCACTCCGTCTGAAAGATGGATTGATGACCCAGGCCCAGTTCGATGCCGAAATTAAGGCGATGGAGGAGGAGAAGGCCGCCCGCGAAGAGGAGATGAAGATCAAGCAGGCCAAGCGCGAGAAGGCTATGAACCTCTCGCAGGCCATTATCAATACGGCAGTCTCTGTTACCCAGACACTCGCACAATGGGGACTTCCTTGGGGCGCTATCCCTGCAGCTCTGGCCTTGGCAATGGGTGCTGCCGAGATTGCGATGATTGCAAAGACCCCCATTGAGTCCTTCGGAGCCGCCGAGGGCGGTATGGTAGAAACAAAACGCAAACAGGACGGGAAACGTTATCCGGCCAGGCTGTCTCCGGATAAACGGGGATTCGTGTCCTCCCCTACCATTCTCGTGGGAGAGGAGGGCGGAGAGTATGTGATCCCTGCAGACGGCGTGGAGAATCCCTACCTGGCACCCTTCATCAACACCATCGAGTATGCAAGGCGCAACGGGACGCTCCGGAGTCTCCGGATCGAGGCGGCGCAACCGTATATCGCGGCCGCATCCCGAGCTGCCGGCGGGCCTACCGGATCCGCCGGGACGACAGTCATTACATCCGGGGATCCGGAAATGAAACGTATGCTCGAAAAGCTGATGTACCGGCTTGACAATCCCATCGCGCCGGAGATCCCGATTGCCGGCAGCCGGGGGCTCCGCTCCCAGCTGGATCGATATGAATCGCAACGAAAAAGAGGGAGGTTAGGATGATTGAGATTATCACTTCCGACGGGATTTCCCTTGATCTCTCGCCCAATGCAGAATTCTCCCTCGAGATGGAGAACCCGATCTTTTCCTCCGACACGATGCCGGCGGCATTCTCCACGCAGATTACTTTCGCGCCGACCGAGAAGAACTGCTCAGCGCTTAACTACATCGCCGCGATGATGCTCGCTCCCGAGGTAAAATCCCTGAAAGCGACCCTCTATTTCAACGGCTTCCCCCTGATGGAAGGCAAACTGATCTATGAGAGTATCGAGGAAGGAGAGTTGAACTATACCTTCACAGGAATCGACTATTCCGTCGATTTTAACCAAAAGATATGTGATCTCCCGCACGTTATAGAAAGCCTCAGGCAAGTTCCTATTAATAAATCGGTTCAAGCGACCATCGGAGATTGGATATCGGGGAATCTTGATACAGATCATTCATATGCTCCGGTTATGATTGACCAGGCCTATACGGAGACATTTGATTTTTCGGCAAAAGATGTTGCGCGGAAATATATCAACTACCCCTATGATGACTCTGGCGAAAACCGAGTGGAGATGCCGGTATTTCCCTTGGCAGAAATCCTCGCTCCAGTGTTAAGTAGGGAACGAGCCCTTGAACTCGAAAGGAACGTATTTCTTTTTTACCGCCCCCTATGTATCGTCGGCCAGTACAGGTTGTCGGCAAAAAAAGAAATCGGGAATCAAAACCAAGGTGCCAGAGTAGATCTGGCCTCCTATCTTCCCGATGTAACCTTCTTGGACCTCATCAAAGTGCTATGCGGAGTCTTCTGCTCACACATCTACCAGTCCGGACAAAAACTATTGATGGTTAAGGCAGATACGATACTATCTTCTTCCAATACCACCATAAGATTGGATGAGAAAGTGTCAGATAGTTTTTCATCCGGCTTCGAAGCCGGGAAAAAGTATGTACTCGGATGGAGTGGCGATGTCTCCAACACGTATAGTATCGATAATCTCGAATTGGATATTGCGGACGGTGATGTTATCCCGCAGACCGGGAATCTTCGGGATATCGTTCTGGCAAAAGACTATGATCCTGTACATCCTTATCCAGATGAAAACACGGAGGGATATGCAGCTGTTCATCATTCTCGCACCGGACAGATTTTTTCTGTAAAAAAAGATGGATCTAACACACCTAGGCGTTATCTTATCGACGCAATCTACCTCCGGCACGAGGACTATTCCTCCGGAGCCGCCGAGGAGACCTGCGAGGTTCGCATCCCCGGTGCTCCGGTTAAGACAGTCCCGATAAATATTCCGCACATAATCCCTGACAATCCCGGAGATACTGATCGAGCACCCTTCCAGGCATACCGCATCGCACCTGTCATTACAATACCGGACAAATCCGAACGGGGAACAGATATATTGATCGGCTTCTATGGAGATGGACAGCTCAGCGATCTCGGCATTGTCATTGATCCGTATAATATTGATCATAGGTATGATATTATTCCCACGCAGGCTACCGACAAGGAGATTCTCAATCGGATTTCACTCTCCCCCACCGACCTCTTCGAGGCATATCACAAACGGTTCGCGGCCTGGATGGCTCGCGATCGGCAGACCGTAACGGTAGCACTGAACCTTACGCCTGCCGAAATCGCCAGTTGGCGCCTGTACAACCGATTCTACTTCCGTGGCAGGACGTGGCTCTGCAAGAAACTGACCGTAACCTTCGCCGCCGGCGTTGACAGAATGGAATCCGAAGGTGAGTTTGTCGAACTTTAGGCTGTCCTTTCTACGCCGTAGATATAGGATATCTTTGCATAGTAAACGGATTCATTATGCTGAATTTCGCTCAAGTTCCGGCCCAGGACATCGTGCATTTTTCGAGGGATATCGACGACCTTGTCATTAATACGACGAAGGCGGAGGAATCCATCTCTATCCGTATTTATGTGGACACCGTTGAGAAAGCGGCCTTTTCCTTATCTTCATCCAGGCATAGTTGCTCCGTCAGGATGAGGTACTTGCTGGAAGGAGTTCTTCCCGATGACGGACACCTACATGCCGTGGCACTATCGGCCGAAGTAGACTCTTCTTCTGGAGACGACGGCAGCGACGGCGACGACGACGGAGAAAGCACCGCTTCCCTTGCCTTTTCCACCATACGCGGCGGAGCGCACGGTGTCCGGACATCGCGAAGCAGCGATTTCATCCTCTCGCTTCGTCCGCAAACCTGGAAATCCTATCCGTCTTTCCCAAATCCTAGAATTGCCATATTATCGGGAAGCAGCCTAGACTGTCCTGATCCATTAAAGCTGATTGTCTATCCCGTAGGGATGCCCGCTTCAGAATATGACCTCTCATATTATCGCCAGGGCAACCAGCACCTTGATTTCCTTTTTCTCCGGCCTCAGGTGGCTTATGACTTCCCCTATGGTCTCCGGGCCTATGACTTCGTCCTTGGCCAGAAGACGCTCCGGACCATTATGATGAAGGATGATGCTCGGGTACGGATGTTCTATTTCCGCAACACATTCGGGCAGCTGGAGGAGATCTACGCCACCGGCGCATCAAAGCGGGATGCCGGCGGCGCCGAATACAAGACGCACACCAGCCGTGATGTCGAGTACGAGACCGGCAATGATTTCAAAGAGAAATTCATCACGGATACGGGTGATATCGGGAGTCAGGCCCTGGTGGACTACTGGACTGGTTTCTTTCAGAGTTCAGAGCATTATATCTGGCAGGACGGACAGCGTGTCCGCATTATTATCGACGAAGTATCCTCAGGAGAGAGCACGGCCGGGCAGATCGCGTCATTCACGTTCTCATGGCACTTGGCCGAACAGCCTACAGGACGGATCGTCAATTACGGACCATTAGAACCTTATCAATATGAAGTACCAGAACTTTAAAGGTGATTTTACTGTGGTTGAGACCTTCACGCGGGACGGTGCCGAGGTGCCGGTTCCGTATCGGGTCGTTATCCACTATTTCACCAAAAAATACGCCGGTATATTCACCTGTGAACGCGATGGCGACACCTTCCGGAACTGCCGGCTGTCCGCCGACGGAATGAGTCTGATCTGCAGCGTTGCACTGAGTCGCAAGCCCATCGGGATGGGCCTGCTCTGTCACAATGTCATCGAGGTGGCCGAGGATGAAAACTTCCCCGACTCCGAGCAACACCTCCCTATCCCGGAGGTCGTTATTTCCGACGGCGAAAACGTGATGATCTATGAGGGACCTTCGGACAATACAAACGAAATCATTTCGGCAGTCGTACTCTCCAGGATCATCAATGTCAGCATTGAAGAGGCGTCTCTTGACGAAATCGATGCACTGTTTGAGGTCCCTGATCTGGACCCGGTTCATATAGACCAAAGTTAACGGAGGATAAAGGATGGACATTCTCTACATTGTCGGAAAGGGATCCGGCTGCGGCGACCTGGAACTGAGGTCATCGCTCAGATCCATCGAGAAGTACGGTCGCAATGTCGGCCGGGTCTATGTCTCAGGACATTGCCCGGACTGGCTTTCCGATGCTGTGACGAGGATACCGTGTGAAGACATCTATAAGAATTATCCGACGACACATGGCGAGCGGAATGCCAATGTGCTGGCGAAGATGCTCAGGGCCGTAGATACCACCGACATAGGGGAGGAATTCCTGGTATCATTCGACGACCATTTCTACTGCAAGCCCGTGGACTTCGACCGCTATCCTTACTATGTCCGCAGCATCAACGAAAGTGGAGAACTGCCGTCACATCGCGAGGGTGAAACGCCTTACAGGCGCTGTCTTGCCGACACTCGTGAATATCTGGAGCGTCACGGTTTACCGACCCTGAATTTCGCCCTGCATCGCAACATGCATGTCTCCAGACGGGCCATCGTCGAGACGAGGAAACTGTTGGACGAAATTGTCCGGGAGGCCATCCCGTGCGACAGGTTCGTCTTGATTGGCAATTGGATGTTGAAGCATCACGGCATCTCCTATGAGGTTGTCCGCGATGTTAAGTTCGGCACCGGCGCCTTCTGGTGGAAAACCGCAACGGATCATGTATTCTCCACAGCCGATTTCGGCCGAGGCAGCGGACTAGCAATGCTTCTCTCCAGTATGTATAACGAAAAATCAAAATACGAGCTATGAGCAAGGTCATAACACTACAGGGGCTCTCCAGATTTCTTGCGAACTGCAAGACTTTCTTCCAGGACAAGCTTCGATCAGGTGTAAATATCAAAACGATAAATAACACATCTTTGCTTGGTCCTGGGAATATTAAACTCGGAGGTTCAGGTGCGACCGTTCTCACCGCTTCCGGGGGCGATTCGCTTATAATTCCCATTCCACGTGGTGAAGCTGGGCTCAAAGGCTCGTACCGCATCGACATGACGGCCCAGTACACGGGAGGGTCAGAAGAGAGGTACATCGGCTCTCTTATCATTGAGTGTAACGAACTGGCCATGATTGTGGCCCACGGCTACTATTACGGGTTTGACCTGAGTGAGATTCTCAGCGGTGTAGCAATCTGGAGGGATGACCCGGAAATCAGCCATGGCAACCTCGCATACTACATTATACTGACCGCAGATACCGACCTCGACGAGGTCATCTTCTCCGTCTCTTCGCTCGATGGGGACGATGTGTCCGCCTACATCAGCAACGAAGACGATAAGGTCAAGCTCGTTGACGCAATCGTCACCGAGATGGAGAAGACCTCCAACAAGGTCTCCGCCCTTTCACGTTCGTCAACAAATATGCAGTATGCCGGCGCAAAGTCGGTTGTCGATTATATTGACGGTATAGTAGGAGATGTCGAAGCCCTTTTAGCAGCGATTTAATATGAGCATAGCAACAGAAATATCAAGACTTCAGCAGGCAAAGGCTGATATTAAGTCATCTATTGAGGCAAAGGGCGTAAATGTTCCTTCTTCCGCAGCGCTTGATGATTATTCGGGCTATGTGGATCGTATTCAACAAGGGGGTGGTATAGTAGAAGAAAGCGACGTGAATTTCTACGACTATGACGGAACGATTTTATATGCATATACTAAAGCGGATTTTCTCGCACTTAACGAGATGCCGGCAAACCCGACACATCAAGGGCTTACCGCTCAAGGATGGAACTGGGTACTGGCTGATGCAAAAAGTTATGTAAATAAATATGGAGGACTTATCATCGGGCAGAATTATATTACGGATGACGGAAAGACACGACTGTATGTTTCCATCAACGATGATTATTCCAGAACAGTATATTTGACTTTCTCCCAAACCACATCCCAGGGTGTAACCATAGATTGGGGCGATGAAACGACGGTGGATACTATTAGCGGTACTGGTGTCGTTAGAATAAGTCATGTATACTCGGAATCAGGAGATTATGTCATTCTGCTGAATCCGGTTTCCGGAACACTGACACTGGGCGGCAATAGTTCAGCATATTCGTTAATTGGTGGCACTGCGGCTTCAAACTACTTTTTAAAAAGCAAGAGCATGCTTAAAAAAGTTGAAATTGGGACAATAGCCGGTATAAGCGATTATTGTTTTCAGTTTGAATTCAATTGCGAAACAATAACGATGCCCATCGGCCTGACCACTTTGACAGAAGGTGCTATGCGTGATATGTATGCCCTTAAAGCATTTATCATACCTGCAGGTGTAACGACACTAGAAGAGGTCTGTTTTTATTTCTGCCCGTCGCTCAAAGTTATATCAATTCCAAATACTGTTACAACCTTAGAAAAAGAATCACTATGTAGGTCTTATCACGGACTGGAAAAACTTTATTTACCAGAAGGGGTAACACTTACAGGAACTTATGCTCTTTCTTACAATTCTTGTTTAACAAAAGTGGCATGTCCGTCTTTAGTGATACAAGCATCTACGTTTTATGAGGATACTGCATTGAAAGAGCTAATCTTATCCCCAAATGTTATAACGATTAGCGCCGATGCTATGTCTAATTGTCGAGAGATAAGAAAGATTAGTTCATTAAAAACAGTAACAACATTTGGAAGCAGCGTGTTTACAAACCATTATTTATTTGATGATGAGATTGAACTGTGCAACGAACTGACATCACTGCCATCATCGATGTTTGTCAATAATCATGCACTCACAAAATTAACGGTTCCGGAAAACGTAACGTCAATAGGGAACAGCTGCTTTAGCGGATGTAACTGCCTGGAAACACTTGTGCTTAAACCGGCTATTCCACCTACAATCACAAATACAAACGTATTAAGTGGCCATCCATCATATGGTAGAATTGTGGTTCCTTATGGAAGCATCTCTGACTACCAGAACGCAACCAACTGGTCATCTTTTAAGATATATATTTGTGGTTATTCTGAGTTACAGCCGCAAGAAGTAGAGTATTTATATTCTGATGGAAACGGGCAGACAATTAACACCTTTATAAGCAACCATAGAATTGGAAAGGTAAAAATACGGTTCAAATACGATGCGCCGTTAACTGGTACAAGTGCAAGAGGCGATGGGTTTATTCAAACTGGTTCTCCAGCATCTTACGGGTTTATTGGAATTCGTGGACAGCAATTTATCGCTCAGTTTGGTGGAGGTTCAGATTTTGTGAACTTAGGTGCGTATACCTCTGATTGGCATGAGATTGAATTAGATGTAGTTAACGGAACCGCAAAATTAGATAGTAATGCTCCGGTTTCTATTAACACAAATAAAGGTGTATATTCAATGAGACCTTGGTATCTGTTTGGGAATGGGAACACGCCTGCATCTGCATCTCACAGAAGTTACGCAAAGATTTGGGATAAATCAGGCAAATTGATTTTCGATGCAATCCCTGTCCGTATAGGAACAACCGGATATATGTATGATAAGGTCGGACATTATGTCTTGCCTAATATGGGAACTGGAAACTTCACTTATGGAGGTGATGTGAATTAAATTTTAAATATGATAATAGACGGAAAACACTTAATTGCCGATGAAGGAAAAGTGTTCCGAAGAATTGGCACGGAGGAAGTATTTGGAGAGGAAATTTATCTCGGATACAGTCATTACATCAATGGAATGCGTCAAGATCCACCACACTTGGATACTTTAGAAGATTTTGAAGAAATAGACGCACCCGTTAACAATTAAAGAATAAAATTATGGACAGTTTGAATTTTACCTTAGGCATCATCTCCCTCATTCTCGCGGGTGTGAACATCTGGCAGTTCGTCTTCCTTCGGCAGACGAAGAAGAAATACACGGCAGATGCAGACAAGGCGAAAGCGGAAGCGAAGTCGAGCGAGATTGGCAACTTGCAGAAGCAGATCGAAAGCGTCTACAACCCGATGATCAAGGCGCAGAACGAACGGATCGCCGCCCAGGACGAAAAGATTGCAGAGAGAGACAAGCGTATCAGCGACCTGGAGGGAGAGGTGACAACGTTAAGAAGCGAGAATGCTGACTTGAAGTTGGAGGTGACAACGATCAGGTCCGAGAATGACGATTTGAAGGCGCAGATGTCTATGATTACGCGAAAACTCGGCCTTCAACCTCGCAATAGCAGGGGACAGTATACCAGTAAGAAAGAAGAGAAATGAATCTGGAGTCCCTAAAGACGCTCGTCCGGTTAATTCTGTCGAAACTCGGCAGGATTAAGATCCTCGTCGACAATGGGCACGGCTGGAATACGGCCGGGAAACGCTCGCCGGACAGCGTTGTAAAGGAATGGCACGTTAACCGAGACATTGCCGAGGCCGAAGTGACATATCTAAAAGGGCTCGGATTCGATGCTGAGCTGCTTGTTCCGGAGGAGTACGACGTGTCGCTGGCAGAACGCTGCAGAAGAGTTAACTACTGGTGCAACCTGCTCGGCAGAGACCATGTCCTGATGCTGTCCGTCCATCTCAACGCTTCGGGGCGCGGAGACTGGATGCCGGGCCGCGGATGGAGCGTTTGGACGACTGTCGGTGTCACACAGTCCGATGCCTGGGCGGAAGCCGTGTGGCAGCGTGCGCACGTTAAGTGGCCGGGAAGCAGCGGAGGACTCAAGTGCATCTCTCAGACGAAGGACGGAGACCACGACTACGAGTCGAACTTTTATGTGCTTCGACACACGATATGCCCGGCAATTCTGTGCGAGGACTTCTTCATGGACAATGCGCAAGACTATGCGTATATCAATAGCGCAACCTTCCATTACGAGATCGCCGAAGTCCTGGCCCTGGGAACGATAGACTATCTGAAGCAACGGGCCGGACTGTAACAAGGCTCAAACGGGCAAGCGGTTCCCCTGAATCAGCCGCAAAACTATGGTCTTTGACATACTGCCTGCCGGTTAACTTGTGTGTAATTTGTTTTAAAAAAGTTTGTAATTACAAAAAAAACTTTTATATTTGCACCATAATTATCCCCCTTGAATGAAAAAGGTCAAGGCTTGCCACCCTCTAAGGGGTGGCTTATTTTTAAGAGAAATGGAGAAACAAAAAGTTATCGTATATGTAGACGGCTTCAATTTTTATTATGGATTGAAGTCCTCTCCGCAATGGAAACGGTACTATTGGCTGGATATAGTTTCGTTTTTCGAAAGATTCATGCGACCGGATCAGGAACTTGTAAGCGTAAAATACTTTTCGGCGAGACCATCCAATCAAGATAAAAATGCCAGACAATACGCATTCTTCCAGGCCAATAAACTTAATCCAAAGTTTTCCTTGATTCTAGGCAGATATCTTCGAAAGGATATTACCTGTTTTAACTGTCAGAATATTATTCATACTTACGAAGAGAAAGAAACGGATGTCCGAATCGCAACACAAATTGTCTCAGATGCTTATAAGAAGAATTGCGATATCTCCATAATTGTTTCTGCCGATAGTGATATGATTCCTGCCATTGAACTGGCTAAAGAGATGGGCCAAAAAGTTTTTATATATTTCCCGCCCAACCACTATTCCAGCAATCTTGCGACAATGTCATCAAACGGGAGAGCTATAATGCTATCGCGATATGAGTCAAGATTCAAACAAAGCCTTCTCCCTGACACTGTACATCTTGTTGCCGAAAACTTTGATCTAAGAATTCCTCCTAAATGGAAGCAGCTACAAAATGGGGAATGATACCATACAATAACGGCAGGCCGTATCCCAGACCTGCCTTTATTGTATATATATGGAAATAAGAACGAAGATTCTCCTAATTGCCAGCGCCGCTATATGCTTGTGTCTGATGGCAGGGGCATTCGTCCTCGGATGGAAGATCGGGAAAGGTCGGAAGGAGGTTATCGAGACCGTAAAGGTCGAGACAAAAATAGATCGTATCCGCGACACTGTGACGGTTTTTCAGCCGCAGTTCATTACCAGGACTGAAATCCGGAGAGAACTGGTCCCGATTACGGATACGCTCCGGATCCGCGATACCGTCTATGCTGCACTTCCCATCGAGCGGAAGGAGTATCGTGACAGCAACTACCGAGCGGTGATCTCCGGAATCCGACCCGAGCTGGAGTCCATCACCATTCATCCTGAAACTCGCATCATTACGCAGACGGTCACTAAGACCATTACCGGTAAGCCCGCCCGGTTCGGCGTCGGCGTACAGGTCGGTTTCGGTGCTTGTTACGGTTTGCAATCCAAGCAGCTGGATGCCGGGCCGTATATCGGCATCGGCCTCTCATACAACTTCCTTCGATTTTGATTTAGAAATACGACTCCCGGTGCCGGATGTCCTCATTGGCTGCCCGGGATTCCAGCGGGGTGTACAGATCTGTCATCTGCAGGGAGTGGTGGCGGGCCTGGTCCCGGACGGACAGCAGATCCTGACCGTCACGAATCAAATCCGTGATGCCGGTATCCTTTAGAGAGTAGAACTTGTACTCCGGCGGCAGCTTCAGCGCCTTCCTGACCTCTGTCCATGTATCACAGAAGAATTTGGGTTGCCAGTAGTCTTTCCCGGGACGGTGTCCCTTTGAGAAAAGATACCAGTCGCAGGGTTTGGTCAGAACTTCAAGATCCAGCATCATCTTCAGGACACAATCAGGCAGCGTAACAATGGCATCCTTACGGTTCTTCGCGATATCGGCCGAAATTGAGATTGTTCCCTTGGCTACAGACACATCCCCCACCTTGATGCCGGCCATCTCCTTCGGCCGGATGAAGCAATAATACAGTAGCTCGCAGGCAAGCAGAAAATAAGGATCCCTCCCCCGCAGGTATTCCTTGATCCGGAGCATCTCTTCTCTTGGGATTACCGTCCTGTTCTTCTGATACCTCTTCCCTTGGACCGGCGTCATCGATGCGGTCGGATCGTCCGTGATATACTCCTGCTCCAGCATCCATTTGGTGAATACTTTCAGCCACATGAGATAGTTGTCCCGCGTCCGGGCCGTCTTGCCCCGGTCGATCCATACCCAATCCAGGAATTCCCGCACGACATCCTTCTTCATCTGATAGACATACATAACCGGATAGACCCGCTCTTTGTTCCAGGCCCGGAAGCGATTCAAATAGGATATATATCCGTTGTAAGTCTTTGGCTTCAGGATACCGGAGTCCACCATTTTGTACATATAACGGCAGTATTTCTCGCACGCTTCGTCGAACAGAACGTATGAGTTCGGATTGTTCAAGGCAATGAAGGGGTTCCACCCCTTGGAGAGCTGCTGATTGATATGGAAGGCCATGTCATTGGCATACTTCCTCCGGGCTGTGACCGGCTTTATATGCGGCACGGAAACACGCTTCCGGTGCATCTTTCCCTCATCAGGATTCCAGGAGTTCCATTCAATATACCAGCGCTTGCCTATGGCAAGTTTTGCAGGGGTGTAGCCAAGAACATCATGGTTACGCGGATTGGAGACTGAGGACATTTTTTTTCTTTCGGCGATCCCTGAAGATTCCGAAAGAGGTGAATATTTTTGGCGCAAATTTGGCGCAACTATTTTCGAAAAATGAGGGTCAACCGATTGAATTTCAATTTGTTGACCCTCATTTAGTAGCGGGGGCAGGACTCGAACCTGCGACCTCCGGGTTATGAGCCCGACGAGCTACCGACTGCTCTACCCCGCGATGTTTGGGAATGCAAAGGTAAGGCATTTTTTCGGAATGACAAAATTTTTTTAACATTTTTCGTCCAGGACTGTTGCGAGGTCCTTGACGGGAACGTCGGCGTATTTGTTGAACGTGCTGAGGCAGAGGGGGCAGGCGGTGACGATGGCGTCGGGAGATTCGGCCATCAGGTTGGCGACCGAGTTGCGCGTGATCCCCTCCCGCTTCTCGTAACTCAGGGTGATGCTGCCGAGACTGCCGCCGCAGCAGATGCTCTCGCGGCGGTTCTTGCCGGCCTCGACGAGCGTGCCGACGGCGGAAACGGCCGCCCGCGGCTCGTCGTAGATGCCGCAGCCGCGTCCGAGTTCACACGGATCGTGGTAGACCAGCTTCACCGCCTCGTCGCGCGTCACCTTGAGACGCCCGGCCCGGATGAGTTCCTCGAAGTACACGCTGTGATGCACCACGCGGATATTGCCGAGATTATATTTCTCCTTGAAAATCCGATAGCAGATCGGGCAGCTCAGCAGGAGGACGTTGCACCGCGAGCCGCGGATGATCTCCGAATTGAGGCGGATCATCTCGCGGGCCTGCTCGTCCCGTCCGGCCATCATCATCGGCCGGCCGCAGCAGAGGCCGCCGTCGGGATCCATCACGCTATAGGAGGCGCCCGCCTTGTCGAGGAGCGACAGGACGGACTTCTTGATCCCGGGCGTGAGGTGCGTCATACATCCGGCGAAATACAGCACCCGCGTCCCGGCGGGGAGCGCGTCGATGAAAGGATCCGCCTGGATGTTGTTGTAGTGCGGATTGATGCTGTACTTCCGGAGCGAACGCTGCGCCACCCGCATCTCGGGTCCCTCGACACCCACCTGGCACACTTCCGTGCACTTCCCGCAGAGGAGGCACTTGTCGCTGATCTCGGCGATGCGCTTCTCGTTGCCGCGGCGGAGCTGCCGGTTCAGATACACCGTGCAGTCTTTCAGATTCTCCTTCTTCACGCTCATCGGACAGGCGTCGATGCAGACTCCGCAGCCCGGGCAGGAGAATACCTGCACCCGCGCGAATCCCTTCCGGGGATGCATCACCCGGAGACCGGCGTTCCGGAGCGGAATCAGCAGCATTTCCGAGGGAATGTGCATATACCGCGTGAACGGAAGCACGAACATAAAGATGCCCAGCACGATGGAATAGGCCCACCAGGTCGGCAGATAATTCAGGTCGTTGCCGAAGAACCAGGCGAACAGCTGGTTCATCGGAATGGTGAGGAAACTGCCGCCGCTGATATGCGCCGTGAAACTCTCGCACAGCAGCCGCAGCGGGAAAATCGCCCACAGGGAATACATTCCCACCATATCGAGGAAACTCGGCCGGGTCGTGCGGCGCATCCCGAACCAGAGCGAGGCGAACCGCTTGATGATCGCGAGGGTGATGCCGCTCAGGATGACCAGCAGGAAGAAGTCCATCAGGAACATAAGCACCGAGCCCTGGATGGTCGACTCTCCTTCCGCCACGAAGAAGTTGAAGAAGATCGGGTAATAGAACAGGCGGATCCGTTCGGGCAGGAACAGGAATACCTCCACGTGTCCCAGCAGAATGATCATAAACCAGCCGAACGCAATGCTCGAATGCATATAGCCCAGCACCGGGTTGCGCTTCCACAACTTGACGTGGATGAGGCAGTTGAGAAAGATATCCTTGATATTCTTCCAGGCCGTCTTCGGGGTGACGAGCGACAGCAGGAAACGGCGGCGGTCCTTGCGGGGAAGTTCCCACAGGATCCGGGTCATTCCGAACAGACAGTAGCCCAGGACAAACCACATTCCCAGGAGGAAGGGCAGCACGAAGGGATGGAATCCCGTGGTCGCGAAACGGTCGATCATACTTCTCCCTCCTCATTGGCATACAGGCGACAGACATTCAGGATCAGCCGGCGGGTGTTGATCCCCCGGGGGCATACCATCGTGCATTTGCCGCACAGCATACAGTTCGACAGCATTTTCTCCACCTCCTGCATCCTCCCCCGCTGAAGGCCGAGGAGAACCTTCCTGACGCTCATCCCGGAATAGGCGGAAGCAGTGCAGGTGGCGCTGCAGGAGCCGCAGCCGATGCAGGTGCGGACGCCCGGATCCAGTTCGGCGAGCCGGTCGTAGAGCGAGAGGTCCACCTTGTCCAGATCGACGGTCGAGGACGGTGAGAGCCGGAATCCGAAATCCATCACTTCTGTCCTTTGAGATATTGATATACATTCAGCGCCGCGCTCCGGGCCTCGGCCAGGGTCTCGGGCACCGTCTTGGCGCCCGTGCATGCGCCGGCGAGGAATACGCCGGGACGGTCGGAACGGGTGATGTCACCGATATTGTTGCGGCTGCGGAAGAATCCGTCGTCGTCCAGCGGCATCGAGACCGCCTTCGAGAACTGCTCGCTGTCGGGATTGCAGACAATGCCGGCCATCAGCACCAGAAGGTCGAGACGGACCTTGATCGGTTTGCCGGAAAGGGTGTCCTCCGCCTTCACCTGGACGCGGCCGTCGATGGTTTCCGCCACCTCCGACACCCGGCCGCGGATGAAATGGATGCCGCAGTCGCGCTGGGCGCGGATGTAGAAGTCCTCGTATTTCTTCCCGAACAGGCGGAGATCCATATAGAAGCAGTATATTTCCGCGTCGGGGAAGCGTTCCTTCATCTCGATGGCCTGCTTGATGGCGGTGATGCAGCAGACCTTGGAGCACTGGGCATTGCCGGCCTTGATGTCGCGGGAGCCCACGCAGTGGACGAATCCGACGGCCTTGGGAGACTCGGGAACGCGGCTGTCACCGTTGCCGCCGAACCATCCTTCGAGGTCGCGGTTGGTAATGACGTGGTCGTAGATGCCGTAGCCGTACTCCTCCTTGCGCTGTGCCGGGAACAGGGTGAATCCGGTCGCGAGCACGATCGCCCGGCAGGGATAGACCTTGCCGTTGGAGAGCACGACGGAATAGCCCTTCCGGAGCGGGTTGAGCGTGGACACTTCCGCGCCCAGCTGGATGTCCACCCCTTCCAGGCGGGATTCCAGATCCTTGATCAACTTGTCGGCGGGACTCAGGTCCGGGAAGAGGCAATGCCACGAGGCGACGTGGCCGCCGAGAGCCTCCGAACGCTCGATAAGCACGGGCTCCAGGCCGAGCGCCTTGAGCTGGGCCGCCGCTTCCATTCCGGCGATTCCGCCGCCAACTACTGCGATATAATCCATTTAATTACATTTTAGAAAAAATTCCGTTGTATCTGTTTCTGAAACTTCCGGAGCTTCGCTCCTCCATCCCTCCCACAAGTCTCCGACTTGCGGGCCCCTCCCGTTCACGAGGCCACGGGCGGCCACGGTTTCTGAAACTGATACAACTGCATTTTTTCAAATATTATTTAACAACACTTCAACACATTCGGCAGTCCGGGCTTCTTCAGGGCTTTTTCGTCCAGGCCGTCGTACTTGTGGGCCGGGTCATAGGCGATGCCGATCTTGTCGAGAAGCGGCTCCGGGCCCACCTGGTGGATCTGGAGGCCGAGGTCCCAGGGATCGACGCCGAGGACAAGGCCGGCAAGTTCCTCGTAGGTCAGGGCGGGGATGCCGTGGCCGTCCTTGCCGTAAGTCTTGCCTTCCATCTCGGCGATGACATACTGCCAGCGGTCGAGGAAGAACGGGCAGCCCGGGCAGTTGGTGATGATGGCGTCGGGATGATACGGCTCCATCGATTCGAATTTCTTGTGCGTGTTGGACACGGAATAGCCGCGGTTGGCCTTCACCAGATACTGGCGGAAACCGAAGCCGCAGCAGTGACGCCGCTCGGGATAGTCGATCACTTCCCCGCCCCAGGCGTCCACCATTCCGCTCAGGACGCAGGGATATTCCGCGCCGCCGACCCCCTTGTGGGGGAACATCTTCGAATAGTGGCAGCCGATGTGCTCCACGATCCGCAGCGGTTCGCCGGTCTCTTTGTTCACCAGGCGGTATTTGGCCCTGGCGGCGATTTCGTTGCGGAGCTTGTACACGAGGTCGCTCGCGTGGGCGACGTATTTCGGGGTCTTGAATTCTCTTTTGCAGGCCTTCCAGAGGTTTTCCCGGATCCGGGCCTCGAGTTCGGGGAATTCCCGCCAGGTCTCCAGGATCTCGGTGTAATTGCCGAAGGAGGTGATGCAGGAGGTGACGAGGTTTTCGTAGCCGGCCTCTGTCATCAGTGCGAACTGGCGCGCGACGATGGTCATCGCGGTCTCCTGCGGAATGGTGTCGCAGTGATAGGCGATGCCGCCGCAGGTGGTGTGATGCTCGGTCTCGTAAATGTCGCGTCCCAGCATATCCCGGCAGATCTTGAGGAAATACTTCTCGCTGCCCGGGAAGAAACTCTGGCGGATGCAGCTCCGCACATAAAACCAATGATTATCAGGAATTTCCTTCTGATAATCCGACCAGATTTTCTGTTTTCCCTGATAGATCATAGATTTTCGCTCTCGTTATTGAAATGCCCCCGGGAACAGTGCTCGAAGGCGTATTTCGCATACTCCTCCATCGTCATTCCCATTTCCTCGGCCTTCTTGCGGGAATACTTCTCCACAAGTTCGATCCGCTCGGTGGCGCCCGTGACGTCGAAGATGGCCTTCAGCTCGTCGAGATCCTCCTGCGGAATCTTGCGGAGGGCGCCGGGGCCTTCCTTGCCGTACTGCGCCCCGAGGCGGCCGTAGACCTCCTCCTTGTTATGGAGCACCCAGTCGAAGATGGGACCGGACTCCGGGTGGTCTTCGTATTTGTACGTATCGGGATGGACGCAGTATCCGAGATTGAGGACATTGCCGGTGATCGCCTTGGTGAGCGGGTAAAGCTGCCGCCCCTTCTCCGAATCGGTAAAATACCCGAGCCGGGTCGAAAGGTCCCGCAGCGCCATGATGACCAGTCCGGGTCCGTTCTTGCGCGGGCACCGCGTGACGCAGGACATACATTCGCCGCAATACCAGATCGTCTCGCTCCTCAGAAGCGCCTCGATCTCGTCGTCATTCTTCCGCTGGACCGTATCCACGATCTTCCGCGGATCGTATTTATAAAACTCCGCCGCCGGACAGATGGCCGTGCACGTCCCGCAGTTGATGCACGTATGCATCCCCTCCCGGAACCTGTAATCCTTGCAGAGTTCGTCGTATAATTTTCCCATAGACGGTTAGGTTTCAGCCCGTAAAGTTACAATATTTTTACAACAACGCAAAACATCGGACGATAAGGCTACCCGCGTCCCACATTCCGCGCCATCACCCACGCCAAACCCACGCCAACACTCACGCCAACGCCCACACCACCGCCCGCTCCACTGCCCGCGTCGTCGCCCGCGTCGTCGCCCGTGTCGTCGCCAGAGCCGTCGCCCGTAAATTACAACCCGCTATTACACAGCACATTACGCAAAAGGCCTTACTCAAAATCGAGTAAGGCCTTTTTCATAAACTATTAATTACCACCGGTTTACACTTTACGGCTCATCAGAATCCCTGGAATGTCGTCCAGTTCGTATTCGCCTCCGCCGGACAGATGGCCGTGCACGTCCCGCAGTTGATGCACGTATGCATCCCCTCCCGGAACCTGTAATCCTTGCAGAGTTCGTCGTATAACTTTCCTATACTAATAACTTTCAGGAGCAGTCTCCACCGCCCCTCTAAATACGAAAGACAAAGTCACAAAATAATTACAATCTTTCCAAGAGCGCCGCCGGACGGATTCTGCCGGACCAGGCACATTTCAGGCATTTTCAGGACGACACACCCGGAATGCAGAGAAGGTCATTCTCGACAAGGTGACTCCACAAAAGATCTAACCTATTGGAATGCACTTTCGCTCTGTCCGACAAATTTTTTGAACGTATCCCAACTCGTATTACTTTCAGCAGTCGCCTCAATTCCATCCGGCAGGTTCGTAAACAAATCCAGGCCAGTCCATTGTTCTATCTGATTCACGCTAACTGTATGATTTGTATAACTGTCACTGTAGGTCTTATGTTCGAACCAAAAACCTATAGCAGACGCCTCCGTGACGGAAGTCCCACTCCACTTAACCTTCAAGATCGCTTTCCAATAATAATTGGGTACAGGAAGGCTGGATGGATTGGCGCCGCTGGCCCCGGTCAGGTACGTTATAGTTTCATTGCCGCCGACCTTACGATAAACGGGGCCTGTAGCGACATAGACCATATCGGAAGCATAATCTCCGCTCAACAAGTTACGAGTTGCACCCTCGAGCGAACTCCAGATGCCACCATTGAATGAATTTTGGATCTGCGGCGTCTGGTTGGTCGAATAGTAGGTCTGCAGATTCATCGTGTCATCACTCTTTCTGTCCGCGTTGGGGCACTGATGGCCGCGGGAATAGGTACCAGCGTTATACATTGTTCCGTAAGCGTTGCTGATGATGTTAACCTGCTTGTTGTTAGAGATACTCGGGTTATATCGCCAGCTGCTGGTGGAGGCGCTTCCGCTCGTATGGGAAGATGTCAGGGGCCAGGCCACCCACATTGATGCATAATATGTGTAGTTGTAGGAGTAGCTGTAATTTCTGTACCGCGCAGTAGTACCGCCACTCCCATAGAAAGTGCCGACATAATTCTCACTGTCAGTGCCTGTCGTGGCAGGAAGTTCCAGCCAGCCGGTGGGAACATTCGTCCCGCCGGTGGTCGTGAAATACACCACTTCGCCGTAACGCGTGGTGGTCGTGGTTCCGTCGCTCTCTATGGCGTAGGCCTTATAGCTGTAAGCAGTTCCCTTCGTCAATCCCGTCCTGGAATAGGAGAACGATGTGCCGGTCCCGCTGACGATGATTTTCGTCGAAGGATCGCTGCCCGTTCCGAAGTAGAATCCTCGTTCCGTGACGGACAGGCCCGTAGGTACGACATAGCTTCCGTTCAAGGTGACGGAAGTATTGGCGAGGTTGCTGACCGCTTCCGTCGTCACCGTAATCTGCGGCGTGGAGGAGCCGGCACGCTTGAAGAGTTGCGGGGCCTTTTGAGTGGTAGTATAGCAGGCGAAACGAGGGCTGCCGGAGTTGTACTGCAGCTTGCGGGTAGAATCACCTGCGTTCGTTATCGTCAGCGAACCACCGGAGTAAGAGATGCTCCACTTGTAGGAGTTGCTGCCGGCTGACGATGCAAAGGCGAGGGTATTGCCACCGGTCCATCCCAGATAGCCGACTCCGGTAAGGTATAGCGTGTAATAATTACCGGACTTGGCAATCGTTATTTCATAGGGGCTTCCTGCGGAAGCGGCAATTACGCCATTGTTGACAGACGTCGGATTGTTGTTATTGACCGTGCCGTAATTGGTGCTGGTATTTGAGGTCCCGATCAGCAGAATTGCGGACGTGCTGCTGTCCAGATAACCCAACACATAAGCGCCGCTCCAGTCAGACTGGCTGGCGGTAACGAGTTCGTAGTCACCGCCGCTCTGCTGCTCTGCCTCAGTCGTGAAGGACTGCACCGAACCCGTACGCTCCTCGACGGAGGCGGTGGCGGCATTGTACTCCTTGACATACGCCTTGAAATAATACTTCGTACCGGCCGTCAGTCCGCTCAGGGAATAGCTGAACGGGGATGTGGTCCCGTTCGCAACCACCTTCGTAGCCGGGTTGTTGGTCGTACCCCAATAGAAACCGACCTCGGAGATGGTGCCGGTCGCGCCGGAGAAGGAGCCGTTGAGCGTCGCGGAAGTCTGCACAATATCGCCCGCCGCAGCGGTCGTCACTGTCGCTGTCGCTTCGGGCTGCGGATCCGGAGGCGTGTCGCCGCCGGAAGATCCGGTCAATTTATAAAGGGACGGGGCCTCCTGGGCACTCGTATAACAGGCAAACCTGGGACTGCCGGTGTTGTACTGAAGCAGTCTCTGACTCGTATTGGCATTCGAGATGGTCAACGTGCCGCTGTATGAGATTGTCCATTTTCCGCCATTAGAGTAGTCCGTGGGAGAATCTGCCAAAATCAACGAGTTACCCGAATTCCATGACAAATACTTCCCGCCGAAGGACATCGTATAATACGATCCGGACTTGGCGATCGTGATTTCATATGGATGACCGTCCTCATAGGCTATGGTATTGTCGGTAATGGTGACATCCGTCGCCAGACCATATTTTGTGCTTGTGTTCGAGATACCGGTCAGCATTTTCCGGACGGTTCCATTGTCAAATCCCAGGACATACTGTCCGCTCCAGTCCGTCTGACTCTGCGTCACCTTCACATAACCATTCTTCTTGCGGGCCACATTGGCCATGTTAATGCCGAGTTTGTTGTGGGTATTTCCCGCGAAGATTTTTTGGCAGGAAGATATCTCCCGCGTATAGGTGGCGGCGCTGGTTTCCAGTTCCACCTTCAGGCTGGTCAAGGTAACAGGAAGGATGCCGATCCAGACGGTAAGGTTGCTCCCGTCAAAGGAGAGGTTGTCGCCGCTGACTGTGACGCTGTTGGAGGCGTTCACCGCACCGGTAACGGTCGCCGTCTTGAGGTTGACGCTATAGCTGCCAGTAAGTTGAGCGCCGCTCTGGGCGGTCAGGGTGACGGATTTCACGGTCTCGCCGGTGGTGAGGCCCTGCAGATTCTTGAGCGTGATTTCACCGTGCGCCACCAGCCGTTCCCACATCAGGGGGATGGAATCCGCCGGCTTGGACGTGTAGGTCTTGACGGAGGAGCCGACCATCAGGTCTGCGGCAGGGTCGAAGGATGAGGCCGACGGCGTCTGTTCGGCGGGGATGTTCACGGTAAGAACGTCATTTGCCGAGAAGCCGTTCTCGCCGCACGCGGCGGCAGGATAGATGGTGTAGAATTTATAGGTGCCGGGATTCGTCGAAGAGAAACTGGTCGGGACGGTGAAGGCCGCCGTCTGCCCGCCGGAGGCCAATCCCTGGGAAGCAAACAGTTTGGCCTGGGAATAAGAAGAGGCGTTTCCGCCGGATCCCTGCCAGACATCGTTGACGGTCAATCCCATCCGGATTTTGTCACCCGTCGACCAGATGATCTTGCTGCCGTCGTGCTCCGTCCTCGTCATAACGTCGGAGTCGTTCGGATCGGAGGTGAAAACAAACACTTCAGAAGCGTCGGAGAGTTCAATGGTTTCGCCCGGGGGTACAGCGCCGGGGAATGCGGGCTCGAATTGCTCGGAAACTTCGCAGGCCGTGAAAACCGCTGCGGCTGCGCAAAATGCAAATAAACGAATCTTTTTCATAGCGCAGTATTTTTAGAGATCTCCGAGGTCATTATCGTCGTCATAGTCGTGCCCGGGCTCGTTGGTGCCGACACATACGTCCGCCTCTTCGTCGAGGCGGATGATGAAGCACCGGGGTGCGCGGTACTCCCCCTCCGTGAAATGGAAAATCATAGTGTTCTCTTTTTGCTTTTTGCCGGGCTATTACGCCCCAATCCGACAAATTTAGCAAAAAAATCGGTTCTTCCCTGCAACATTCCGGCAAAATTTCGCATCTTTAATGAGTCCGGGAAGGCCAATGTTTCGGAAACAAAAACTAATCAACGACTTATGAAAAATCGTACCATTTTTCTGATGATTGCTGCAACAGGAGCGGCCTGTTGCCTCACCATTTCCTGCGCCAAAGGATATTACAGGGGAGGTGAGATGGAATACCTGAGGGATAATTTTGCCGGATATACGGCGCAGGCGGACGGGCAGATGCCACAGGAGCCGCCGCAGAATCCCGGAGCCGGGGACCGGTTCGACGAGATTGTCGAGAATCCGTTCGTGGCCGTCTCCGAAGAGCCGCAGTCCACTTTCTCGGTGGATGCCGACGGCGCTTCCTACGCCTATATGCGCCGATACGTCAAGGGGGGCGGCCTTCCGCAGGCGAATGCCGTCCGCATCGAGGAATTTCTCAACTATTTCACCTTCGACTATCCCGATCCCGCCGACGGCGGTGACATTGCGCTGAACGCCGAGACCGCGGTCTGTCCCTGGAATCCGGAACATCAGCTTCTCCGCCTCGGCATCAAAGGGAAATCCATTCCTGCGGGAGAAGAGCCCCAGGCCAATTTCGTCTTCCTCATCGACATCTCCGGCTCGATGGACTACTCCGACAAACTGCCCGTCCTCAAGGCCGGCCTCATCAAGATGCTCGAGCAGATGCGTTCCACGGACCGCGTCGCCATCGTCACCTACGCCAGCGGCGAGGACCTCCTGCTCCCGTCGACCCCCGTATCGTCCAAAAACAAGATCGTCAACGCCATCAAGCAACTCAGCGCCCGCGGATCGACGGCCGGAGCCCAGGCAATGAAGATGGCCTACGAAGAAGCCACCAGGAACTTCATCGAGGGCGCCAACAACCGCATCATCATGGGCACGGACGGCGACTTCAACGTCGGAGTCACCTCCACCGAGGCCCTCAAGGAAATGGTCGAGAATTACGCTTCCCGCGGCATCTATCTCACCATATGCGGCTTCGGAACGGGTAACCTCAACGACGCGATGATGGAGAGCGTCTCCAACAGCGGCAACGGCACCTACCATTATATCGACAGCGAGGAGGAGATGCTCAAGGTCTTCGTCTACGAACGGGAACGCTTCGTCGCCGTCGCCAACGACTGCAAGGTGCAGGTCACCTTCAATCCCGCGGCCGTGGAGAAGTACCGCCTGATCGGGTATGAGAACCGCGTGATGGCCAGCGAAGATTTCGAGAACGACAAGAAGGACGCCGCCGAGATCGGCTCCGGGCAGACGATCACCGCCCTGTACGAGATCATTCCGGCCGAAGGGGCCGCCGCCGACACCTCCCCCGCCAAGTTCGATTTCCGCTACAAGAAGGCGCTCGGAGGCGAGAGCATTCCGCTGACACTCACCGCTCCCGCCCTGACGGCCACGCCGTCGGAGAATTTCCGCTTCGCCGCCTCGCTCGCCGCATTCGGTCTCACGCTCCGCAGCTCCGAGTACCGAGGCTCGGCCAGCATCGACCTGGCCCGGGAGCTCGCCGGGAACGCCGGGACCTACGACCCGGACGGCTTCCGCAAGGAATACCGGGATTTGCTGGCAAAGGCCGCCACCCTCCTGAAACAATAGCCTTCAGCAGCAATAAGGGCCCGAAACGACGCCTGACCCGGTCGGCAGAAGGAGGTCAAGCCACGAAAACGGGCCAAAATGCGACTTGTCCTTTGAAATACGGAGAGAATGCCTTATTTTTGCGGAGATAATAAGGCATTTTTTTATGTTCCCCTTCAATCACGCATACTGCTCCGACAAGTACCAGTACACGATGGGAAAGTCGTACCTCGAGTGCGGCCAGGCCGGCCGCAAAGCCGTTTTCAATCTCTTTTACCGCAAGGCCCCCGAGAACAACAACTGGGCGGTCGTGAGCGGCACCGACGAGGTGATCGAGATGGTCTCGCACCTCGGCGAGGAGAGTCCCGAATTCTTTGAAAAATTCCTTCCGGGCGACGACTACGCCGCCTTCCGCGACTACCTCGCCACAATGCGTTTCACCGGCGAAGTGTACGCCATGCGCGAGGGCGAGATCGTCTTCCCCAACCAGCCCATCGTCACGGTCGTGGGACCGATGATCGAGGCCCAGGTCCTCGAGACCCCGATGCTCTGCATCCTCAACCACCAGATGGCCGTCGCCACCAAGGCCTCCCGCGTGTGCCGGGCCACGGACCATCCCGTGAGCGAATTCGGCTCTCGACGGGCCCACGGTCCCTGGGCGGCGGTGTACGGAGCCAAAGCGGCCGTCATCGCCGGCTGTGCCAGCACCTCCAACATCATCACCGGCGCGCTCAACGGCGTCCCTTCCACCGGCACCATGGCCCACAGCTTCATCACCTCCTACGGCAGCAGCGTCGAGGGCGAGCACAAGGCCTTCTGCGACTATATCAAGACCCACAGGGGCGAGAATCTCATCCTCCTGATCGACACGTACGACACCCTCCGCTGCGGCGTGCTGAACGCCATCCGCTCCTTCAAGGAGAACGGCATCGACGACAGCTACCCCTACGGCTACGGCATCCGGCTCGACAGCGGCGACCTCGCCTACCTCTCGCAGGAAGTCCGCCGGATCCTCGACGAGCACGGTTTCACCAAATGCAAGATCTTCGCGACCAACGGCCTGGACGAATACCTCATCTCCGACCTGGAGCGCCAGGGCGCGCGCATCGACAGCTACGGAGTCGGCGACGCCATCGCCACCTCCAAGGCCGCTCCCTGCTTCGGCAATGTCTACAAACTGGTCCAGATCGACGACGAGCCGGTGCTCAAGCGCAGCGAGGACAAGATCAAACTCATCAATCCGGGCTTCCAGATCACCTGGCGTATCAGCGTGCTCGACGAAAAGAGCACCGCACCCGACGGCCACCTCTACAAGGTCGATGTGACCTGCCTCCGGGGCGACCGGATGGACAGGGCCATCCAGGCCAAGGAAGAGATCACGGTCCGGGACGAATACGACTCCTTCAAGACCAAGACCTTCGCCGCGGGCGAATATCTGGCCCGTCCGCTTCAGCACCAGGTCATCCTGGGCGGCAAGCGCTGCGTCCCCTACCACACCCTGATGCAGAAGAAATCCTACTACAACGACAACCTCCTGCACCTCAACCCCACCGAGCGCCGTCTCATCAACCCGCACTTCTTCAAGGTCGACATCTCCGACGACCTCTACGACACCAAGATCCACATCCTCGAGACCCTCAACCGGGAGATCCGGGAATTCAAGCTTTAGTTTGCGTATGAAACGAGTCCTTATCCTCTCCGCGGCGCTGCTGGCCGCAGTTTCCCTGCAGGCAAAAGTCGAGCTGCCGTCCATCTTCGGCGACAATATGGTGCTCCAGCAGAAGGAAAATGTCGCCGTCTGGGGCACGGCCACGGGCAAGAAAGTGACCATCTCGACGACCTGGTCGAAGCAGAAAACCGTGGTGACGCCTTCCTCTGACGGGAAATGGTTCGCGAGAATCGCCACCCCGCAGGCAGGAGGGCCGTATGAGGTCACCATCTCCGACGGCGAGAAGACCGTCCTCCACAACGTCCTCATCGGCGAGGTATGGTTCTGCGGCGGGCAGTCCAATATGGAGATGCCGATGCGCGGCTGGGCCGGCCAGCCCGTCGAGCATTCCACGGACTATATCCTGAAGGCGAAGCCGTCGGTTCCCATCCGCGTCATCAAAATTCCCAAGCGGAATTCTACCAGGCCCCTGCCGCTGCCGGAGGGTTCCTGGAAGGAAAACACGCCGGAAAATGTCGGCAAAGCCAGCGCCGTCGCCTATTTCTTCGCCTGCAAACTGCAAGAGATCCTGGAAGTCCCCGTCGGCATCATCGACTGCGACTGGGGCGGCTCCTCCATAGAGACCTGGATCCCGCAGGAAACTGTCGCGAAGGAATTCGCCGGGGAATTCGACCTGTCGTTCCTTGACAAGGACGGTCTCGACCCGAAAGACCATAAATCGCCCTGCGTCGTGTACAACGGGATGGTTGCACCGCTCGTTCCCTTTACTTTTAGGGGAATGCTCTGGTATCAGGGCGAGAGCAACCGCGGCCGTCATGCGCAGTATGTCCGCCTCCAGGACGCCTACGTCAGGAAGATGCGGGAACTGTTCCAGAACCCGGACGCGCCTTTCTACTTCGTGCAGATCGCGCCCTATGCCTATAGCAATCCGAGAGGATTCAAGTCCGGCTATTTCTTCGAGGCGCAGCAGAAAACCCTCGCGGTGATCCCCCGCAGCGGAATGGCCCCGACGGTCGATCTGGGCAACCGCACCTTCATCCATCCCCCGAAGAAACTGGAAGTCGGCAACCGCCTCGCCTACCTGGCCCTGGTCAATGACTACGGCCTGAAAGGCATCAATCCCGTGGCGCCCGCCTACCAGAGCGTGGAGTTCAAGGGCGCCGAGGCCATCATCACCGTCAAGGCCGACGGACCGGGACTCCTCCCGGCCAAAGTGCCCGTCGGCGGCTTCGAGATCGCCGGTGAAGACCGCGTCTTCCATCCCGCCACGGCCACGGCGTACAAGAATGTCGTAACCGTAACCTGCGACGAAGTGCCGAATCCCGTCGCCGTGCGCTACTGCTTCCGCAACTGGGGCGAAGGCACCTTGTGGAACTCCGACGGCATTCCCCTCCTCCCTTTCCGCACCGACGGGTGGGACGATCTCGGGGAGTAGAATACATGCCGCTACAGTAACATCTCTTGCAGTTTCCATTTTTTCTTTTTATTTTTGTGAACCAAAAGTAACATTCAGCACTACTATGGGTTTACAAAATCAACTTCTTCTGGATCTTTACAAGGATAAAGCAAGTGTTTTCACGATGCAAGGGATAGCCATGGCCCATGGGCTGGGGCTGGACAGAAATACGGTAAAAAACCGGATGATCGGATATGTCAGGAAGGGTGAGATCCTTAACCCGCGAAAAGGAATTTATGCAAAGCCCGGTTATGACGAGAAGGAACTTGCCTGCCTGCTGTATACCCCGTCATATATTTCTCTTGAATATGTACTCCAACGGGCCGGAATCATTTTCCAGTATAGTGATGAGATCACCTCTGTCGGGAACCTGAGCCGCAGCATCGAGATTGACGGAAAATTGTATCGATACCGGAAAATCAAGGGTGAAATCCTTGTTGACACCTTGGGGATCACCCGTGAAGGCAACGTCAATATCGCTTCCCCGGAAAGGGCCTTTCTGGATACGCTTTACCTGGACAGTAACTACTATTTCGACAATCCCTCCTCCCTGGACAAAGGGAAGGTTCTTTCTCTACTCCCTATTTACAATAGCAGAACGCTCTGGCGGCGGGTTTCAAAAATATTTGGCTGATGGATACGAACAAGCATAAATTCTTCATGCTGCAACTGCTGAAGGATATTTTTTCCGATGCGCTGCTTTCCTCCGTTCTGGCCTTCAAAGGAGGTACAGCCACGATGTTCTTTCACAATCTGCCGCGCTTTTCGACAGACCTGGACTTCAACTTGCTGGATGTCCCGAAGGAAGAAGAAGTTTATAACCGTGTCAAGAAGATTGTCCAGAAATACGGGAAGATTCATGATGAGGCCATCAAGCAGCATGGGATTATTATTGTACTTGACTACGGGATCGGTGAAAGGAAACTCAAGATTGAAATCTCCAATCGCCAGTTTGAAAACCACTATGAGATTAAGAACTATCTCGGCCTCCAGATGCGTGTCATGGTAAAAGAGGATATGTTCGCCCACAAACTTTGTGCTCTTCTTGACAGGACCGAGATAACAAGCAGGGACGTTTTCGACTGCTGGTTTTTCCTGAAGGAAAGGACCCCGCTCAATAAAGCCATCGTCGAGTCACGTATGGGGATGCCCGTCGAAGCGTATCTGGATAAGTGTATTGACTGTGTCCGGAGGATTTCTGAGAAGAACTTAATCAGCGGTCTGGGCGAACTGACCGAGGGTGAAACGAAGACTTTCGTACGTCACGGACTGAAAGATGAACTGATTGCTTTGCTGACCCTTTTTAAGGCCTTCCCGTCATTTACTTAATACGGCATTCCCCTCCTCCCCTTCTTTCACTCTCTGTTTTACGCATTTCCGTGCGAGATTTCTTTGCATCTTTGCCTCCGGCCGGGACAATCCGATTACAGGTCCTGATCACAAATCCATGAAACCCTACATTGACATCGCCTGGAAAGCCAAGACCGATGCCATAGGTGCCATGGGAAAAGCAGGTCATGTGGACAAAAAGTAGGATGATTTGATCTCCATTTTTACAGGGTGGACAAAAAGTAGGATAGCACGGGCAACAGTCGGGCGCGAGGAGGGCCCTTCCCCGGAGCCCCCCCCCGCAGCTCCCGATCTGTTGCCGCCGGAGGTCGTATATTCCGGCGGCGGTGCCCTCTGTTAATAGTGTCTTTTCATGAGTTCATCAAGGAGTTTCTTGCGGTTCTCCCTGCTGATTCCGCTATGGACGCGGACCTTAGTTTTCAGTTCAGAGAATAAGCCTTCCAGGGCATTGTTGGTATTTGGCAGGCCAAGTTCCGGCCTGTCATAGAAAGTCCATAAAAGCGGCATATTTCGCTTGACACTGAAGTATGCGCTGCGGAGTTTCGGACGCATAAAGGGAGGCGTTTTCTTCTTGATACGCTTGTCGTGAACGCGTTCATTCAGGACATCCTGATACTTGTTGTACCATTCGGTGAAGGCGCCGATGAAGCTCTCTTTATCCATCTTTGTGATGTCATTGACCAGATCCAACAATGCCTTTGAAGCCTCAATATCAGGGTCTTGAGTGATATATCGCCTAACAATCAATATCTGATGGAACTGGCATAGTTGCACGGGAAGAGGATACAACGCTTTGGCCAATCCCTTCATCCCGTCAATGGCAACGCCATAGATTTTAAAGCCCTTGGACCTCAACCAATTCACGCCTTCCAGATAATCCGCAATCGTCTCATGAGTTACATACTTCCGCCATAAGACGCGCCCCCGGACAGCGTCCCGTATTACCATCAATCCGAACCGACGGCCCCAGTAGGTCGTATCCATCTGGATCGTTACCTGCTTGTATTTGGATATCTTCTGGACGTGATGCATCGCCGTCAGGTCTCGGCGTATGGTTTTCTCATTCACACCATACTTGAGGGCCAGCTGACCTAACGTCTGCTTACCCTCCACATAGTCGGTTATTACCTGGGATTTATCGCGGCGAACTCCGCCCACAAACTGCCTTCCGCAGTCCTTGCATTTATACAAATGCCTGCGGCCTCTCAGGCCATTTCTGACCACATTTGAAGAGCCGCAGAAAAAGCATTTTTTTTAACATATCAATGATAATCTTTGCAAAGATATGTTTTTCAATTCATTACGCGGATTTCATCCTACGAAATGTCCAACCCGCCGAAAAGCACTGTATGAATGAAAGAAGGGTATAAAAGACTAAACCCGCGCGTTTGATTGCTCAGGGACGCACGGGGATTCCATTGCAAAGATACGAACAATTCTTAAATTTCAAAAGTTTTTGAAATAAATAAACAGATGAAGTATCCGGAATACGAAAAAGCATTCTCTCCAGCAAGGCTCAATAAATACCTTACATCTCTGTTGGGAATTATTGATGTCTATTTGTTTTCAATAATTTCCAGCAACTCTGCAGGAGTGACCACGATTGGAGTCTTCGGGAAATGCTTCGTGTTGCCCGTGACAAGAAATGATCCTTCTTTGGATAAAGCAATTTCATAGAAGACGACATCCTTCGGATCCAAAAATACTTCATTTGATTCCGTTCTGCCCAGAATGAGTCCTCTTTCTGCTATGGCTTCCAAAATGGCCTCAACCTGTTCTGTAGGCAAATGAAACTTTGGCCGATGAAGAACGTCCACATACTCCTTGTAAATTTCATTGTTATACAGAGGAGTAATGATACCATCAAATAGATACTTTCTGATGATTGCTGTACTGGAGTCCGAATGCTTTGACAATAAGGCTGAGACCAATACATTCGTGTCAACGACGACATATACCATCATTTCCCCTCCCGCGCCTGCCTTATCTCCTCATTAATCTCTTCCAGGGTAAAGCTGGGAATCTCACCCTTTCCCACCTTGGCGCGGATTTCATCAAATGCGGCTTTGCCTTTGCCAATTACACTTTCCTTCGCAGGAGCTTCGATAGCAAAGGGAATCCGGCGATTTCTTACCACCGTGCGGGCGAAAATATTGAAAGCGGTGTTGGTACTCATACCGAACTCACTACAAAGTGCATCAAACTGCGCCTTGAGGTCTTGATCCATACGGATTGTCATTGCTGCCTGTGCCATAGCCTTATCTTTTTTATGCTGCAAATATAATCATTTTAATTCGTTTTGCAATCACTATGCCATCTTTTTACTACCAGCGACGACTTATTCTAGTTCAAGTCACCTGCGGCGAAGCGAAACAGCCGCACCGACGGGTGGGATGATCTCGGGGAATAAATTTCGGTTTACACTATTCCACCAGGCCGATGTCTGAGAAAGACGGGAGGTTCTGCTCGATGATCCAGTTGATGTAGGTCATAAACATCCAGGCGATGTACTGGTAGCCGGCCGCATTGAGGTGGCCCATCAGCATATAGCGCGAGCGAAATTCCTCCGTGGTGAAATCCGGTGCGTATTTTTCCAGGTCGATCACATACACCTTTTCGAAAATGCCGGCCATCGCACGTATCTGGGCACTAATCTCCTTGCTGCCATACAGGTTGGGCAAAGTCACTACGAAGAAACGGGCATCGGGCTGGAGCGTCTTGACGCGCTGAATGATTCCGCCGTAATACCCGGCGAAGGTGTCGGCGTTCTTGGAATAATCTTCCAGGTTGATATCCTTCGAAGCATCGCCGGGAGCGAAATTCCGCTTATCATTGCACCCCAGCGCCACAATATAGGCCTGGCACGGATGTGCCTTCGCACTGATGTCGGCATTACGGTTCATCGGGGAATCCCAGAAGTTGCGGATCCAGCCCTTTGCCGTCTCGCCGCCCTGGGAGAAATTGTACCCGACCGCCCCTCCGATGGCGGCGACCATCCGCTGGCCCCAGGAATAATCGTAGATATCGTGCCAGACCTTGCTGCCGTCGGAACGGGCATATTCGTGTTCCCCGCTACAAAGCGAATCGCCGATGAATCCCCAGCGGTGAATGATCGTGCACCAGCCCGGGTCGTGGGATATGGTCGCAATCGGATTTTCCTGCGCCCGGGCGCCAATGGCGAGCGACAGGAGTGAAAGAATGGAAATGATTAATCTTTTCATTGTACTGATGTGATATGTTTTTTTTGAAGAATCGGTTCTGTCCGGATAAAGCTCCTGCCCAGAATGAGTCCTCTTTCTGCTATTGCTTCCAGACACCAAGGTCCTTCAGTCCCCTGGCAACCATTCCTGCCACAATCGAAGCCCCTTCTCCGGTTAAGTGAGACCTGTCGTCTTTAGCGGGATCGCGCTTGTCCCGGACGAAATACGGGGTTGCTGCCTCCAACGAACCGAGTCCCTTGAGCCACTGATAAGTGAACTCCTCCAGGTCTATCACAGGAGTATTGGTAGACTCTCCAATCGCTTTCATGGCAGCCGGATAGTCACCGTGCGTACGCATGGGATCTCCGTAACCATGATAATATAGCCTGCACATGCTGGTAACGAGCACCGGGACTCCGCCTTTAGCGCGAGCGTCTTCTATCATCGTCTTGAGGTTAACCTGATACGTGGTATAAGGGCCTGTGGCATGGGCTTCATCCGACTTCTCGTCATTGGCGCCGAAATGGATAAGTACGATGTCGCCGGTGTCTATGCCAGCACGGAGCCCGGCCCAACGGCCTTCGTCGATAAACGACTTCGTACTCTCCCCGCCTATGGCATGGTTGCTTATCTGAACGCCACCGCCAAGCTCATCCGACAGGCATTCGCCCCATCCTGTCTGGGGTCGCGATTCAGCCCCGTAAACACAACAGCCGGAGTCTCCCGCTATCAGAATCTTCGGGGCATTGCGTTTACAGTCGGCCCTCAGCCGGATGTCATCCGAAGAAGCGGCAACCTGAATTTCGTAGGTGCCGGGATCGGTCACCCAGGCGTGGGAGTAGATGTCATAGTGTGCAAAGGCCTCTCCGTCCAGGTGCACGACGACCGTGGCGCTCTTTCCGGGGGCCAGACGGACTTTGGTGAAGCCTTTCAGTTCGTGGGCCGGGCGCGGAAGCGAGGGATCTTTCGGCGCGACATAGACCTGCGCCGCCTCGGCGGCTTCCATACTGCCGGAATTCGTAAGGGTGAAACACACATCAAGACCGTCTTTTTTCGGTACGACTACAAGATCGGAATAGGAGAAACTACTGTAAGACAGTCCATAACCGAAAGGATAGAGCGGCTTGACCCCGAAATGCTCCACCCCGCGATAGCCGAGGAACACGCCTTCGGCATAGTCGGAAAACTGGAAGGGGTCGCGGTAATGCTCCGCCCCTTTATAAGGGCTCGGCTCCGGGTAATAGTGGCCGGACGCCGGATTCTTCTCAAGAGTTCCCCAGAAGGTGAAGGGAAGTTTTCCGGAAGGAGAAACCTTACCGGAAAGGATTTCCGCAAGGGCTTTTCCGCCGCATTGCCCGTCGTACCAGGCCAGGAGTACGGCAGGGACTTTGTCCATCCACGCAGTCGCATCGAATTCTCCGCCAGAATTGACCACGGCCACCACATGAGGGTTGTATTCCAGCAGCTGCGCCATCAACTCATCCTGTCCCTCGGGCAACCGGTAGGTCCGGTCCTCACCTTCATGTTCGTAGGTGCGGTGGAAGCCGATGGAGGCAATGACGATGTCGGCATTTTTCAGAATATCCGCTTCGGCCTTTTCAAGATAAGTCACCTGATAACCGTCCAATTGTTCCAGTCCTGCCCGGAGGGTCACGCCGCGACCGTCCGGAGGGGTCACGGCACCGCTTCCTCCGCCCAGAGGAACGATGTCGGCATTGGGGCCGATGACCACAATTCTGCTTCCGGCTTTCATGGGAAGCAGCCCGCCCTCATTTTTCAAGAGGACCGGCGCCTCCAAGGCGGCTTCATATGCACGCCGATTGTTTTCTTCGCTGTCTTCCGGGATGCTTTTGTCGGTAATATCCTTATCCAGCAGTCCGAAAGCGCTGTATACCTGAAGAATATGCAGGCATTTTTCATCCAGTTCCCTCATCGGGACGACGCCGTTTTCGATCAGCGGTTTCACCTTCTCCGGTCTGGACGCAAACGCGTCCGGCATCTCCAGATCAATGCCGCTTAGCATAAAAGCCAGGACATCATAGCAGGAGCCCCAGTCAGACATGACAATGCCTTCGAAGCCCCATTTGCGCAGGTTATTCTTGATCAGCCAGGCGTTTTCGGGCGTATGGGCGCCGTTCAGCGGATTGTAGCTGGTCATGACCGCCGCCACATTCCCCTCCTGCACGGCTTTCTTGAAAGCGGGGAAGTAGATCTCGTTCAAAGTCCGCTCGTCGGCGCTGACATTCACGCCGTAACGGTTGTATTCCTGATTGTTGCAGGCAAAATGCTTGACGGTGGCGATGACTCCCTGCTCCTGCATTCCCTGGATATAGGAGACGGCAAGTTCACCGGAGAGGAAAGGGTCCTCTCCATAATACTCGAAATTGCGGCCGCAAAGTGCGCTGCGGTAGATGTTCGTGCCGGGACCGAGCAGGATAGCGGCCCCGCGGGCCTTGGCGTCTTGCGCAATGCCCTCGCCGATGCTTCGGGCCAGGTCTTTGTTCCAGCTCGCCGCAGTTGCGATTCCCGAAGGGTACAGCGTGCTCTTTGTTTTTCGTCGAATGCCCTGGGGGCCGTCGGCCGTCTGGATAGCCGGGATGCCGAGGCGCGGAATGCCTGCGGTCCAAAAGGAATTCTCCTTGTCTCCTGAAATCAGCAGGATCTTTTCGTCGAGGGTCATCCGGGCGACCAACTGTGCCGCACGTTCTTTGTCGGCCGCCTGTATGCAGGCGTGTCCGTCTTCTGTCCGAGCCGTACGACCGGCGGAGATGTTCAGCATCGTCAGGCTGAAGAGTCCTGTCAGCAGCCCCAGCAGCCTGCTGACGGATAAGAGAGTTCTTTTCATTGCATGCTTTCAGTAAAAATCGGAATCCGGTCCAGCGGGACCTCGATCGTATAGGTCCGGCCGCCTTCATAGATGCGGCCGGTTTCGTCCCTCCAGGTACCCTGCGGGAGCTTTACGGTGCGCTGCGTGCCGGGGGTCTGCATCGGGGCCACCAGGTACTTTTCGCCCAGCATATACTGGTCGGCGCAGCCCTCGAAGCCCTCACCCGGGAAGGCGTAGTCCATCGGGCGCACGATCGGCTCGCCGCTCTCGGAGCCCTTCCGGGCTTGTTCCAGCAGATACGGTCCCATTTTGGCGTGCAGCCAGGCGGCCTTGCGACAGATCTCCAGATTCTCCTTGGAGAGGATGCGCCACGGAGCCACGCTGAACTGCATCATCGGCATTACCGCGTGGATCTGGCAGCTGCGGACGATCTGCTCCTGGTCGATATCGGCAGGATCCAGATCGAGGAAACTCGTGAACTCTCCCCCGCCGATCATATCCGGACACACGTAGATGTGGCCTTCCATCGAGGCGTTGATCATCGCGGGGACCAGCGTCCCCACGGCCTCCCAGGCGTATTTCTTGTCGCACAGGCGCATCACCACCGGCTGACCGGCAAGTTTCCAGCTGGCGCGGAGTTCGTTGTACGGGAAGTCCATCCCGAAACGGCACCACAGTTCGGTATGGGCCGGACCGTAAGACTTGCCGTCGTGTACGCGGATCTTCTCCGGGCTGTAATTTGCGGCATCGCCGGCATCGAACTTGAAGCCGTCCACGCCGTATTTCGCCTGCATTTCCTTCAGTTTGCCGGAAAGCCATTCGCAGGCGACGGGATTGCTCATATCCAGCATCGCGCTGTAGCCGTTCCACCAACGCACGATGGCCGGACGGTCCTCCACGGGATCGAGCACGAAAGCGCCTTTCTTTTCGAGTTCGCGGTATTCCGGGGAATCCGGCGACACATAGGGACAGAGCCAGAACATCACCTTGAAACCCATCCGGTGCAGCTGGGCGATCATCCCCTTCGGATCGGGGAAGCGGTCGGGCTTGAACTCGAAGTTGCCGTAATATTTCTGCCAGTTGTCGTCGATCATAAACACCGCGTTCGTCGGGAAACGGTTGGCGACGATGGCCTTCGCGTAGCGCAGGATGTCGGCCTGATTCTGGTTGTAGGTCAGTTCGATCCAGGTGTTGTACTGCGGGGCCGCGATGAACGCTTCCGGCGGAATCACCCCCGACGGGGGGAAATGTGCCGCACTGGCCGCCAGATAGGCCTCGCGAAGGGTCCCGCCCGCCTCAACCAGTTCGACGGGCGCCGTCTCCTCAAAGGTGATGGTCCCCTCCCGGAAACTGACCTTGAAAGGCCCGTCGCTCCAGAGATAGCGGCCCTTGCTCGACACGAGGAAGGGAACGCAGTTGTTGCCGTAGGTCTCGCTCCGGAAATCGGCCTCGAAGGTCATCGTCGAATCTATCGGGAAAGCGTACGAGCCGCCGGCCTTGAAAATCTGCCAGGCGGAAGGATTGTCGAATGCGCCCCACCAGCATTCGCCGGGAAGCATCTCTACGGTAAAAGGTGCAGGTTGCTGCGGCTGCTCCTTGCAGGAAGCCGCAAGGACGGCAAGAGCCAGAAAGGAAATACGGATTATTCGGGTCATAGTGTGCAAATATCGTTTATTCGGGGTTCTATTCCACGAAGGCGAAAAACCGCTCCGGCGTGTTGAGAACGTCTTCCTTGATGGAAGCGGCGGCGATGCGGGTAGTGAAGGTCTCAAGCGGGACCGAGACGAGCCGGATGGCGTTCCCTGTATCTTCCATCTCGGGGAACTGTGAAGGGTCGTAGCGGAGGGCGCCGCCGATGGGCGTGGGATGGCTTGAGACATCGGCGGGATGCTCGCCCCAGACAGCCACCCAATGATCGCCGGGAATCCGTGCCAGGCCCTTGCCTCGCGGGGCCGGCCGGCCCCGGTCGGGGCAGTTCCCCTGCCGCTTCTCCGCACCCGGGTGGTAATTGACCCCCGTGGCGAAACGGAGCGGCTTGCCGCTTAAAGAACGGACCGTCACGGTAGCCCAGCGGTCGTTGTCGAAGACATCGACCCGCACGCTGACATCGACCGTATCTTCCTGATACGGAACGCCATAGGAAATCATCTCCATAAAAGCGCCATTATCGGTACGGCCAACCGTCGAACGGCGGCCCGCAGTGGCGTCGAGGCGTACCTCCTCGGTCCCGTTCCACAGGCGGACACCTCCCAGACCGACCGTCTTGCCGACATAATATTCGTCGCAGCCTGCACCTTCTTTCTCCTGCGCCTCGCCTGACGGATACCACAGCCAGCGGCCCAGTTCATTGTCAATCTTGCCGCTCTTGCTGTACACGTCGATCGCCCCCCGGCCGTCGAAATAGAAACGGAGCGCCATATACTGATTCTCCACGGCGGGACCATGATGGCCGACCGTCTTGACCTCGTCGCCCCCCGGCGAGAAGATTTCCGCCACCTGGAGGCTGTCTGAACGCCAGAACTGGCTGTAGAAAGTGTGCCGCACTTCAGGACCCTTACAAGCCGAAAGCAGAAGCACCGCGCCCAAATACAACAAAGTCTTTATCATCGCTAAAATGTTATCATACAAATTTACGTAATCAAATCCGCTTCAACAAACTTCCGTTTTGAGACACAGCGTTTTCGGGTTACTTTTGCAAACGTGACAAAGTCGCGCAGGCTCGCGTCACCGAGCTACCTGGAACAAGCAGCAGCGGCCACAAGAGCCGCTGCCGTGAAGAGTATTGCGAATTGTCTTCCATTTCCTAGTTGGACGTCATCTGGATGAGCTGGTCCACCGGAGTGATGCACCAATGGAGGTTAAGGTCGTCGCCGGGGAGCGTAAAGACAATGTACTTGTTGTTGCAGACGAAATGCGGGTGCGGGTCCGGATGAAGGGTAGACTCGTGGCTGGAGTCGTTGATCGCCGGCCGGAGCGTGCAGATATAGACCTGCTTGTCGGTGAGTTTATTGAGGAAACGGACCTTCCAGTGGCTGCCGCGGTAGAAATCGGGGTAGGTGTCGTCGAAGGTCCAATAGTTCATATCCGTGGAGGGAGCGCAGTGGGTAGCCTGCTCGAAAGAGGCGTCGCAAGTCAGGATCCTCTCATGCTCGCCGGTGCGGATGTTGCGGGTGTGGATGCCGCCGGAGCACCAGTAGACGCGGTCGCCGTCGGAGCACCAGCCTTCGTGGGTGGCACCATTGTCGGTGTCCGGCATGATGGTCGTGCGGACGCCCCTCTTGACTTGCTGGATACGGGGGAACGTGCCGTCGGGGTCATATTCGACGGGATGTTTGCTCCCGGCCCTGTCCGTCCACTCATCAATGGCGCAGAGAGCTTCGTCGTCATGCTTAGGATTGACTTGGCCGTGGGTGATATGGACCGAAGTGCTGTGCCCCCACTGATCCCACTCCCCTGTATAAAGGTCCAGCATGCCCCAATAGAACTGGTCTGCAATCCAGGCATCGATGAAGACTTTCTTCTTGTCGCTCGTGAGCGTAACATGCGAGAGAACACGGGAAATGGGTTTGGTGACGCCAGTGGGGATGATGCTCGAAGGGAGAGAGGCAAGCTTGATGGCCTTGGTAGGATCTACCTTGAGTTCCCTTTTATAGAAAACGGCCGAGGTCTTGTCCGGGGTAAGCGTACAGTAGTAATACACATCCGTCTCAGGGTCAAGGAGAGGATACCCGTGAGGAGACGGGACCTTGTACAGTTTGCGCTTCGCAAGGTCGATGATGATGCCGTGTTTCTCCTGCGGCTCGGTGGTCTGCTTGAGGCGGATCTTCTCCTCATTGGTCGAAGTCAGCGCATAGATGAAACGCTCGTCGTTGGTCATCTCGCATCCGCTGAAATAGACTGTCTGGGAGTTGTCCTTTCCGATGGCATCGCTCTTGAGATAATAGGAGACGACACCGGATTCCGGATCGGTGAATTTTTCGAAGAAATCATCCGTGAACAGGTCCTCGGGCAGCGGGACATCTTCCTCTTCCTCGGGTGTATCCGGAGTCGGAGGCTTGGGGAACAGATACTTGGTCTTATCACAAGACACTGTCATCAGGGTTGCTGCAGCAAGGCAGATGGCGATTAAACTTTTATGCATAGTCATAGCGTTAAAAATTACCATTTCAAAGGTGGTGCAAGATATATCTTTTCGGTGCAAAGTACAAAAAAAGTCTGATTTCCATACCCGTTTTCGTACCGGTTTTATCATTCCCGCCATAAACTGATTTATCAGCCACTCTCTGTCATCATGGCGGCAAACAGCCTATAGAAAGAAAATCAGTATGTAAAAAAACGCATTTTTCAGACCAGCGCACACCGCCTCGCACATTTTTAATATTTTTGACCGAAACTAACCCTGAAGTCTATGACTCGCACATCCTCAACCTGCTTTGCCATTGCGCTTCTCCTATTTGCCTCCTGCCAGAAGGAAGCCGACTCCCCCGCTCCTGTCACGGCCGATCCGGACCCGTCTGTCGCCGAGCCGATCACGATCGTCGCCGGCTTCGAAACGCAGACGCCCGCAGGCGGAGAGATTGACAGCAAGACGTATGTTTATGGCACGGAGATCCGCTGGTCCAGCGCCGATCTTGACAAAGTCCTCTACGTCTTCGACAGCAAGGGGAAGAAAAATGTCCTGACCAGTACGGCCACCTCCCCGGCGGCTTCCCGCTCGTTCTCCGGCAGCATCTCCTCCGGCTCCGAAGTCAGGCTGATTCTCTGGTCCGGAAAGTATGCGAACGAGGACAAAAGCGAGATGACCGAGACAAGTTCGGAGGATGAAATCATCGGCGCCGGTACGGAATCGATCGGAGAGGGCGGCACGATTGACTATAATACCAAATCCACCGGAACCTTTTCCCATACTTACCTGACCGGGACCAGCCTGTCGGTTGCCAACCCCCAGAATATCAACAACACCAACTCCTTCGCTCCCGACGCCAACATCGCCGTGATGCGCCCCGGCGACAGCCAGCTCAAGAGCGTATTCGGATACCTCCGCTACAGGATTCCCGTAGGAGCGGACGGAGCCGCCACCATCAAATCCATCAGGATCACGGCTGACGAAGATATCGTCGGGCGCATCAAGATCGACTGCTCCGGCATCGCCCCTGTTGCGACCATCATCAGCAATGGTTCCAAATCCCTAACGGTCAATACGCGCTGGCAGACGAAAGACGGAGGCTATTATGAGCCCGGCACCCTTTTCGCCGTACTTCCGGCGGGGACATACCACAATATGAAGATTACCATTACCCCGTTCTCCAATGGAGCCCGCACCCAGGATGCGGCGACCGGTACGCCTTTCACGATCAGCTGCAGGGGTGAAGTCGTCGTCCAGCGTGGGTTCTACACGGACCTCGGGACCCTCCCCCTCGCCAAACCAACCCCCACAGACCCGGGATTTCTCTTCGACACCGATTTCTTCACACCCTTCACGGATCCGGTCTCCGGCGTAGTATCCTACCGCGTCCGAAGCGACGCCCTGGGCTGGGACAACTCGCAGTCCCTTTATTATATAATGGATGAAATGACCAATGATGAGCGGTTTCTCATCTTCATGGTATCCGGCAACGAATTCCGACCCAGTTACAATAATCCCCCACGCTCGGCCAAGATTCTTGACCTGCAGACCCGGAAACTCTATACTTTCTATGCCACCGACGGCTGCTATCCTTACCTTGACCCGGTGGAGGACAAACTCTACTATTTCCTCCGCAACGATGCCCGCGACGGAGGCAAGTTCTACCGCCGTGACCTTCTGGTCGATCCCGGTGTGGACATTCCCCTGGCCAATTTCCCGAGCGAACTCCTCCAGCCAGGCGTGACGTCCCCCATTAAACGGGCGCTTTCCCATCTCACGCTCACGCGCGACAAACAGAAGGTTTTCATCGACGCCTGGCTCAAGGAAGCGGACCGGGAGATATTCCGCTGGGGCATGCTCGACCTGTACACCGGGGAATGGGACCCGTGGGGGTACAGCACCACGGAGAATGTCACCCACGGGCAAATCAATCCCGTGCACGACGACGAGGTCCTTTGCGCTATCGACAGCTGGACGGACTCGCAGGGAGTCGCGCATAGCATGGCGAATGATCCCGACGGGACATGCCGCCGCATGCAGTACGTCAAGAAGGATTTCATGCAGACCATCAAGCCCAATCCGGAAGAGAACGGCGCCACCCATGAAGGCTGGTCCGACGACGGCGACCACGTGTACTGGTGCAGCCACGGCATCAATGTCCGCAACATCCGCACGAACGCATACCGATGGGTGCTGAAGACCAATCTGGATGTCGAGCAGGCCACCCATTGCAACCCGACGGCGAACATGGATTACTGGGTCTTTGACGATGCCTTCCCCGACTTCTACCGGGGCGGGCGCTGGAAGGTGCATTTCCTGAACCCGGCCACGGGCAAGCGGGTCTATATTTATTCCCAGCTTCCGGCCATCGCCACCAGGGAGCAACAGTCCCGGCTGCATCCCGACCCTCATCCCCACTTTGTCTGCAACGACAAATACATCATCTGCACGGCGGCCGGAGACGACGGCAACCTGCATTTCAGCATAACCCCTGTCGATCAACTGATTTCATTGACGCAATAGCATTCAGGGCCATGATGAGACGCATTACCGGCATATTTCTGACCGCCCTCGCCATTTTCGGATGTACGCGCGAAGGAACTCCGGGCGCAGACGGGAAGATGATGAAGATTTCCGTCGGCTTCGAGACGCAGCGTTCCAAGGATATGCCGGACGATACCAGAACATACGTTCTCAAAGGGAATGAAATCCGCTGGGCCGATGCTGACATCGACAGGCTCATCTATGTGTTCGACACCAAGGAAACCAAGAATATTTTCACCAGCACGTCCGCCACGCCCGAAGCGACAAGGACATTTACCGGAAACATTTCCGAAGGGTCCGAAATCTATATGATCCTCTGGTCGGGAAAATCCGCCGATGAAGATGAAAGCGAACTCTCCCGTGAAACAGGCGAGGAGGAGACTGTCGGGACCGGGGCGGAGCCGATCGGAGAAGGCGGAACGATCGAATATGAGACCAAAGCCTCCGGGACCGTCACCCGCACGTACATTACCGGTCCCAGCCTTGCGGTCGTCAATCCGCAGAATATCGACTTTACCAACTCCTTCGCCTCTGACGCCAACATTGCCGTGATGCTGCCGGGGGATGACAAACTCAAAAGCGTTTTCGGATTCCTCCGGTATAGGATTCCCGCAGGACCGGACGGCAGCGCCGCCATCAAGTCCATCACGGTCTCGGCCGACGAATACCTCGCCGGGACGGTCAGCATCGACTGCACGGGAGGCGACCCCGTCGCAAAGGTCGTGAACGACGGCTGCAACACGCTGACGGTCAACACGGGCTGGCAGGACGGAGACGGAGGCTATTATGAACCGGGAGTCCTCTATGCCGTTCTTCCGGCAGGGACCTATCATAACATGAAGGTCCGCATCACCCCATTCGCCGGCAGCGCCCGCTCGCTGGACGCGGAGACCGGCGCGCCGTTTACGATAAGTTGCAAAGGGGACGTCACCATCCGGCGCGGATGCTACAGCGACCTCGGGACCCTCCCCGTAACCAAGCCGGCACCCACAGAACCGGGCTCGCTGTTTGGCAGCGATTGTTTCACCCGCTTCGTCGACCCGGTCTCCGGCATCGTCTCCTACCGTCTCAAAAGCGAGGCTGTCGGCTGGGACAATTCGCAGTCTGTCTACTACATGCTGAAGGAGATGACCGACGACGAGCGCTTCATCATGTTCCTGGCCTCAGGCAATGAATTCCGCCCCGACTACCACCAGACCACGCATTCCGCATTTGTCCTGGACCTGCAGACCAGACAACTTCACCAGTTCCCCGCACCCCACGGCTATCCCTGCCTCGATCCGGTCGAAGACAAACTCTACTATTTCGTCCTCAACAAGACGCGTGACGGAGGGCAATTCTTCCGCCGCGACCTCCTGGTCGATCCCGACAAGGATATTCCCCTCGCCGAATTTCCTTCGACCATTGTCGCCCGTGGCGTAAACAACCCCATTTCACGGGCACTTTCCCACATCACGCTCACATCCGACAAGCAAAAAGTCTTCATCGACGCCTGGATCTACGACGTGTTCCGCTGGGGAATGCTTGACCTATACACCGGGAAGTGGGACGAATGGGGCATGAGTACGACGGTCCACATCACCCACGGCCAGATCAATCCAAAGCACGACGACGAGGCCCTCTGCTCCGTCGATTCCTGGGACGACAGGCAGGGTGTCCACCACCCTGTCGAGAATGATCCGGACGGGACATACCCCAGGATGCAATACACCAAGAAGAATTACCGGCAGACCATCCAGCCCAATCCGGATGTGAACAGCGCCACCCACGACGGCTGGGCTCCCGACGGGGACCACGTTTTCTGGTGCAGCCAGGGCATCAATATCCGCAACATCCGGACAGGCGAATATGAATGGGTCCTGAAACTCGATCCAAGCAATGATTGCGCTGCCCACTGCCACCCATCGCAGAACTTGGAGTACTGGACTTTCGACAACAATTATCCCGACTACTACAGGGGATGCCGATGGAAGATATACTTTTACAACGCACGGACAGGCCGACGAGTGGCCATATATTCCGGACTTCCTGCCATTACCACCTATGACAAGCCGTCCCGGATCCATCCGGACCCGCATCCCCACTTTGTCTGCAACGACAAATACATCATCTGCACGGCGGCCGGAGACGACGGCAACCTGCATTTCAGCATAACCCCTGTCGATCAGTTGATCGCATTGACACAATAAACAGGTCTGCAAGAGACGATAATTTTCAGACCAGCCCGACACACTTTATCGAGAACATTAACTTTGTAGTCATAACACTGACACATATGACCCGACACCTTGTTACCGACATGATTCTGATGGCCCTCATACTGCTCTCCTGCACGCGCGAGCAGGTTTCGGACGTGCGTGAGGGAGAAATGACCATTACCGCCGGTTTTGAAAGCTGGACACCTGACGATGCCGCATCCAGAACGTATGTAGCCGGCGGTACCGAGATCCGCTGGTCATCCGCTGCCATTGACAAGGTGCTTTATGTATTCGACACCAAAGGTGTAAAGAATGTCTTTACCAGCACGGAATCCGGAGCTGCTGCCACAAGGGCGTTCTCCGGAACGATCAGCCCGGATGCATCCGTCCGCTATGTTCTCTGGTCCGGCAAATCCGCCGGCAGCGACCGCAGCGGACTTGCCGAAATCGCCGTCCCGTCATCAACGGACGAACTCGGAAACGAACCGATAGGCGCCGGCGGCGAGATATCATTCGAGACCAAATCCGGAGACGGCGCCACCAGGACCGTCATCACCGGCAGTTCTCTCGAAGTCGTCAATCCCCAGACCATCAACAATACCGGCTCCTTTGCCCAGGATGCCAACATCTCCGTGATGAAGCCGGGCGATACCGCTCTCCGCAGCGTATTCGGGATGATCCGTTACACGATTCCCGCAGGGGATGACGGATGCGCCACCATCAAGTCTGTCACTTTCTCGGCGGACGAGGATCTTGCCGGAGAAATCCGGATCGATTACTCCGGGCAGGCTCCGACGGCCGCCATCATCGCGAACGGGTCCCCTTCCCTCACGGTCAATACGCGCTGGAGCGGAAAGATTCCCGGATACGAAGCCGGTACCCTATACGCCGTCCTTCCTGAAGGAGTCTATCATAACTTCAAGGTCACCGTCACCCCCTTCGAGGACGGCGCTTCCACGCAGGACGCCGCCACCGGCGAACCCTATACGCTCTCGAGCAAGGGCGACGTCATCGTCAAGAGGGGCTGCTACACCGATGCCGGTACGCTCAATCGCGCCAGCACCCCGGACCCCGAGCAGGTCCTCGGCGAGGTCAAGCAAATCCTGACCGGCAGTGTCGGAGCCGTCTGCATCGAAGGCAATGCCCTTTATACCGGCCAGGGCGGCACCATGATGACCTATGACATCAGCGAACCTTTCTCACCGACCCTATCCTCCACCCTTCCCATGTGCGGAAGTCCCCGTCAGATTGTCGCTTACCAGGGAAAACTCTACGTTACCGCCCGGGAGACCGGCGTATGGATATTCGACATCACGGATCCGCTCCATCCGACATTCCTGACCCGCTACGACAGCGTCGAGCTCGCCACGGGCGTGGATGTCGCCGGGGATTGCCTCTTCGTCGGCCAGCGGCAGAACGGCGTCGAATTCATCGACATCACAAATCCTTCCGCCCCCGCCCATATCCGGATGCTGAAGACCAACGAGTCTCAGAGCGTCTTCTACCGGAACGGCTACCTGTACTCCGGAGAATGGGGTGCCGGCAAGGTCACCATCTTCGACGCCAGGGATCTCAGCGACATTAAGATCCTAAAGCAGATCAACCTGCAGGGCTACGGCGACGGCCTCTGGATCAGCGGCAACCGCCTGTACGCATCCACCGGCCACCACCACCGCAACCAGACGCCTTCTACCGTCAACGGAGATGGCCACGGAGTAGAGATTTGGGATGTCTCCGATCCGGTCAACCCGGTCTTCATTTCCCGTACCGAGTTCGATATCTTCTACAAATCCGGTACGGACTGCTGGATGAACCGCCCTTCCGGCGACGGAAAGACCCTCTTCTGCGGCGATGTCTACAACGGTCTCTACATCCTTGACATAACCGACGAGACGCATCCTCAAATTCTTGAGCACTACACGCCGGGGGCCAATACCGCCGTTACCTGCGTGGCTCTCGGCGACGGCGTGATCTATGTGACGGCATCCAACGGCGGACTGCAGGCCATCCAGTGCAGCCGCTCCGTACGGAGCACCCGGGAGCGGGGTGCGCTTCCCGCCAATGCATCAGCAAGATATGACTACGCAACGCCCTCCGGCAGCCACTTCAGGGCCTGGAAGCCCTCGGTGAGAGGAGCTGTCAGAAGCGCCGCCGCCTGGGGCGACGCCCTGTTTGTCGGCTGTGCCAATGCCGGCCTCGCCATCGTCAAACTCGACGGAAGCGGTGTTCCCTACACTTATTCTACGCTCAATCTCCCCTTCGCCGGAGGCGTAGCGGTCCGCGGGAACAGGCTCTACGTATCGCTGGCCCAGGATGGCGTGGGAGTCTATAAGATTTCAGAAGGGCCCGTCCTCACCCGCATCGCCACGGTCAAGAGCCAGCTTTCCACCCGCACCAACGAGCAGTACAGCTGCTGGGTGAGCGCGCCCAACGACAAGTATCTCGTCAACGGAGCCCGCAACGCCGGCTATCAGTTCCTATCCATAGGAGGCACCGAGGATGCACCGATATTTACCTACCGTGCCAAATCGAGCCTGAACGTCAACTACAACAAGTTCATCCCCGAGCAGGTCTGCGGAGGCGACTATCTTCCCTACGCCACCCGAAGCGGCCTGATCTGGATAAACCTGTCATCCACAACCTCCGCCACCGTGTCATCCGCTGTCGAAGACATCAAGAACGGCCTTTCCGACGGCGTGACCAATTTCAAGGACGGCAACGCACTCATCACCGCCAACGGTGGTTTCTACCTGGTGGAGCCGGGTGCATCCACCATTCTTACCACCAGCGGTGCCAACGGAGGATTCGGAGGCACTCCGCGCTGGGACGGAGGAGACCAGCTGATCATTTCCCACTTCCTCGGGTTGTATGTAACAAAGGCGAACCTGGCAAATGTAAGTTCGCCTGTCCTTCAGTTCAAGGAGACCACCGAGGGGCATCCCGAGCCGGGCCTGTTCTGGAACGGAAAGGCCGTCGTCCCCTGCGGATATCAGGGACTCTTAATTGAAAAATAATAATATTAATATTCAATAATCACTTTAAACCACAGTCTATGGAAAAAAAGTTTTACATCGCTCCTGAACTCAGGGAGAAGAAAATCCAAGTATGGTCTGCTTTGTGCAGCCCCATCGACCTTTCCAATCTCGGGTCGGAAGGAATCTCCGACTCCGGTGAATCTATTGAGTGGGAATAATTAAAACGGAAAAGCCATGAAAAAGATTTTTGCAATCGCAGCCTTCGCTGCCGCCCTTTTGGCCTCCGCCTCCTGCAACAAGGAGCAGAACAACTCCATCGCTACGACGACGAAGACCCTTTCCCTCGGATTTGAGCAGCGCCTTTCCGACGAAGCAGCCCTCCCCGAGTCCAAGACCTACGTGAGGAACTTTAATGACGGCACTATCTGGTGGTCCACCAACGGCGTCGACAAAATCCTGTATGCCTTCGATGCTTCCGGCAACAAGTACAACTTTGTTTCCGCCGCCACCGCAACCGAAGCAACGCGTGAATTCTCCTGCGACACATGGCCGGTCGATGCCGAAATGAGCTTCGCAGTATGGTCCGGGAAGCTTGCGACAGGCTCCGCCGCTGATGCCACCAACGTTTCCGGCAACATCATCAGCGGTCTGAACCTTCCTTCCACGCAAACCATCAACAATGCGAATTCCTTCGCCGGGAATGCCAACATCGCCGTGATGAAGGCAGGTGACACCGCCCTCCGCAACGCGTTCGGCTACATCCGCTACACCCTGCCCGCCGTCGACGGCTATGCCGGCGTCAAGACCGTCAGCGTTTCGGCCGACGAGAATTTAGCCGGCGATGTACAGATTGACTATTCAGGCAGCGCACCTGCCGCCAGCATCGTTTCCGGCGGTGTAAAGAGCGTTTCCGCCAACACCCGCTTCAAGGACGGCTATCAGGCCGGAACCTATTTCCTCATCGTTCCTCCGGGTACCTATCACAACGTCAAGATTACCATCACCCCGTTTGCCGAGGGTGCCGACGTGACCGACCAGAACGCCGCAACCGGCACTCCGTTCACCCTTACAGCCAAGGCTGACGTTGTCGTCGAGCGCAGCAAATATACCGATGCCGGTTCCCTTCCCAATGTCGATCCTAACGCCGGCAGCGGTGGCGATGATGATGATGATATCGAATGGGGCAACGAAGAAGGCGCCTTCGACTACAACCTCGCCAAAGGCACGACCCGCACGGCCAAGTTTATTGCTTCAGAATTAGCCGAATATGGAGTCAGCAATCCCGGTTCCCGTGAGCTCGCTCTTGGCAAGAGTGCAACCACCGATGACATTACTTATTATGGTAAGTTGTTCTTCTACGGCAACCGTTTGACCACCGATTCCAAACCCGGACCGTTGACGTGGGACGAGACTTACCCGAACGTCATCCCTACAAGTTCCGCCTTCTCCTGGAAGATCAACCGGCCCGGCAAACTTCAGTACTTCCTCTGCGTCGGTGACGCAAAGACCATTGAGCGTGGTGTCACGTACTATCTCGCCATCTTCAAGACACAGGCTGGAGAGGATTCCGCAGAGATCATTGCCACCTATACACCTGAGGCCGCTGAGCTCACTCTAGATCGCGACTATAGTCTTATCGCTGATCACCACCTGGAGTTTGAGGTTACGAAAGAGATGCTTCTCGGAATCGATGAACCGGCGACGCTTTACTTCTGGGGCGCCCACAAACTGGGCACGATGAACGTACAGCTCCATCACTTCCCCATCAAGTGGACTCCTACTGCAAATCTTCCTGAATAAACTGATTTTCCCCCACTAAACCAAGCGAGTATGTCTATCAAAACCTCGGGTCTTGTGAAGCTTCTCCTCTCCGCAGTGCTGGTGCTCTGCGGAGCGGAGGCGCTTGCACAGACCATTACCGGCAAGGTCCTCGATCAGGACCGGAACCCGCTTCCCGGCGTTTCCGTCTACCTGAAGGGCACCACCAACGGCGTCATGACCGATTCGGCCGGTAATTATTTCATAAACAACCGCACCGGATCCAAGATCCTCGTCTTCTCCTGCGTGGGTCTCAAGGAGATTGAGATGACTATCGCCAACCGCAGCGTCATCAACGTCTTTATGGAGGAAGACCTCAACGTCCTCGACGAAACGGTCGTGATCGGTTATCAACAGGTACAGCGCCGCGACCTGATGGGCGCCGTATCCTCTGCCGACAGCAAAGCCGTCAGCGCGATTCCGTCCCCCAACTTTACGTCGTCCCTGGCCGGTAAACTGGCCGGTGTCGACGTGAAGACTACCGAGGGTGACCCGGACGCCGACGTCCAGATCCGCGTCCGAGGTACGGGCTCCATTACCCAGGATGCGTCCCCGCTCTATATCGTGGACGGATTCCCTGTCAACAGCATCAGCGATATCAACCCTCAGGACATCAAGAGCGTCGACGTGCTGAAGGACGCCTTCTCCACCGCCATTTACGGTAGCCGGGGCGCATACGGCGTGGTGCTTGTCACCACCAAGGAAGGCTCCCGCGGAAGGGTCAGCGTCAGCTACGACGGATACGGCGGCATCAAGAAGATGGCCAACATCGACAATTACGAGCTGATGACCCCCTACCAGTTCGCCCAGTCCGTCTATGAGAGCGCGATGGTCTTTAACACTCCGACCGCTTATACCACCCGTTTCGGCGACTTCCAGGACATGGGCCTGTATAAGACGATCGATGGCAACGACTGGCGCAGACGCCTCTTCGGCCGTACGGGCACGACGATGAACCACTTCATCAACGTCAGCGGAAGCTCCGACAAGGTCCGTTGGTCGGCCAGCTACGGCCGCATGGACGAGGATGCGATCATGATCTACTCCTCCTTCCACCGCAACAACCTCTCCTTCCGTACTAACTACACCCCGGTCAAGAAACTGGCGTTCAACTTCTCGCTGCGCTACTCTTCGACGACCATCGAAGGCTCCGGCTCCAACTCCGTCAACGACAAAGGCAACAACGCCGGCACCGGACGCATGCTCCAGGCGATGAAGTATTCCCCGATCCCGATGAACTACCTGCAGGATATCGAAGACTACGATATCTACAGCCAGGAATTCGGTACCAACCCGATACGTGACGTCGTCGACAACGACAACCATCGTAAACGTGAGAACTGGAACTTCAGCGGCAATGTAACGTGGACCATCATTCCCAACCTTCGTCTGAAGGTTGAGGGGGGTGTCGACAACTGGGAGGAAATCCACGAACGGTTCTATGGTCTCAGCGCATATTTCACCCGGGTGAAAGCCGACGTTCCCAACAAGCCCAGCACCGACAACAGCACCGGTTACAGCCGGACGTACCGCAATGTCAATACGCTATCCTACAACTTCGCGGAGATCTTCAAGAAAGACAAGAGGCATCGTCTCGACCTTATGCTGGGCCAGGAATTCAGCTTCAGGAAGGTCCGTACGGAGACAGTCGTAGCCCAGGGCTTCCCGGTGTTCTATGATGCGGACATGGCCCGCCGTTACCGCAGTTCGGCCAGTCTCATCTCGGCGGCCGGCAACGCGTACGCCGAAAATGAAGTAATGCTGTCGTTCTTCGGTCGTGCCAACTATGTGTTCGACAACCGCTACTCGGTCTCCGGTGCCCTTCGCGCCGACGGATCCAGCAAGTTCGCGCCCGGACACCAGTGGGGCTTCTTCCCTTCCGCCGCCGTTTCCTGGACCATCTCCAACGAGCCCTGGTTCAAGAAGGTGAAGAATATCGACCAGATCAAGATCCGCTACAGCTTCGGTGCCGCGGGTAACAACCGCATCCCGAGCGGCCAGGTATTCCGCCTCTTCTCATCCGGCCAGGATACCCGTATATATAATGTAACAAACCGCATCGTCGCAAAGAGCGTGATGCCCAATGAGAACCTTGAGTGGGAGAAAACCCTGTCACACAACATCGGTCTCGACTTCGCGTTCTTCAAGCAGCGCCTCAGCGGTACCTTCGAACTGTACCACAACACCAGCAAGGACCTCCTCGTCAACTTCCCGCTCTCCGGCGTCGGCTACGCTTCGCAGTACCGCAACATCGGTTCCGTTCTCAACCGCGGTATCGAACTGTCACTACGCGGCGTTCTCCTGGAAAAGAAGAACGTAGGGATTACAATATCCGGCAATGTCGCCTTCAACCAGAACCGCGTACTCAGTCTGGGTGGCCTCGAAGAAATCCAGACTGAGTCCCGTATCGAGAGTAGCCTCGGCTGGGATTATGTCGTCAAGCCTGGCGACCCGCTCGGCGTCATCTACGGCTACGAGAGCGACGGATGGTATCTGGTTGACGATTTCGACATGACGATCAACTCCAGTTCGGGCCTTCCCTCCTGGAAGCTCAAGGAAGGAGTTGCCGACGCAACCGATGTAATCGCTTCGCTCGGTATGCGTCCCGGTTCGCCGAAATTCAAAGACCAGAACGGCGACGGCAGGATCAATTCGGACGACAAAGTCCGCATCGGCTCCGCACTGCCTTTCCTGACGGGTGGATTCAACTTCTCCGCAGTGATCTACGGCATCGACCTGAGCGCCGCCTTCAACTTCTCGATGGGCAACAAGATTTATAATGGCGACAAACTCTCCATTACGCAGCGTACCCGGCAGGGACGTTACCGCAGGCTCAGCTCCATCTGCGCCCCCGGTTCCGCCTGGACCAACATCGACTGGAGCACCGGCGCCGTCATTACCGACCCTGACCTGCTTGCAGAAGTCAACAAGGACGCGAAGATGTTTGCCCCGACGATGGATAATCTCTTCCTGTCCGACTACTACATCGAGGACGGCTCGTTCCTGCGGTTCAGCACGCTGACCATCGGCTACACGATCCCCGCAAGCATCACGCAATGGGCCCACATTTCCAAGCTCCGTATCTATGCAAGCGCGTCGAACCTCTTCTGCTGGACCAACTACAGCGGCTACGACCCCGAGGTCGACTGCCGACGCAGCACTCCGATGACGCCGGGTATCGACTTCTCTGCCTATCCGAAGAGCATCAGTATCATCGGCGGTCTCAATTTGAGTTTCTAAAGGAGAAAAGTCATGAAAACGCTACTTAAATATTCCATTTTGGTATTCATGGCAGGAGTCTGTCTCTCCTGCAAGGACTCGGTTCTACACCAGGTAGCACAGTCCTCTTACGACGACGTGGCCGTGTTCTCCAACGAGACCCTTGCCCGCTATGCAGTCAACGGCATCTACGAGTCCTACATCACAATGGCCTCTTACCGTACCGACTATTTCGAAGTGTACGGCGCCAATACGGATGTGGACATGCGCAATTCTGCGGATGACACGCAAAGCAACAACTACTGCCAGTACAAGATGTCGCCCACCAATGCCATTTTCAACAATTCCGACGACCAGTACCTGTTCGCCGGCAACTTCAAAGGCATCGAGCGGGCCAACCTCTGCATACAGGGGCTGGAACTGTATGGTGACATTGACCAGAGGCCCGAAATGGGCGCCCTCTACGGAGAGGCCCTCACGGTCCGCGGCATGCTTTACGCCGACCTGATGAATGTCTACGGCGAGGTACCAGCCCGGTTCAAGCCCATCACCCAGGAAACGATATACCTTCCCAAGGCAGACAAAGACGTGCTTTACAAGCAGATTCTGGGCGACTTCCTGAAGGCAGCCAAGTATATGAGCTGGGATCACCAACTGATCACTGTACCCAGCAAAGCCTGCGCCCTGGGCATGTACGCCCGCGTCGCCCTGCAGGCGGCCGGCTACTCCTGCCGTCCCGACGAAGGCAAGGTCAACACCGGTGCGATGGGTACCGTCCGCAAGTCCAACGATCCCGACCTCCAGGCCGAGGTCCTCTATCCCAAGGCCTTGGAGTGTTTGGAGGACATTATCCAAAACGCCGGACTCTCGCTTTTTGAGAACTTCGAAGACCTCTGGAAGTGGTACTGCGACCTGCACACCGAATATGGCAAGGAAGTCATCTTCGGCCTGCCGTTCGCAGACAACCGCGGCCAGCACCTGACCCGCAACTCCGTCCCGAACACGAAGTACAACTTCGGTGTCAACGGCGGCCGGATCGGTCCCAGCCCCGTCCTCTTCTACAAGTATGACAAAGAGGACACGCGGCGCGATGTAACCTGTGTCCCGCACAGATATGACGGCAAAGGCGAACCTGACTGGATTAACATCAGTGCAGGTGTATGGTACAACGGTAAATTCCGGCTGGAATGGATGATCAAGAAGCCGCTGGAAACCGGTGGGGGCGAGGACGGTGCCAAATTCACCTATCTCCGCTATGCCGATATCCTCCTGATGGCCGCCGAAATCGCCAATGAACTAGGTGATCTCGAGAAAGCCAAAAGCTATATGCGCCCCGTTCTCGTGCGTGCATATCAAAGCGAAGAACTGGCCGATGCGTACCTGGAGCGACTGGCCGACAAGGAACTCTTCTTCGACGCCATCAAGGACCAGCGAGCCTTTGAATTCTGCGGTGAACTCCTGCGCCGTCAGGACCTGATCCGCTGGGGATGCCTCAAGGAAGCCCTGGACCAGGCCAAAGCGGACATGCTGAACCTAAAGGAGCAACATGGCATGTGGGAAGGATATAACCCCTATATCTTCTGGCGGATCGAATACAATGACCCGGAGAATCCAAGTGCCGGTTATAAGGAATATATTTACGGATTGCAGCCCGGCGAGACCGAGAACATAGCCATTCTCGAACCGGATAAAGGATGGACCAAGCGTACCTACTTCACTACGCTTGGACAAAGCAGGATCGACAACCTCTACCTCGCCGACCCTGACATGAACATGTACCGTCCGATCCCCGCCGCCATCATAACGGCCAATATGGGCGTGCTCCAGAACGACTATGGTTACACCTTCTAAAACTGTGCGCCAATGAAATCAATCATTCAATATGCTATGCCGCTGCTCGCAGGCCTCCTGGCCCTGTCCTGCAGCAAGGACCCGGACGTCGTCATCCACGAAAAACTCGAATTTGACCAGTGCCTCGCACCCATCCAGGTCGACTTTGACGTGAACTATGTCGAGATATCCGTCTCGTGCGGCAAAATTTTCCCGGATGCCGAAAAGTATGAGCTGGAAGTATCCCGGGAGCCCTTCCCTATGGAAGGAGAGCCCGCAGAAGAGGATATCATCCGGAGGGAGTTCATCACCCTTGAGGAGGATGTCCCTTATACTTTCACAGGGCCGGACGAGACTGCATGCTACCTGCGCATCCGCGCCGTCAACGAAACGGAAGGGAAGAAGCCTTCCCGGTGGGTGAGCGGCTACGTGATGACCGGTGTCGATCCCGAGACGACCTGCGGCAAACCGTCCGATGCCAAGGCTGTGGCCAACTTTACGTCGGTCACCTTCTCCTGGACCCCGGCGGAAAATGTCAAGGAGTACATCCTGGAGGTCTATAACGACCCCCTGCCCGGTATCGGGGAACCCGACGAGTCCAAACTTAACCGCAGGATCGTCAAACTTGCGTCGGAGATTCCGTTCGTGGAGGACTTTATGACAGTCAAGCGGTACTACTACCGCGTACGTGGGACCAACGAAGAAGATGGGCTCAAGCCCTCCGGATGGCAGAGAGGGTCCTTCGACACGCAAGCCTACACCTTCCCCACCAACCACGATGCGTTCGACTATGGCTATACGCACGCCAGGCCGAGGACGTCCATTATTTCCGTGGATGCCTTTGCCGCCGCCGGCTGGCAGCCGGGCGTCAAGCTTACGGACGGTGTGGACGGTGCCACTTGTACCGTCGACGGGATTACCTATGGTCCGGGTGTCACTTTCGAGGACGAAGGAGACAGGGTCACTTTCGCCCAGTGCAACAAATGGGATAAGAACTACACCAACAATCTCTGTACGGTCCGTTATGTCAAATTCAACATCAACAGGCCCGGCAGCGTGAGTTTCATCCCCCGCTTGTCCGGATCGACCGCACCCGAGCTCGTCGTCGGTCTCATGACCACGAAGCAGGGTTCCACGCAGTTCAAGTACCTCTATCGGGAAAAGATTGTCATCACCTCGACCATCACGCAGAAGAACGAAGAGAACCGGGTGACCGTCGAGATCCCGAACAGTGAGATGATGGGCATTGACGACATGGCAACCGTATATATCTTCTCCAACATCACCAAGATGTCGATGTACCCGATTACCTGGACACCCGAATAGTGATGAATCCACTCCTGCTGTCTTTACTGCTTTCTATCGCGCCTCCCGTGACCACCGCCCCTGATTCGGTGGTGGTCCGGAGGATTGCGGACCGCATTCTGGAGCGTTACGAACAGGGTTACCGATCCGGAAAGGACGGGAAGGAATACACCGACCCGAGAGACATTCCGGCCGACCAAGAGATCCGTCTCAAGACCAATTATGCCGCCTGGCATTACACCACCGGCATCATCAACTCTGCGCTCCTGCAATACGCCGCGCTGAGCGGAGATGCCAGGTATGCAGATTATACCGTCATGCATACGGCCTACAGCCTTCAGGAGTATGCGAAGGTCCGTCCTTCGCATACGCCCACAGGCGACTGGCATCCGTTCCACGGACTCCGCCGTTTCGACGAACTTGACTTCGTCGGGCCCGAATGCGGCGCCCTGATCGACATGGAGAGTTGGTACGGCAACGAGGACTACGAGGAGATCATCCAGCGGGCGGCGGAGCACATCCGCCACGGACAGGCCCGTCTTTCCGACGGGACCCTTGTCCGCACCTGGCCCAAGAAGCATACCCTCTGGGCGGATGACCTGAATATGGGACTTTCCTTCATGACAAGGTATGCCACACACTATCGGGATACCTTGATGCTGAAGGATGCCATCCTCCAGGTAGACAACTTCAATGCACACCTGTGGGACGGCAAGCGCAAGTTGTTCTGGCATGCCTGGTATGAAGAGACCGGCCACGTCGCCGGCTACTACTGGGGACGCTGCAACGGCTGGATCATGCGGGCCACCGTAGAGCTGCTGGACTGCCTCGACCCGGAGAGCGAGGATTTCGAACGTATTCTGGGATACCTCCGGCGGCAGATTGACGGTATTCGCCCCCTGCAGCAGAAAAGCGGCATGTGGAGAAACGTCCTCAACAAGAAATCCTACGAAGAAAGTTCCTGTACCGCCATTTTTACAGGCGCGATCGCACACGCGGTCCGCAACGGATGGATCGGGCCGGAATATTCCGGAATGGCCCTGAAGGGATGGGAGGCGCTTAAACGCAGTTACATCGAAGACGGCCAACTCAACAAAGTCTGTGTCGGGACGGGCATCATGGACAATGCCAAGGGTTATACCTCCAGACCCGCCAGGGACGGCGACACCCACGGTGCCGGCCTTATCCTTACGGCCGGAATGGAGATCCTGGCCTTGAAAGCCTATCTCTCCGGATCCTATTGTTGCGACCTGCGTCCCACATTCAACTCATGCAGTCTGGAGATGGACGCCCGGGAGCCGGTTCCCGGCCTCCGGATTGAATACCGCAAACGAGGGGACATCAAATGGACCGGGGCTCAGCCGCTCCCCTTCTACAAGGAGCAGCCGGGCTACCGGACCAGCCTGATGCATCTCGAGGAGGATACTGCCTACGAATGCAGGGTCGTTGTGAACGGTGAGCTGCGCAGCCTCTCGCATTTCCGTACCTGGAAGAGCGACGTTCCGGTAGCCAGGACCATCGTCCTGGATCCGAAGAAGATCTCTTTTCCGGTCAAGATCAATGCCAAAGGCAGTCCGCGGGGCTGGATCCGCTACACGGTGCCGGAAGGTACCGTACTGGAAAACAACGGAAAGACAACGACTTTCCTCATCGAAGGAGCGAGTTATGTCCTGCTGGACGACGTTGTCATGAAAGGCCCCAACATCCATGACGGGGCCATCAACGTAAAAAACAGCGAAGCCGTACGGATTCGAAACTGCGAGATTAGCGGCTGGGGCCGCATCGAAGACAAGATGCGCTTCGATAAGAAGGGCAAACCGGCTGTCGGCGAAGAAGTCATCAACTTCGACGGCGCCATCAAGATCCACAACGGTTCGACAAAAGTGGTGGTAGAACGATGCTACATCCACGACCCGTCGGGCCGCACCAATTCCTGGCGGTATTCGCACCCCTCCGGGAACGAAGCCGTCATCCTTTACAAGCCGGACCATTCCACGGTCCTGCGCTACAATGACTTCATTGCCTCCGACCGGCACCGCTTCAATGACGCGGTCGAGTCATTCGGCAACTTCCACACCGACGGCGGCTTCAACCGGGACGCCGACATCAACGGAAACTTCATGGCTTTCTGCAACGACGACTGTATCGAGCTCGACGGCGGCCAGCGCAACGTGCGCTGCTTCGACAACCGCTTCGAAGGAGCCCTCGTAGGCGTATCCATCCAGGGATGCATGCAGAGCCCTTCCTTCGTATACGACAATGTTTTCTCAGGGCTGGGCGAAGAATTCGGCCGGAAGGGCCGGGTGCTCAAAGTCGGCAGCGGCGCGCACGGCCCGGAGGCAAAAGCCTGGTTCCTTGACAATTATATCGGGCCCGACTGTGCCAACATCGGCTTCATGGAGACCCTCGAACTCCATGTCTGCAGCAATATCATGGACCAAAGCGCCGGCTTCGCCGATCGCGAAACCTCGCCGTTAAGCGAGACTGTCGGCAATACGATGGGTCTCAGCCTCGACGAAAAAGATCTGCCCGCGGAGTATCCCGTCCGTCCGTGCCCCTTCGTACTATCGCGCCAGCGCTTTACCAACCCGGAGCAGGAATTCTGCGTAAGGTTGAAGGCCCTGCCCTCTCTCAAGGGCAGCGTTCCCTTCCGGATCCGTCAGAATACGGACTTCGACTGGTTCGAAGTCAGCCCCTCCTCCGGCGTCCTCCGTGAGGGAGAAGAAATCGAACTGCACGTAAGGCTACTCCCCGCAAAGATGCAGGACCGCCGTTACTGGCGCGGCGCTTTCATCGTCCGGACACCTGACGGTCTCTCAAGGCCCTGCACCATCTACAAGGAGACATCCTTCATTCCCCCGTTCAAGGCTGACCGGCCCGGCGATACCGCCGTTTACGTCGACGCGTTCCACCCGGCCGCGGGCAAACCGGAAATCGTGGAAGACCCGGCCGCCCCGGACGGTAAAGCCGTCCTCTTCCGCAAAGGCGCCGACAATACGCTGGAGTGGGAATTCTCCGTTCCCAAGACCGGCCGGTACTACATCCTGCTGCATGGAAGCGGACAAACGTTCTCCGATATTATGGCCAGTGTGGACGGCAGCGAATTCGCCACAAGCGAGCAGGATACCAACACGGATTTCATGACATGGACCATACTCGCTCCCGGCGGCGACTTCAACAACCGGATTGCTTACTATGACTTCCAGGCAGGCAAACCCATCCGCCTGAAGATCAAGTCCGGTGAGCGGAACAATAACAAGATACTTTCTATCGACGGGATTGTCGTAACTGACAATCCGGAGTCTTTTGAACCCAGATAGCATGCATAAATTTTCCATCCTTGTCCTGACCCTGCTGGCTGCAGCCTGTCAGCCTAAAGAGAATACACCCGTTCCTGAGAACAGTTTCTTCAACGCCACACTTCCGTCCGGCATCAAACAGGCCTGGACGGCCGGCGACAAGGTATCCGTCATCTCCCTGTCCAGCGGACTGGTAGCCACGATAGACACCTTCATCGCAGAGGAGAGTGGAGGAACGACAGCCCGTTTTGCCGGCGTTTATACCGGTGAAGAGACGGCCAGCCTTGCCGTCATCTATCCGGCCGTGGAGTTCGTCTCCGAAAAAATCTACGAATCCGCCACGCTGAACGGCAATGACAACGGCTATTTCCGGGTCACCAAGGGAACCAGTTACGTCATCTTTGCACCGCAGGACAAGATGAAGTTTCTGCAGAGCAAGAATGACGACAGATCCTCCCTCGAAGGCCTCTCCTTCCTGTCGGAGGCCAGTTCGGCCAAAATTCTCTTTGACGGGAACATCACGTTGAAGAACCGGACCTCGGTACTGAAGCTTCAGCTCGGAACGGAAAATCTCAAGGAAGAGGACATCCTTCGTTCCGTTACGCTCACCGTCGAGGAAGGAACGCCCTTTACGACGTACAAGGCAAGCCTCTCCCTTTCCAATCCGGGTAACAGATGGGCCACGGGCGGAGAAGCAAGAAGCACGTTCGACATGCTGCTCGGTGGCATTGCGGCTTCCGGAGAGCCCCTCACCCTCTACTTCCCCATCTTCCAGAACAATGTCGACGCTTCCCTCGCGGGCAACGAAGACCGCAAGTTTACCGTCAACGCCGTCACGAAGGGAAATGTCCAGTACGTGATGGAGAAGGTCATCCCGGCCGGGGACAAGTCCTATGAATTCAGGGCCGGGAACGAAGTCTGCGTCACCGGAACGCTGGAGGAGAAAGGGAACGTCCCCCCGCCCACGCCTCCTGAACCCGAGGAAGTCATCACCAAGATAACCAAGGTCTCTTCCGCGAAGGTCTCGGCCTTATGCATCGAGGGCAATTACCTGTATGTGGGTTCCGCCGGTACCATCACCGTCTACGACATCACCAATCCGAAGTCGCCCCGCGAGGCCGGCTCCGTCATCTTCCCCGGCAGCCCCCGGCAGATGGTGCCCTACAACGGCAAGCTGTTTGTCTCGGCGCGTGAGACAGGTGTCTGGATCTTCAGCATTTCCAACCCGAAGTCCCCCTCCCTCATCAGCCGCTATGACGGCATCGAGCTCTCGACCGGCATCGACGCCGCAGGCGACGCCATCTTCGTCGGCGAGCGCCAGACGGGCGTGGAATTCGTCGACGGACGCAATCCAAGCGACGCACAGCATATCCGCGTTATAAAGACCAACGAATCACAGACCGTTTTCTACCAGAACGGATACCTCTACTCCGGCGAGTGGGGTGCCGGCAAGGTAACCATCTTCGATGCGCACGACCTGAGCAATATCAAGTGGATCCGGCAGATTGACCTGCAGGGCTACGGCGACGGCCTCTGGGTCACCGGCAACCGTCTCTACGCCTCCACCGGCCACCATCACCGCAACCAGACGCCTTCGACACAGAACGGTGACGGCCACGGAGTCGAGATCTGGGACCTTACCAATCCGGAGGATCCCCGGTTCATTTCCCGCTGCGAATTCGACATTTTCTACAAATCAGGATCTGACTGGTGGCTCAACAGGCCTTCCGGCGACGGCAAGACCCTCTTCTGCGGCGATGTCTACAACGGCATGTATGTCGTCGACATCACCGACGAGACCCAGCCCAAGATTATCTATCACTGGAAACCGGGCAGCGGCAACGCCGTGAACTCCATCGCCCTCGCCGACGGCGTGGCTTTCATGACGGTGGGCAATGAAGGACTGTATGCATTGGAGTGCAAGAGAAGTAAACCTTCTCCGCGCAACAGGGGCGTGCTTCCGACCAACCTGGATGCCCGCTACCAGTATCCGACATCTGCGAGCAGCCACTTCCGGGCCTGGGTCCCGGATCAGCGGGGCGCCGTCAAGGGTGCCGTAGTGTACCAGGATGCCCTCTTTGTCGGCTGCGGAGACGCCGGACTCTACACGGTGAAACTCAACACCTCCAACGAGCCCTATACCTATCGTCGTCTCGACATTCCCTTCGCCGGCGGCGTTGCCGTCAGGGGTGACCTGCTCTTCGTCGCACGGGGAGAAGCCGGCCTCGGCGTGTACCGGATCGGCACCGACCTCAACCTTACCCAGGTCGACCTCATAAAGAACGGCCTGAACCCGACCAGCCCATCAAGTCAGTTCAGCTACTGGGTCTCGGTGCCCAACGACAACTACGTCGCCAACGGTGCCCGCTCCAGCGGCTACCAGTTCCTCTCCATCGGCGGGACGGCTGCAAACCCGACCTTCACCTTCCGGCATCAGTACGGCCTCAACCTCAACTACAACCGCTACATCTCGGAGAAAGCGGCCCCGAACGGCCTTCTCCCCTATGCAACCCGCAGCGGCCTCGTATGGATCAACCTCGGCGTTGCCGACAACGTACCCGCTCCGACCGTAAACGAAAACATCAAGAATGCGCTCACCGAGGGATGTACCCTGTACAAGGACGGGAAAATTCTGCTGGCGCAGCATGTTTCGGGCTCCTATCCGACCCAGGCCTATTTCGGCATCATCGAGCCGGGCGGTTCGTCAGTCATCCAGACGGGCAGCAAAAATTCCTCCTTCGAAGGCATCCCCCGTTGGGAGAGTGGCGACGACGTCCTGGTCTGCAACTTCGTACAGCGCTTCGTCACCAAGGTCAATACGGCCAACCTGGCCGCCTGCAAGATAACCTTCACGGAGAACACGGAAGGCTATCCCGAGCCCGGCTTGTTCTGGAATGGCAAAGCCATCGTCCCCTGCGGCTACCAGGGCTTGCTGATTGAGAAATGAGAAAGTTCCTTTCCTGATTGCAAAGGAAATCAAGGCACAAGGCTTATGGTAAAAAGATACTTTCTCCTGGCTGGACGACGTTCCCTCGCTCATACTGGCCTGGTATAGCGGCGGATCCGGGCGACCTGCATTCGCCGACAAGAACTGTTATGAAAATCACGGACAGAAAAAGAACGGTTCGCCTCAGCGACAAAGAATTACATATATTTGAATGTTTTCAGGACGCGCGCCGGCAACCCTTAATTGAAAAAGACTAAATAATCATATAACCAATTTGTTATGAAGATGTTATATATTCCTCCGCAGGATGAGATCCTCCTGGTCAGGACGGAAACCAACCTGTGCAACACAACCATTCCCGGCGGCAGCGGCGAAGACCGCGACCCGTGGGAAGAAGACGATTAAAATTGACGCGCCATGAAAAAATATGATTTATTGATTATCGCGGCCGCGGCAATATGCACGCTGGCCGCCTGCAGCAAAGCCATTGAGCAGGACCTTTCCACCGATGAACCTCAGGTTACTGAATGGACGTACATCTCCGCCCAGGGCAGTGATGCTACAAAAGCAAGCATCGACGGCACTACAGCCGCATTCACTTGGAACACCGGCGACAAGATTGCCGTCTGGTCAGATGGTTCCTATCATGTCTCTGAAGGTTTGGCATCCACGTTCAATAAAAAAAGCAGTGCCGATTTTGCTTTTGAAGGAGCCATCAATGCCGGCCGTGCGAATTTTGCCGTTTTCCCGGCTTCACTCGTTTCCGGTTCCAGCACTTCCACCGCTACAAGCCTTACACTCACGCTTCCTGCCAGCTATAATTTGAGCGATATTAAAGGTGATCTTTCCCCTACCCCGATGATCGCCGCTAACGCCCAAGACGGCAATCTGGCTTTTAAGTCAATCTGCGCCTTGCTCCGTTTTACGCTGGTGAGTGTTCCCAAACAGACCCTGTACATCACCTTTGATTTCAACGGCAAGAAAGTCCAAGGGGAATTCTCGCTCACGGGTGTAGATCTTGGCGAAGGGCTTGCTTCCTTCGTCGGCGTCCATACTTCCGCTACAAATGGCGATGATGATGTCATCACGGTTGAGAATAATAACGTCTTCTCGACTTTCCAGACAAACCTCGTTGTCAACATTCCCGTTCCTGCAGGCGTGGCCTCTACCGGAGAATACACAGACGTGACCATTACCACATGGGACGGAGAGCCCGGTAATGGCGGGCACAAGATCAATGCCATCACCTCCCCCATAAAGACTTCTTCAAACTGGATTCCTACACGTTTAGCTTCACGCAAACGCGAAGTATACCTACCGGTTTATGCTATTACTGTCAGCAATGGCGTTAATGCCGGGACAAAAGTGGTCTTTGCTCCTGGCAATCTTCGGGCAGTACTTGGTGCCAAACCTCAAACAAATAAGCCTGGTTTCGCTTCATCCTGGTCATTTGCTCCTCATCAGTATGACGCGATCGGAAATAATATGCCAGCAGATGGAGGGAGGACGTATAGTCTCAATTCTCTCCAGGGCCCTGTGATTGGTGATGTTATCGACTTGTTTGCCTGGGTAGGAGGAGATGCTACCGGTTATACCGGCGACTATGCGGACGAGAAATACAAGTATGGTATTTTGTATCCTTCCGGCACCAATCTGAACAACTTTACGGGTACGACCGATAATTATAGCGGGCTTTTGTCGGACTGGGGGCATAATGAAATCAGTGATGCCTTTGGCACATATCCTTCTGATACCTGGCGAGTTCTCACAAAAAATGAATGGTATAAGGTGATTTTTAACAGAGGTGGATGGCGCTTGAGGGCTACTTTGATGACAAATGGTCCCACATCTACTCTTGTCGCATATGGATACATCATCGCACCCGACCAGTACACGCATCCCACCGGGGTTCATGCATTTAACAACGCGACAACAACCACGTCATCCAGCTACAATAACTCGCTCTGCTCAGACAATGTGTATACCCTCGAAGAGTGGGAAAAATTAGAAGGTGCAGGTTGCGTGTTCCTGCCTCTTACAAATTTACGGACAAAGGGCTCTAATTCAGAGACAATTAAACCAGGGGATGCATGGTATTGGTCAAGTGACGCCAATACGGGTAATAATGCTGCTGCTTTTGCGTTCAATGAAATAGCTGCTGGAGCAAGCCAACTTAATGCAAGCACAAATACAATGCAAAATGCCAAATCATGTGCTCGCAAAAACGGGGCGGCAGTCAGACTTGTCCGTGTCGTGAACGATAAGTAGCGCCGAGCGCCTGATCCGACTAATCTGCACGGCACGCCATCTCTAATATGAGACGGATGTAAAAAAAAGATTATCTTTATAAAAATTACACACGTAACCATGAATAAACGCTTTCTTCTCGGTTTCATTCTTCCGTTCACACTCCTTGCCTGTTCACAGGAAATCGCTGCGAATCAGGACGAGGTCCAGAATCCGGACGAGATCCAGGTCGAAGGTAAAATGACCATTACGGCCAGTTTTGAAAAGTGGACGGGCGCTGATGACGCGTCCAAGACCTATGTCGTCGATGGATCGCAAATCCATTGGGCGGCGGGCGATGCGGACAAGGTGCTCTACGTCTTTGACAGCAAAGGCGTCAAGAATGTCTTCTCCAGCGCCGCTTCGGAAGAAAGCGCCACGAGGGCGTTCACCGGGGACATTTCCGAAGATTCAGAGATCCGGTATGTGCTCTGGTCCGGGAAAACCCAGGAAGACGACCATAGTGAACTCACCGAGGTTTCCTCGACAGGCGGCTCGGTGTCGGTCGGCAGCGAGCCGGTCGGTTCCGGCGGCACCATAGAGTTCACGACCAAGGCAGAAGGCGGCGAAACCCGTACCGTCATCGGCGGAAGCAGCCTCCGTGTCGTCAACCCCCAGAATATCAGCCACAGCAATTCCTTCGCCCAGGAGGCCAACATTGCCGTGATGAAGCAAGGCGAACAGGTGCTCCGCAACGTGTTCGGCTATATCCGTTTCACGGTCCCTGCCGGGGATGACGGACATGCCGCTTTCAAGTCGGTTACCTTCTCTGCCGACGAGAACCTTTCCGGCGATATCCAGATTGATTATAACGGTGAAACTCCCGTCGCCGGGATTGTCGCGAACGGCTCCAGATCCCTTACGGTCAACATGCAACGGCAAGGAGATTACTATGAGCCCGGCACGCTTTACGCCGTACTTCCTGTCGGTACCTATCATAACATGGAAGTAATCGTCACCCCCGTTACAGGGGATGCCTATACGCTCTCCAGCAAGACGGATGTCATCATCCGGCGCGGACAGTTTACCGATGCCGGTACACTGTCTTCCGATGTCGCCCACAAACCCGCAATCCATCTGGCCGGAGACTCCACCTGCACACAGTATGGCGAGAATTCCTCTCCTCAGAACGGCTGGGGACAGCGTCTCGCCGCCGCGCTGGACGGAGATGTCCAGGTCTACAACCGCGCCGTCGGCGGCGAGAGCACCCAGTCATTCATCGACTCCGGGAAGTGGACGACGCTCTGCAGCGCAATCCAGTCAGGAGACCTCGTACTGATCCAGTTCGGTCACAATGACGCCTATTCTTCCCACGAAGAGCGTCGTACAGACATCCCTACCTATAAGGCGAATCTCGTCAAGATGGTCAATGATGCCCGGGCAAAGGGGGGCATTCCCGTGCTCATCACCAGCATCAGCACCCGCACCTTCAGCGGTGGCGTAGCCCAGCGTTCGATCGGCGAATACCCCGCTGCCATGCGGACGGTGGCCACCGACAACAACGTTCCGCTGATCGATGCCAATGAACTGACCTATCAGTGGCTCTGCGAGCTGGGCCCCGAGGGATCCATTCCCTTCTATCTGATGGACAAGAGGAGCCCGACCGGGAACGACAACACCCATCTGACGAGGAATGGTGCCGAAGTGATCGCATCCATGGTTGCCCACGGCCTCAAGGATCTCGGACTCTGGAAGTTCGGCGTCTCCGAAGAGCCCCTGCTGACCCGTGTCATCACCGTTTCCAGCAGCCTGGGGTACAACATCCAGAAAGAAGGAGGCAGCCTTACGGTCAATTTCTCCTCCACCGCTCCCTGGAAAATTTCCAACGAATCGGGCTGGATCCAGGTCTCGCCCACCTCGGGCGATGCCGGTGAGAATCTTTCCCTTACCATCACGGTGGCGGGTAACGGGCTCAATGATGTGCGTTCCGCCTACGTGTCTATCCGCAACGACGGAGATGGAAAGCATATCTCCATCGTGCAGGCAGCCGCGGAAGGATCCGGTACGGTGTGGCCCAACGAGACCGATGCCTATGATTATGCACTCGGCCCGGGACAGTCCCGCAAGGCATCATATACAGGATATGCGGACGCAGGTATTACAACCAGTGCGGCAATGACAGAGCCTGTTCTCCTGAATGATATCACTTATGGCGCTCCCGGAATGACTTTCTACGGCAACCGGATGACCACCCAGAAAGTCAACAACGAATGGAGCACGGAATATCCCAACGTGATACCCTCTTCGTGTTATTTCTCGTTCAATATCAACAAGCCCGGAAGCGTCAGTTTCTTCCAGTCTCTCGGCAGTGGCATCGACCGGATTCCGACCTATTATCTGGCCATCGTCGTTACCAGGAACGGCGTCTCGTCTGCCAAGATCGTCGACAGCGTGATCCCGACAGATGTGACCGATACCCGCCCCGGGAGCGACGCCTCGGCTGACCCGAAGTATTTTGTCACCCTTACCGTTTCGAAGGATGATCTTGAGGGAATGTCTTGTCCGGCGACGGTATACCTGTACCATAGATATACCAGTGGCAACACGTGCGCCGTTCATTATTATCCCCTCACCTGGACTTCCTGGGACGGGAGCACGACCGAACCGGCCCGCACGCCCAAATTCCTGCTCGCGGGCGACTCCACCTGCACCGAATACAATGCCAGTGCGGCTCCCCAGACCGGCTGGGGTCAATGCCTCAGCGCAGCGCTGGGTGGTGACCCGCGTGTAGACAATTTCGCCATCGGCGGCGAGAGCACCAAGTCGTTCATCGACGAGGGCAAATGGGCCAATCTCGTGGCCGACATCGTTTCGGGAGACATTGTCATCATCCAGTTCGGCCATAATGATGAGAAGGACGACGAAGCCCACCATACCGATCCGTCCACCACATATAAGGAGAACCTGACCAAGTTCATCAACGAGACCAGGGCAAAGGGCGGCATCCCGGTGCTCGCCACCAGCATCTGCCGCCGCTTCTTCCACAGCGACGGCACGCCGCAGCGCACTCACGGTGACTATCCTGCCGCGATGCGGGAGGTAGCGACTGCCACAGGGACCTCGCTGATAGATACGGAGGAACTTACCTTCCAGTGGCTGAAAGATCTCGGTGTCGAAGGATCCAAGCCCTATTTCGTGCTGGACAAACGGGATCCTTCCGCTAATGACAACACCCATCTTACCCTGGAGGGTGCCCAGGCGGTCGCCGGCATGATTGCCCAGGGCCTGAAGACCCTGGGACTCTGGGAATAGGATCCGCTATTTGACAAGAGCGGACAAAGCGGGGTCACCGCAGGCTTTCAGCGCCTTGGCGACGATCTCCGCGACTTCGGTAGCGCCGACTCCGGTCAGGTGGGTATTATCTTTCCCGTCCACGGAAACCATGAAGCGGCTGGCGGAGGCTTCTTCTCCCAGCGTGGCGAGCCAGTCATAAGTGAGCTGCTCGATGTCCAGCAGGACGGCTCCCTTGTCGGAAGCCGCTTTTTTCGCCTGGTCCGGATAGGTCTGGTGCGTGTGTTTCGGGACCCCGCCGGCAAACTCGCGCCGGCAGACAGGGGTCAAAATCACCGGAATGGCCCCTTTCGATTTCGCTTCAGCAATGAAACGGCAGAGGTTCTGGTAGTACTCTTCCGGTGTGGTCCCCCTGTCGTCAGAAGAAGTGGTGCTCTCGTCATTGTGGCCGAACTGAATCAAGATGACGTCACCGGCAAAGACGGTCTTCAGAAGGTTCTCCCACTGTCCCCCCGAACGGAAGGTCTTGGTACTCTTGCCTCCGACGGCCTTGTTTTCTACCTTGTTGCCATTGAGGAAAGCTGCGAATTTTTCTCCCCATCCGTATTTCGGCCGGTCGGATTCGCTCTTCGGGGCGCAGGTTGAGTCACCGGCGAGGTATACGACAACCTTGCGTGCCGGCGGATCCGAGGGAGTGTCGGTGTTTTCAATATTTCCTTTACAGTCAGTGACTGATAACGCCATTACCAGGCAGGCGAAGAAAAGTTTCAGTGCTTTCATAGGATGATAGAAAAAAATCATTTTCAGTACGGTCAGGGGCGTTTTTACTGAAAACTGCCCAGCAACTCCTGTAAATGAGCGGTGTAAACCTCCCGTGGCGAGCAGCCGTACTTGCGGCAGATGGCGGCGGCGACGGCGACAACCTCGCCCATCATCCCGGTCACGTTCTGGACCCGGGTGGAAGAGAGGGCGATGTGGGAGACGCTGATGTCCCTTCCGGCCATGAAGAGATTGTCGACATTGACCGAATACAGGCAGCGGTACGGTATGCGGTACGGCGGTGGTACCTGGTCTTTGCGAAGATATTTCCTAGGCGTCCCCAGGTCGTTGAAGTAGTGCTTCATCGTAGAAATAAACTCCTCTCCGGGGAAGAAGAAGGTATTCTTCGGCGTCGGGAAATGCTGGTCGATGGAATAGGAGCCGTAGACGATGGCGTCGTCATAGCGGACATAATTCCCCTCGATGTCCTGCTGGGTGAAGAAGACGTCGCCGATGAGCCGGCGAGATTCCCTTTTCCCGGCGATGAAACTGACCTTGTGAAGGTCCAGTCTTGCATACGCATCCTTGTCCTTGCTCCGGTTCTTGAGGAAAGACCAGTTGCCGTAGATGGCCCGCAGGAGGTAGTCGCGGATGTATTCGGCCTCGCGGACCTGGTCGTGCCAGAAGCCGCTTTCCCACCAGTTGCTGCCCGAGGTCACCTTCTCGCAGGACTCTTCATTGAACTGGATGGCCCAGTCGCAGACCGGGAAAGAAACATCCTCCTTCAGCACCCGTGTCCGCCAGGGGGTAGAAGCCCCGAGGACCATGTTGTCAGGTTTGTCGGGAGCCAGGGTTTCCCGGGTTTCCGCGCGCATTTCCCGTCCGGTGCAGTACTGCGCGCCGGAGAGATATCCGAGGTTGCCGTCGCCCGAACAGTCCGCGAAAAGGGGCGCGGAGAATTCAAGTTCTTCGGCGGTCTCGATATGGCGGGCCGTTACGGAAACGATGTGCCCGCCGTCCGTCTTTGCGGCGAATACGTGCATGCTCGGGAAATAGGCAATGTGCTCGTCGCCCTGCAACATCTGAAGCACCTGTCCTTCCTTGTCATACACATTGATGAGTTCGCGGGTGACATCCCCGAGTTTTGCATACGGGGCTACGTTCATCTTGCCGCTGGCAAGGATCCTCAGTTCGGTGCTGTTGTTGCCTCCGGGGACCGGCCGGTTGTTGATCAGGGCCACTTTCAGTCCTTCCCGGGCGCCTTTGACGGCGGTGCTGATCCCGGCGACACCCGCGCCGACGACGACGAGGTCGAAGTTTCCGGCGCTTCGGGGCTTCTCCGGCAGACGGAGCAGCTTGCGGCGGAAGGCCTGGAGGGCATTGGGATCATCGGGCAGAGAAGGGGAAGGATTCCGGGTCAGGATCACGGCGTCGCAGCGACCCTCGAAGCCCGTCAGGTCGCAGAGGTCGACCGTAGCCTCTTTCCCGCTCGCCTGGAACGAACCGGCGTATTCCCATCCCCACTGCTTCCCTTTTCCGAGAATATGCTCGAGTTGCACGCCGTTGACGGCGATACGGAACTTGCCCGGGCCGTCCTCGATGCCCCACGGGGCGCACCAGTTCCAGGTGCGGGCATAGACATGCCACTGTCCCTTCTGGGGCAGAGTGACCGTCGTCCGGGCGTTGTCGACCGGTTTGCCGATGCCGTGGGCGAGCAGGTAAGGAGAACCCATCTGGTCCATAAACTGCGGGTCCACGACCCATCCGCCGTGCTCCCGGAAGGCCTCCGCCTCCAGAAGAACGGCATCTTTGTTCTGTGTCAGGCCCAAATGGCTGAAAAGGAGGGCGCAGATGATGAGGGTGCCGAGTCTTTTCATAATCATTTCTTTTCAAATTTTTCCTTGAATTGACGGAGGCCGCGCTTGTTGAAGCGGATCTGCAGCGGCGGCTCCACCGTCTGCGACTCGATCTCGGCCTGACTGTCGTTATGGGTACGGTCGAGATGGTCGGGATTCTTGTCGATCAGCCCTTCCGTCGGGCGGCCGTGATAGCGGCAAAGGATATGCCAGGGGATGTACCAGACATTATCCTCCATCGTGAAGGAATCATACCAGGCGTTGAACAGGCGGATTCCGCAGTTTTTACTCCGCTCGAAGCGGTTGCCGCGGATGACGAAACCGGAGGTCTCGGCCGTGGTATCGTAGAACATCAGGTGGGCCGCATTGGGATTCCAGCGGCGGACGTGCCCCCAGCCATACCCCGCATCGCGGCAGACGTTGTTCTCGAAGACGATATTCTCCGTGCGGGCGAAATCTCCCTGCTGCCAGTACTCGTAGGAATACTCGCAGTTCCAGATTTCGTTGCCCCGCCAGGTGATATTCTTCTGCTCTACACCGTCTACGTTCGACTGATTGGTAAGGGCGGCGTCCCAGCATTCCCAGACGCGGCAGTTCTCCACCAGGATATCCTGCGCCGCGCTCCAGAACTCGATGCCGTTGCCGTAGCGTACTCCCCTGCCGGCCTCGTCGAAATAGAGGGTGCTGCCGCCGATCCAGCAGATGTCGCAGCCGCGGACCGTGATGCCCCTGACGCCGCTTCCACCGATACCGTGGGCGGCGCCATAACGCAGCCACAGTCCCTCGTAAACGATGTCGTGGCAGTCGGTCTCGTCAATGATGTGCTGCTTTTCGGCGAGTTCGATGGAAGCGAAGCGCGCCCCGGGGTTCTTCCGGCTGACCATATAGACGGCCTGCTCGTCCCGCACCCAGCAGAAGCGGAGGTCCTTGCGGCCGAGCTGGTCGGGGCGGTCCACCTTCCAGCCGCAGCCCTTGGATCCGTGATTAAAAATCGCATTACCGAGCTCATTGGCGGAGGGCTTCGTGCACTTCCAGAGCTTGCGTCCGACTTTCACCCAGTCCTCCGGAGATGATGCGTCCCAGGAGGGCTCCAGAACCGGTTTTTCTCCCTCTCCGAAAGCGGTATAGACAATCGGCTTGCCGGGTGCTCCAGACTGGGGAACCAAGTGCCCGCGGAAGACGTCGCCGGCATGAAACCTAACCGTATCGGCAAAGCCCAGCAGGGCGTCATTGACCTTCGAAAGGGTTCGCCAGGCGGTCTCCGGAGTGAGGCCGTCCGCCGTATCATCGCCATCGGCAGCCACATAGAAAGTGCGGCCGCCATCGGTACGGGACTCATCCCGCAGGAGTTTTTTCCAGACCGAAGGCGTCTTGACCTGCCAGCGGTCGTCCAATGCCGCCGTGATGGCGAATTCCACATCGTGGGGTGTAACATCCACGACCTCCACAGAAGGAAGGTCCGGCACCGCCTCGACCAGTTCGTTGTTCTTCCAGGTTACCATGGCGAGGGCGCTCTTCATCTCGGGACTGTCGTCAGGGCGCAGGGTGCGCTCCATCGTGAACTGGATGTCGGCCTTATCAAAGGCATTCACCGCTTCGACGATCGCCGCCGGGTCTTCCGACTTCAGGAGGAAAATGACCCGCCGGGGGACCTCCCGGATCTGTGCGGCCAGGACGGCCAGAAGTATGATCAGTGCTTTCATTCAGAAATATTGTATTCTCAAAAATAAGCAAAAATTAAGAAAAACCGAAATCTGACTACACTGTAAATTTGATGCGCTGGATGATGTGATCCTGATAGCACTCGTCGAGTTCCACGAAATAGCCGCTCCAGCCCCAGACGCGGACGATGAGGTTGCGGTGCTTCTCCGGATGCGCCTTGGCGTCCAGGAGGGTCTCCTTGTTGAGGGTGTTGAGCTGAAGCTGGTGCCCGCCCAGCAGCACGTAGGAGCGGATGAGCATTGCGAGTTTCTCCAGATTCTCTTCGTTGCGGAAGAGGGTGTCGTCGAGCTCGATGGTGAGCGGACCGCCGTTGATGCTGCGGCTCAGGTCGCCTTTCGAGAAGGATTTAATCACCGATACAGGGCCCTTGTGACGGGTGTACATGCTCGGGGAATAATTCGCGGGTATCACCTCTCCGGCCTTGCGCCCGTCGGGCGTTGCCTTGAGGTCGATCGCATGGAAGATGTAGTACATCGCCGTCCCCGTACCGGCACGGAAGATGCCGCCGCGCTCGTTGCGGAGTCCGGCAAGTCCGTTGTCAAAGGAATCGAGAAGCCGGGCCGCGAGGGCGTCGGTCCCGTCATCGTCATTCCCCATCTTGGGCGCTTCGAAACGGAGTTTCTTCCATAAGTCGTCGTAGCCTTCGAAATTGGCGTCCAGGGCCGCCTGAAGTTCCTTCACGGAGACGCTCTTCTCGTCGAAGACATATTTCCGGATGGCCGCGAGCGAATCCACCGCCGTGGCGATGCCGGTGCCGTGGATGCCGAAGTTGTTATATTTCGCGCCGAGGGTGATATCGCGTGCACGCTCAAGCGTACCGTCCATAAAAACGGAATAGAGCGGAGCCGGGGCGATGTAAAGATTCTTGAACCCCGCTGCGATGCGGCGGCATTCCGCCTTAATCATCGCGTCGATATGGGCGTAATAGTCTTCGAAATTGTCGAAGGAGCCGAGGTCGTCGACACTGCGGCTCACCAGTCCGGCGAAGGATAGGGCGCCGATGTTGACGATGTCCATCGCCTTGCCGGGAATGATGAACTCCCAGCACGCCGCGACCACATAGTCGTTGGCGTCTTCCGGCGCATAGCCGAGCCGCTCGAGCCCCGGGACGACAACGTCGTCATTGTCGTACTGCGGGAAACCAAGGCCCCGCTTGGTAAGGCGTGCGCCCAGTTTGTAAATTTCCAGCGGGGTGTTCCTGTCGACGCGGAGATTGATCTTGGGGTCGATGAGATTGAGGTCGTAACTGGCCTCGAGGCAGCGGGCCGAGAGGTCGTTGAACAGTGTCTTACCCGAAGCGTCACGTCCGCCAAGGACGAGGCTCTGGCCGTTGTCGCCCTGCTGCATGCCGGGATAGAGGTCGCTGTCCTTATTGCACGCGAGGAAGAAGGAGAGCAGCAGCTCATACGCCTGGTCTTGGGAAAGGCGGCCGCTATCGAGATCGGCCTTGTAATAGGGATACATATACTGGTCGAAGCGGCCCAGCGTATTGTGATAGCAGCCGCTCTCCCAGAGGCCGAAATGGATGAAACGCAACAACTGCAGCGCCTCCCGGAAGGTCGTGGCGCCCTTGACGCGCACCGACGCGAGCACTTCCGCCAGGGCCTCGTCGCCCATTTCACGGGCGCAGGCCTCATAGCGTGCAATGAGCCCCTGCAAGGCTTCGATGCTCCGCACGGCCGACTCCAGGAAGAGGCGGCCTTCCGCATCGGCGCTCTCCATCCGGGCCGCGAAGCGTTGCTTGCGCGCCTCGAGACCCTCGGCAATGGCGTCGCCCAGGTTGGGCGAGATATTGGAAAGCATCCCGTTCTCGTGGAGGTAATGGCGGGACTTGAGGGCGGCCCATTCGTCCGCCGTAAAATAGGACGGCACCTTGGAAACGGTCCGGGTGGCCACAATCTGCTCGCCCTCGAAGATGACGGGCTCCTCGGCCGCGGTCATCGCCTCGAAGAGCATCGCGGCGCGCATCTGGGCGGGAATGCCCTCTGCGGCATATTTTTCACATAATGTATCCAGTCCGAGGGACTCCGGCGTACGTCTTACGCGATGATGTCCTCCGTCAAAGAAAAATTCTTTCAGTCTTTCAATCCGTGCGGTAAGCATAATTATCTTGTTCAGTTACAAATAAAGGATTGGCAAGATAATATATTTATACCGGGTGAAAGGGTGTGGTATGTTTATTTTTGAATTTTCCGAAACAGTTTATAACACCAGCGTTTCGATATCGCCGAATACTTCCTTGTATACGGCGGGCTGCGCCTCGGTGTCGAAACCGGGCCGGTAGGTCATATCCACCCTGGGATACTTCGCGCCGGCGGTCTTGTGATAGCGCAGCAGCTCCACCCGACGGAGCCCGGGAGCGTCCCGGAAAAGCGCCGCCTTGGCTTCCATCTCGGCGATGCCGTCATTGACGCCGGGGATGAGCGGAATACGGATTACAAACGGCTTTCCGCTGCGTTTGAGCGTGTCGAGATTGGCCAGAATCGGGGCGTTGTCACGCCCGGTCCAGCGGCGGTGGGCAGCCGGGTCGGCCAGTTTGAGGTCCTGTAGCACCAGGTCCACTCTGTCCAGGACGTCGGCATACACCTTCGGAGCGCACCAGCCGGAAGTTTCCACGGCCTTGTGCACGTCTTCCAGCAGGTCGAGGACCTCGCAGAGAAAGGCCGGCTGCATCGTGGGCTCTCCGCCGGTGAATGTCACCCCTCCCCCGTTCATCGCGAAGAATTCCCGGTTCCGGAGGAGTTCATCCGCCAGTTCACGTGCCTCTATGACCGTTCCCGAGATGCGGTCTCCGTCCGCGCCGTGGAACACCTGCGGCTCGGGGGAAAGCCCCTCGGGATTGTGACACCAGGCGCATCTCAACGGACAACCTTTCAGGAAAACGGTCGTACGGATCCCCGGGCCGTCGTTGATTGCGAATTCCTCTATGCTGAAAATCGTTCCGGAAGCCATCTGTATCTATTTTTCTGCAAGTTAATCATTTTTTACGACACTCCCGTTCCCTCCTTGCAAATAACCGGTATGGAAAAAACGACAAGAAATCATCCCTGTTGTTCTATAAAAACACAAAATGCTATCTTTGTGAAACTAAAACTAAACATTCTTCTGTTATGGCAACACACCTGAAAGGATTTATGTTCTGGATCGCCTTCGTCGCTTCGCTCGGAGGTCTCCTGTTCGGATTCGATACCGCCGTCATTTCCGGCGCGGAAAAACAGATCCAGGCCGTGTATGGCCTGAATGATTTCGCCCACGGCTTCACGATGGCCACGGCACTGATCGGCACCATCCTCGGCGCGCTTTTCTGCGGAAAACCGGCCGAGAAGTTCGGCCGCAAGCGCTCGCTCATCGTCATCGGCTTCCTGTACCTCATCTCGGCCGTCTTCAGCGGTGCCATCGTCAACTGGTACGCCTTCATGTTCTTCCGCTTCATCGGAGGACTGGCCGTCGGCGCCTCATCCGTCGTGGGTCCGATGTACATCGCCGAGATTTCTCCGGCCAAATGGCGCGGCCGCTTTGTCTGCTTTTTCCAGTTCAACATCGTCCTGGGCATCGTCCTGGCGTATTTCTCCAACTACTGGATCGCCGGCGTCGAAAATGACTGGCAGTGGATGATCATCGCCGAATCCGTCCCGGCCCTCCTCTTCAGCGTGCTGATGTTTACCATTCCGGAGAGCCCCCGCTGGCTTGTCAAGACGGGGAATCCGGATGCGGCCGTATCCGTCTTCGCGCGCACCGGCGAATCCGACGTCGAAGGCGAAATGGCCGAGATCCGCAAATCCCTCGCCGCGGACGGCGTCAGGGGCGGCAGACTCTTCCAGAAAAAATACTGGAAACCCATCCTCATCGCCTTCCTCATCGCCACGATCAACCAGCTCAGCGGCATCAACGCCATCCTCTACTACGCCCCGCGCCTCCTGGAGGAATCCGGCGTATTCCGCGAGGGCGCGATGCTCCAGTCAATCATCATCGGCCTGACGAACCTCACTTTCACGATGCTGGGCATGTTCATCATCGACAAGGTGGGCCGCAGGACGCTCATCGCCATCGGAGCTGTCGGTATGGTCGTCTGCCAGGCGATGGTCGCCCGGGGATTCGCCCTGGAGGCCTTCCACGGCTATTATATGCTGCTGTTCCTGATGGGCTACGTCGCTTTCTTCGCCCTGTCGCTCGGCGCGACGATCTGGGTCGTCATCGCGGAAGTCTTCCCCAACGATGTCCGGGCCGGCGGCCAGGTCTTCGGGAGTATGACCCACTGGGTATGGAGCGCCCTGCTGACCTGGTTCTTCCCGATGTGCCTCTCCATCGGCGGCCAGTATATCTTCACCTTCTTCTCGGTCATCGCCGCCCTGGCGCTCCTGTTCGCCTGGTGGATGCCGGAGACCAAGGGTAAATCCCTGGAGCAGATCCAGAAAGAACTCGTTAAAGAATGACACCGAACCTATACCTTCTCAAAGGAGGCCGTCTGGAAATGACGGTTACCAACTACGGCGCCCGCGTTCTCTCACTCCTGGTCCCCGACCGCAAAGGAGAGAAAGCGGACGTCGCCGTAGGCTATGCCACCCTGCAGGAATACATCGACTGCCCCGGAGAGCGCTTCTTCGGAGCGGCCGTGGGAAGGCTTGCCAACCGCCTCGGCGGGGCCTCCTTTATTCTGGACGGGAAAGAATACCATACTGCCGCCAATGACAACGGCAATACGCTCCACGGCGGCTTCACCGGCATCGACCGGGCGCTCTGGACGGTAGAGTCCGTGTCCGACAGCAGCATCACCCTGACGATCCTCGACCCCGACGGGAGCGAGGGATGGCCCGGCAATCTCCGGATCACCCTTACTTATACGCTCACGCCGGACGATGAATTCAAGGTCGAATTCAAGGCCGAAACCGACGCCCCGACGCTGTGCAACCTCACCCAGCATACCTTCTTCAACCTCACGGGAGACGCCTCCAGGAGCATCGAGGGCCATATCCTGCAGATCGACGCGCCGCATTACCTCCCGGTCGACGACAAGCTGATCCCCACCGGCGAGATCCGACCGGTGGAGGGGACGCCCTTCGATTTCCGCGAGGGCAAACCGATCGGACAGGACATCGACGCCGCCGGAGGATACGACCACAACTGGTGCCTCGCCGAGGCCGGCGGCATCCGCCGGATCGCCAGTCTTTACGAGCCCGTCTCCGGCCGCCGGATGGAAGTCCATACCGACCAGTGCGGCATGCAGTTCTACAGCGGCAACTTCTTCGACGGCAGTTATGCCGGCAAGGGCGGCCGCCCCATCGGACATCGCTGCGCCCTCGCCCTGGAGACCCAGGCATGGCCCGACGCCATCCACCATCCCGGCTTCCCGGACACCGTCCTCCGGCCGGGAGAGACTTATTCACACACTTGCATTTACAAATTCGTACTATAATCATGCGTACCCGGCTAGTCCCCCTTCTTCTGCTGTTCTGTATAACCGTTCCGGCCACCCGGCTTACCGCGCAGGACACCCTCCGCGTAACGGCCTGCTCGGACGCCATCTTCCGCATCCGGATCTCTCCTTCCGGAGAATTCCCCCAGTCGCTGATGGAACGCTACGGCATCCTCAAGACCGACTGGCCGTCTCCCCGGACTTCCATCAAAGAGGACGGGGATTCCTGGACCCTTTCCACCGCCACCCATTCTCTCCGGATTGACCGGGCCAGGCAGACCCTGACCCTCATGGACGCCTCCGGCAAGGTGCTCGTGGGAGGCATTTCCTTCCATCCGGGCGGCGACCCGCTCTGCAGGGAGCTCCGGGATTCCATCGAACTGCAGTACGGCGGGATAGTGACGCGGCGCAACGGCGGCATCATCGGCGACGACGACGGCTCCCTCTCCGAAATGGACAAGACCGAAGGCGGAGACCCGCTCAAGAGTTGCGTGCTCCGGATTCCCATCCGCAAGAACGAGCGTTTCTACGGCGGAGGCAGCACATCCCGCGAGCATATCCAGCACCGCGGGGAGCGGCTCCGCATGTGGGCGACCTACCAGCGGACGGAGATCCCGATGCCCTTTATGATGAGTTCGGACGGCTGGGGCGTGTATTCCAACAGTACCCGGAAGAGTTACTTCGACGTGGGCCGCCTCGAAGGCGACGCCCTTTCCATCTACACCACCGAACCGTCTGTGGATTTCTTCCTCATCGCAGGCAAAGACATGCCCGCCATCCTGGATGGATATACCCTCCTGACCGGGCGCAACTATCTGCTGCCGCGCTGGGCCTACGGCTTCTGCTTCGGGCCCAATATGAAGGAGGATCAGTGGAATATCCTCTCCGACGCCCGCGACTTCCGGGCGATGGGCATGCCCTGCGACGTATTCTGGCTGGAGCCGCAGTGGATGTCGAAGCACTACGACTTCTCGTCGTCCAAAAACTGGAATTACGACAAGTTCTCCCCGGAGTACTCCTGGCGGCAGAACGACGCGGTCAAACGCTACAACCCCTCCCTCTTTATCGGAAGGATGCGGGACATGGGCCTTCACCTGGGCCTCTGGATCTGCGAAGAATACGATCTGTCCATCGCGGAGGAGGACGCCCTTCCCGGCGCGACGCCTTCAGGCCTCGAGCACTGGATGGACCACCTGAAAACCTTTGTCACGATGGGGGCGGAAGGGTTCAAGCTCGACCCGGCCCGGACGCTGGATGAACATACCTACCGCAAGTATTACAACGGCCACCCGGACAAGGAGATGCACAACCTGAACCAGGTCCTCCTGCCCAAACAGATGAACCTGATGTACCGGGAGCATACCGGCAAACGCGGCTGGTACCACTACTGCGCCGGCTGGAGCGGAACCCAGCACTGGGGCGCCTCCACCAGCGGCGACAACGGCGGCGGCAAGACGGCCCTCTTTGACCAGCTCAATCTCGGGAACAGTGGATATATGAACACCTCCTGCGACGTGATGCACGTTTCGCGCGAGCAGGAGATGCAGAGCATGCATTTCGGGGCGTTCCTTCCCTGGCTGGCCGTAAATAGCTACGCACATTTCTACCAGCCCTTCTATTTTACCGGCAAGGAACGGGAAATCTACCTGAACTGCGTCAAACTGCGCTATTCCCTGATTCCCTACATCTACAGCGCCGCCATCGAAGGCGCGCTCACCGGAATGCCAATGGTGCGAAGCATGCCGCTGGTCTTCCCGGAGGACCGCAGCGTGGACGATCTGTGGACCCAGTATATGTTCGGCAAAAACCTCCTGGTCGGCATCTTCACCGACGAGATCTATCTCCCGAAGGGCGTCTGGACCGACGCCTGGACCGGAGAGAAGATCCAAAGCCACGGACAGTGGGTCCGGCGGCCTTATCCGGACGATCGTGCAGGCCTGCTGTTTATCAGGGAAGGTGCCATCATTCCGACGATGGAAATCAGGGACCACATCGGCACAGAACCCATCAAGTCCCTGATTGTCAAGGTCCATCCTCACGGAGACAGTTCCTACATCCTCTACGACTGCGATGCGGAAAGCTACGGTTATGAGCAGGGACTCGTGGCCCGCACACAGTTCACTTGCTCCGAGGCCGCTAAAGGTGTCCGTCTCACGGTCGATCCGGTCAAGGGCAGTTTCGAGAATATGCCTTCCGCACGCGACCTGACCTTCAAGGTCTCTCTCGGGAAAAAGCCCGGCAAGGTTGTCGTGAACGGAGAAAAGCGCAAGGACTGGACCTATGAAGACGGAGTCCTGTCCGTCGCGTGCGCCGCCTGCCCCGTCGATCAGAAACTTACTTTGGAAATCTTATGATGACATCGCTTATTTCCCTGATGCTTGTCGGGCTCTTACAGACCCCGGGAGCCGGTATATACCACTCCGGCTGGATCGATTTCAACAAAAACGGCCGGAAGGATGTTTATGAAGATCCGTCGGCCCCGGTCGACAGGCGCATCGACAATCTCCTTTCGCAGATGACCCTCGAGGAGAAGACCTGCCAGATGGTAACCCTCTACGGCTACCGGCGTGTCCTCCAGGACCAGCTCCCGACCCCGGAGTGGAAAGAACGCATCTGGAAGGACGGCGTCGGCGCCATCGACGAGCACCTCAACTCTTTCGTCGGATGGAACATTCCCCTGGCCACCGAGAGTCCTTACATCTGGCCGGCCTCCAAGCACGCCTGGGCCCTGAACGAAGTGCAGCGTTTCTTCGTCGAGGAGACGCGCCTCGGCATCCCGGCCGATTTTACCGACGAGGGCATCCGGGGCGTAGAGGCCTACAAATCGACCAATTTCCCCACCCAGCTGGGCCTCGGGAGCACCTGGGACCGGGAGTTGATCCGGGAGGTGGGGCGCATCACGGGCGAGGAAGCCCGGCTTCTGGGCTACACCAATGTCTATGCTCCCATTCTGGATGTGGGACGCGACCAGCGCTGGGGCCGTTATGAGGAGATCTACGGCGAGGATCCTTTCCTTGTGGCCGAACTGGGCATCCGGATGGTGCAGGGAATGCAGGCGGACGGCAAAGTGGCCGCTACCGCCAAGCACTACGCCATCTATTCGGCGGGTAAAGGCGCCCGCGAAGGAATGGCGCGCTGTGATCCGCACGAAAGCCCGCTGGAAGTGGAGAACATCCATATGTACCCCTGGCGGAGGGTCATCCGCGAGGGAGGCCTGCTCGGTGCGATGAGTTCCTACAACGACTACAACGGAGAACCCATCCAGGGCAGCCATTACTGGCTGTATGAGCGGCTGAGAGAAGACTTCGGATTCAAGGGGTACGTCGTATCGGACTCCGATGCGGTAGAGTTCCTTCACAGTAAGCACCATACTTCCGTCGATATGAAGGAGAGCGTGCGGCAGAGCGTTGAGGCCGGACTCAACGTACGATGCACTTTCCGCAGCCCGGACAGCTACGTGCTTCCGCTGCGGGAACTGGTCCGTGAGGGAGCGGTCTCGATGAAGACCATCGACGAGCGTGTCCGTGACGTCCTTCGTGTCAAATTCCTCACGGGACTGTTCGACCACCCCTATGTCAGCGAGACCGACATGCAGCGGGCCGATACGGTGGTCAATGGCGCCGAACACAATAAAACAGCCCTCCGGGCATCCCTGGAGTCACTGATTCTGCTGAAAAATAACGGCCTTCTGCCGCTGGACGCCTCCAAACTCAGGAGCGTCGCAGTCATCGGCCCCAACGCCGACGAGGACGGTTACGCCCACGTACACTACGGTCCGCAGGCCACCGAATCCGTCACCGTATTCGCCGGCCTCAAGAAAGCCCTCGAGGGCAAGGCCAGGGTCCGGTATGCCAAAGGATGCGAGCATGTGGACTCCCAGTGGCCGGATTCGGAAATCTACGGCTTCACACCCACGAAGGAAGAACTGAGAGGCATCCGGGAGGCCGTCCGGCTGGCCCGCCGCTCCGACGTCGCCGTCCTCGTGCTGGGCGGCAACCTGCGCACCTGCGGAGAGAACCGCTCCCGCACGAGTCTGGATCTTCCGCCCATCCAGCAGCTCCTGGTGGAGAAAGTTAGAAAAACGGGGAAGCCCGTGATCCTGGTCCTTGTCAACGGCCGTCCTCTGACCATCAATAAAGAGGAGCGGCTTGCCGATGCCGTCATCGAGGCCTGGTATCCCGGCGCCCACGGCGGCACGGCCGTCGCAATGGCGCTGCTCGGGCAGTACAATCCCGGCGGCCGGCTCTCCGTGACATTCCCGCGCACCGTCGGCCAGGCGCCCTTCAACTTCCCCTATAAACCCGGATCCCAGGTGGACGGATACGCGGGAGTGGGTCCCAAGGGGCTCAAGACACGCGCCAGCGGATGTCTCTATCCCTTCGGCTTTGGACTGAGTTACACTTCCTTCGCCTATTCCGATCTGCAGTTCTCTTCCGACAGGATCATGCCGGGCGACAGCCTGAAGGTCAGTTTCAACGTCACGAATACGGGGAAATATGCCGGCGACGAAGTCGCGCAGCTTTATCTGACCGACCGGGTCAGTTCCATCACCGTTTACGAGAAACTTCTGCGGGGATTCGAACGGATCCACCTGGAGCCCGGAGAAAGCAGGCGGGTGTGCATAGCCCTGCCTCCCGACGCCTTCGAAATGCTGAACCTCAAGATGGAACGGGTCATCGAGCCGGGCATTTTCGAAGTCAATATCGGCTCCTCCTCCGTGGATTTCCGCCTTTCCGCGCTGATTACCGTGCTGGATCCCGCCCATCCCGAAAAAGACTTCCGTCCGGTTCCTCCCGCCATCGCCGGCCGGCTTCCTGCAGTGCTGAAAGCCGGAGACGAGATTACCTTCCCGCTGCAGAGCACCATCGAATTCGAAAAGTGCGAACTGGAATGGAGTCTGGACTCCCGCTGCCGCTATCAGATCCTGATCAACCAGGGCGGCGGCCAGTTCTCTCCCCTGGCGGAATTCACCACGGAAGGCGGTCTGCAGAAACCGGTTTTCGACCGGGCCGACTACAAGGCCTCCGACCTCAAGATACAACTGCTTGAAGGCAGCGGCACCCTTACCGGATTCGACTGCCTGGCGCTCTGATGCTTATCCCTGCCGCATATGGATAGAAGAAAATTCCTCAAAGACGCCGCCCTGTCGGCGGCCGGACTGGCTCTTTCGCAGTCTTTACTTGCAGAAGAGTCCAGGGCCGGAGCCATCATCTCCGGCGCCATCCCCACCGACGGGAAACGAGGCGCCGTCTCCACCGGTGTAGAAGACCATCTTCCCATATCGGGCTATGTACGCGAACGCGCCCACCGCATTCCGGTCGTCGCGGAGGTGGATGTCGTGGTGGCCGGCGGCGGTGTCGCCGGCATCGCGGCCGCCGTCAGCGCAGCCCGGCAGGGTGCGACCGTCCTTCTGGTCGAAAAGGCCAACTTCCCCGGCGGGCTCTGGACCGGCGGTCTGGTACTGCCTGTCCTGGCCACGCACGGAAAGGGCAAGACAGTCGCGTGGGACAAGGCTTCCCACGGCTTTTGCGCAGAGATCTGCGACGGCCTTCTCCAGAGCGGCGGCGCCATCAATCCGCTCAATCCCCTCGCCGACCCGGAAGCCACCAAGCACATCCTGGACAAAACCCTGCTGGATGAAACAGGGATCACGACGCTGTATAACACGGCCGTATGCGGAGTTACGATGTCGCGCGGCCGCATCAGCAGCGTCCTGCTCGACTGCAACACAGGCCGCATCGCGGTCCGCTGTAAGGTGGCAGTCGACGCCACAGGCGACGGCCTGCTCTTCCATTATACCGGCGATCCGTACGAAGCCCGACGCTATCACGTCAGCACGTCATTCCGCTCGGGCGGATACCGTGAAGGACAGCTTACCCGCCATATTCTCCCGGTCCCGGGGATGACGTACGACACCCAGGGGTCTTTCGAAGCCATCGACGGCCTGGATATATTCAAGATATCCCGCCTGCAGCAGGAGCACCGGCTCGCCATCTGGGACAGAGTGCAGGAAAAGAAAAAGGAACCCGGCTTCGAGGATGTCTATCTGATGGAAGTGGCGCCCACCACGGGCGTCCGTGTGACCCGCATTCTCGACAGCTTGCTCAATGTTACGCTGGAAGATACGATGCAGTGGAAGGAGTACGACGACGTCATCGGAATGGGCGGCTCCAGCGCCCGGTTTACCTATCAGGGAAAGGAAATCCCGGCATCGGAGCATCCCATCTGGCAGATCCCCTACCGGGCCCTCCTGCCAAAGGAAACCGCCAACCTGCTGGTCGCAGGCCGCTGCTTCGGCTACGACCAGGGCATCGCCTGGGAAGCCCGTGAAATCTCCACCTGTATGGTTACCGGACAGGCCGCCGGCGTCGCCGCAGCCATCGCCGCCCGGGACGGTATCCCTGCCCGCTCAGTCGATATTCCCGCCTTACAGTCCATCCTCCGGGCCGCCAACGCCCGCCTGGACTTCTAAAGCGACTTGCGAAGGATCAGTTTCCAGGGATTGCGGATGGTACGGATCTCGTTGTCGCGGATCAGGTCGACAACGGTCTTGCCCATCTGGATGAAATCCGTGGTCAGGGTGGTAAGGCCTCCGGCCAGGACCTCCTTGAGCACCGTATCGTTGTAAGAAATCAAACCGAAGTCGGTACCCGCCGTCAGTCCCTGACGTTGTGCCGCCGAGAGGATATTGACAATCTCACGGTCCTCCGGCGTGAGGTAGATTACGCCGCGCTTGACGGGCATATCGGCCATTGTTTTCAGATAGCCGGACTCGAACTCGAATTCCTGACAGAAACGCCTGAGCCCGTCATAACGTTCCACAGGTTCGATCCGGTTATGTTGGACAAGCACGATTTCGCGATAGGGACGGATCTTGGAAAGCCCCGACACGAGCGCATCATACGTGTCGGCGGCAAAATCCTGTCCCACGCAGGAGAACTTGCCCTTCAGCGAATCGGAGAAGTGATCGATCAGGATGACTTTGCCCCCCAGCTTCCGGAGCTGAGCCTCGATGTCGCCCAGGTCGCCGCCCGGCATTACCACATAGACGGTATACTTCCCGGCCGTATTCTCGACCAGCATGTCGAACGTGCTGCGGCTCGAATGGTGGAAGACAATATCCACCTGTGCCCCGCGGCCGAGCGATTCGAGGATGGAGTGGTAAAGGTCCTCCTTGAAGAGATTGAATTCACCGAATATCAGCAGGATGCGATGGGCGACTTCGACCCGCGTACTGCTTACGAAATACCCCACGGACTGCTCGGCTTCGATGATGCCGCGCGACTTGAGTTCGTCAAGCGCCAGCATGACGGAACTCCGTGAAAGCCCCGTCCGGATGCACCAGGAATTGATGGACGCAATCCTGTCCCCCACCTTATACCGTCCCTCAAGGATATCCTGTTCGACGGTATGGACAATCTGCTTGAATCGTTTTTCCCGTAACATATTCAGATGATTTGTCGCAATATACAAAAATGTTTTCATACTTGTATGGACCGATCTAATTTTTTTCTCACGTTACTACCGGAATCTTGCCTATCAAAAATTATTGATTAACTTCGCATCTGTTTTTAGAATATATCTATGATGAATCGCAGCGTTTTTCTTCCTTTATCCGCATTCCTCCTCCTGGCGGCCTGCGCGCCGCAGCCGTGGACGGAGGCCGACCACGGAACGTATCGTACTGTCCATCAGAAGGGTGCGCCCGTGCTGGGGTACAGCCCGGCTTCCGGCGTGAGCATCCTGACCGTCGACGGACGGCCGTTCAAGGACCTCAACCGCAACGGCGACCTGGATCCGTACGAGGACTGGCGGCTCCGCCCCGAAAAGCGAGCCGTCGACCTGGCCGGGAAGATGAGCATTGAAGAGATCTGCGGCCTGATGATCTATTCCTCCGCCCAGCGGGTGCTGGATTCGGCGGCGCTGACGCAGAAGCAGATCGGTTTCCTCCGGGACGACCATGTGCGCCACGTCCTCATCTCGGACATCGCCAGCCCGCGGATGGGCGCGGAGTGGGCCAATAATGTGCAGGCCTTCTGCGAGGCCGAACCGCTCGGCATTCCGGCCAACAATTCGACCGATCCGCGCAACTACACCAACGGGCAGGCCAACACCAGCACCTACAAGCACGAGCCGGACGGCGAATTCGATCCGGACGGAAGCAGCAACATTTCGCGCTGGCCGCGGGAGATCGGAATGGCGGCAACCTTCGATCTGGACGTCATCAAAAAGCACGGCGAAATCGTTTCCCAGGAATACCGCGCGCTCGGTATCACGACCGCCCTCTCTCCGCAGATCGACATGGCCTCAGAACCCCGCTGGAGGCGTTTCTACGGCACATTCAGCGAGAGCCCGTATCTTTGCCGGGACATCGCCCGGACCTATTGCGACGCGTTCCAGACGACGCCGGGCAGCAAGACCGGCTGGGGCACGCAGTCCGTCAACTGCATGGTCAAGCACTGGCCGGGCGGCGGCTCCGGGGAAGGCGGCCGGGACGCCCACTTCGGCATCGGTAAATATGCCGTTTATCCGGGGAATAACTTTGCCCAGGGATTCATTCCTTTCGTGGACGGCGCTTTCAAGCTCAAAGGGAAGACGCGCATGGCTTCGGCCGTGATGCCGTACTACACCATTTCCTACGGCCAGGACCCCTCCGGGGAGAATGTCGGCAACGGATTCAGCCACTACATCATCCAGGAACTGCTCCGCGACAAATACGGCTTCGAGGGAGTCGTGTGCACCGACTGGGGCATCGTCAAAGACTACGAGAAGACATATATCCACAAGGGAACCCCCTGGGGAATGGAGACCGCGACGGCCGCAGAGAAGCGCCTGAAGGTGTTTGAGGCGGGCGTCGACCAGCTCGGCGGTGTCTATGACAATGGTCCGAGCCTGGAGGCCTATCAGCTCTGGATTGAGAAATACGGCGCCGACAGCGCCCGCGAGCGTTTCGAGATGTCGGCCTGCCGGCTGCTGATGAACATCATCCGCGTCGGCCTGCTGGAGAATCCGTATGTGGATCCTTCCGAAGCAGAGAAGATCGTCGGGTGCAAGGAGTTCGTGGCTGCCGGATATGAGGCGCAGCTCAAGTCCGTCGTGATGGTCAAGAACCACGCCGGCGCCCTCCCGGTCAAGGGCCGTCTCAAAGTGTACGAACCGCTGCGTCACGTCGGTCCCGGCTTCTCCCACTGGCTGAAGCCGATCGAGCCTTACGACGAATATCCGTTCTCCAAAGAATTGCTGTCCAAATATTTCGAGGTCGTCGACACGCCGGAAGAGGCCGATTTCGCCCTCGTCTCCGTGAAGACGCCTTATGGGCACTGGGGCTACATCAAGCCGGAAGAAGGACAGAAAGAGGGGCACTACAACCCCATCAGCCTGCAATACGGTCCCTACACGGCAGAGTTTGCCCGGGAAAAGAGCATCGCGGGCGGCGACCCCACCGAGACTTCCGACAACCGCAGCTACAAGGGTTACACCGAGACCTCTTCCAACGAAGAGGATATGTATATGGTCACGCGGACCCGCGAGGCGATGGGCGACAAGCCCGTCATCCTGGTCGTCCACGTAGACCGTCCGTTCGTCCCGGCGGAGATCGAGCCGTCCGCGGATGCCGTTCTCATCGCATTCGGCGTATCGAACAATGCGCTCCTGGATGTCATCAGCGGCGCTTTCGAGCCTTCCGGCCTCCTCCCCTGCCAGTTCCCGGCCGACATGAAGACCGTGGAGGAACAGTGCGAAGACGTACCGTTCGACATGGACTGCTACAAGGATGCCGACGGCCACGTCTGGGACTTCGCTTTCGGCCTCGACTGGAGCGGCGTCATCTCCGACAGCCGCACGGCGAAATACCGGCGTTAACTGCACAAATTCTGAATTCTTGCTATATTTGTAGTCTGACAGGACTACAATGCGCAAAATCCTCTGCATACTGACGGTGTTGCTCTGCGGGCTCGGCGCCCGGGGGCAGGCGCTGTCACCCGAGGACAGCCTGGCGATCGCCTACGCCGATTCCCTGGCGGACGTGCTCGAGGAGGTTGTCATTACCGGCTACGCCCAGACGACGACCAAGAAGGTGACCGGCAGCGTGGCGGTCATCAGCGGGGAGGCGCTGCACGCCAGTCCGCTGTCGGGGGTTGACGCCCTGATGGCCGGCGAAGTGGCCGGCGTCAGCGTCAAGGCCGTGTCGGGGCAGCCCGGCACGCAGTCCAGAATCCGCATCCGCGGCACCAACAACCTTTCCGGCAACAGCGACCCGCTCTGGGTGGTAGACGGTGTCCCGCTGCAGGGCGGTTCGGGACTGTCGCGGGAGCAGATTTCCACGGGCGGATTCGACGATATCTTCGTGAGCGGGGTCGGCGGGATCAATCCCAACGACATCGAGTCCGTCACCATCCTGAAGGATGCCGCGGCGGCCGCCATCTATGGTTCACGGGCAGCGAACGGCGTCATCGTCATCACCACCCGCAAGGGTTCCAGGGGGCGGATGAAAGTCGGCTATTCCAATAATTTTTCCCTGTCCTTCCGCCCGCAGCGCAGTCTGAGCCTGATGAACGCTTCGGAGAAACTCGACTGGGAGCAGACCCTCTGGGACGAATTCTCGGCGGCGAAATTCGCGGCCGCACAGTCCGATCCGACCGTCATCTACCCCGTCGTCGGCATCGTCGGGCAGATCCGCAGCGGCGCCGGGAAGTATGCCGGGCTTACCCGGGCGGAGCAGGACGCCGAGATCGAAAGACTCCGCGGAGTCGACACCAACTGGTACAGACTCCTCCTCCGCAACGCCTTCCAGATGAACCACCACCTCTCGCTGAGCGGCGGAGCGGACCGCGTCACCTATTATCTCTCCGGCGGCGTCAATGACGACAACGGCATGCTGATCCGCAACAATTACCAGCGCTACAGTCTCAACGCCAACATCGACCTCCGCCCCGTCGACCGGCTGCAGCTCGTCTTCGGGATCGACGCCAGCCACCAGCGTTCCAAGAGCCCCGACAGCAGCGTCGACCCGTTCACCTACGCCTATTTCGCCAATCCCTACGAGCAGGCCTACGACGGGAACGGCGACTACGCGCCCGACAACACCTGGTTCACGCTGGGCTACTACAACGGGCGCTCGGCCGAAGAGGTGATGCCGCTGAACGGATTCAGCATCCTCCGGGAACTCAACTGCAACAGTACGAAGACCGTCAACACGGCCGCGACGGTGCGGGCTCAGGCCGACCTGATGATCATTCCGGTGCTGCATTTCAACGCCCTGGCTTCGTACGGCTATTCGCACAACGCCACCGACAAAGTCGTCGACAAATCCACCTACACCGCCTTCCGCGACCGGCTCGGCGCCGACGACCGCTCCCAGACCAACCTCTACGGCAGCATCACCCAGAACCGGACCAACCGCCACAGTTACATCGCCCGCGGGCATTTCATCTGGAACCAGACCTTCGAGGGAAAGCGCCTCCGGCACAACCTCAACGTCATCGCCGGCGCCGAGATCCGCGGTTCGTCCTCCAACAGCACCTACACCAAGCGCTACAATTACGACCCGGAGACAGGCACCACTTCCCTGCCCCCCGTCAGCGGACCGGTGGACGAATGGGTCCGGCAGGTGGAGCGCCTGAGCGGCGAATTCTTCTCCGACACGCGCTACGCGTCGTTCTACGCCTCCGCCGATTATTACCTCGGCAGGACCATCGTGTTCAACGCCAGTTTCCGGACCGACGGCAGCAGCAACTTCGGCGTGAAGCGGCAGTTCAATCCGACCTGGAGCGCCGGAGCCGCCTGGCACTGGGGCGAAGAGCGGTGGGCGAAATCCGCGAAGTGGCTCAGCCACGGCACGCTGCGGGCCGCCTACGGCTACACCGGCAACATCTCCACCGCCGCCACGCATCAGCTCGTGATGCAGTATCTCCGGCAGGAATACCGCTATTACGGTTCGGAGAGTTTCCTTCTCGGCACGATTCCTTCGGCTCCCAACCCGGAACTCGGCTGGGAGAAGACCTCCGACCTCAAGGCCGGGATCGACGTCGGGATGTTCGGGGAGAAATTCACCCTCGCGGCGGAATGGTATTACCGGCAGAGTTCGGATGTCGTCACCGCCTCCCAGGTGCAGTCTACGACGGGATTCACCTCGGTGTACTTCAATTCGGCCGACATCCTCAACACCGGCGTCGAAACGACGCTCACCTGGAAGCAGTCCTTCGGGAAAGACTGGCGCGTCAAGGCGTCCGTCAATTTCGCCTACAATTATAATAAGGTCACCCGCTATAATCCCCCTTCCCGGACCATCACCGCCAAGGACCGCTATGTGGAGGGCTATCCCGTCGGGGCCATTTTCGCGGGCCGGCTCGGCGGCGTCGACCGCGCGAACGGACTCTACGGCTTCCGTCTCCGCGAGGATTCCGACATCCGCACGGCCTCCGACCTCAACAATCCCGACAATTACCGCTACTACCTCGGCACCACGATCGCGCCCTACAACGGCGGTATCAGCCTCTCCGTCGAGTGGCGCGGCCTCCGGCTCAGCGTCAGCGGCGTCTACAGTTTCGGCGCCAAGTGCTACGACAAGATCGTCTCGCCCGCCTCCTACCTCAACGCCCGGCACAGCGGCGTCTCCACCGAAGAAGTGCAGTCGCAGTACAGCGACCTCTACGCCAACCACCTCAACGTCGGCCGAGACCGCACCTCCCGCTGGACGGAAGCCACCCCGACCGGCGTCGCCTACCCCCGCATCTACGACCGCTTCGACGCCCGCTACTCGTTCGCGGCCCTCAATCCGATGGATTACAACATCATCGACGCCATCTATCTCAAGGATGTCTCGTACCTCAGGATCAAATCCATCATCCTCTCGTACAGCTTTCCCAAAGTCACCCTCAACCTCACGCTCGGCAATATGCTGACCCTCACCCGCTACGACGGGATGGATCCGGAAGTGCCCGGTGCGACCTATCCGACGACCAGGAGCGTCTCCCTCGGTGTGAATGTCAATCTGTAAACGAATCATACTGCCGCTTCTGTTGCTCCTTGCCGGATGCACCCGCTACCTGAGCGTCCAGCCGCAGGGGGAGGTGATCCCGAAGACCGACGAAGAGTTCGCCGCCCTGATGCACGGCCGCATCCGCGATATCGAAGGCGGAGGCGACGCCCTTGTCCTCGGCAATATGGAAACGGTCGCCCTCTTCGAAGGAAGCGCCGACGACCTCGACGCCAACATCCGCATCGGGGACGGCCTCATTTCCTACGCCGGAGAGGCCATCAACAGCCGGATGAGCGACTACCGGGACATGTTCGAAATCATCCGCGACTGCAACATCGTCATCGAAGGGCTCGCAGGCCGTACCTCCGACACCGCCCGGGGAGCTCTGGGGGCGGCATACGCGATGAAAGGGATCCTCTACTACAACCTGCTGCGGGAGTTCGCCGGGCCGTACGATCCCGCCGACGCGGCCGCGGAGCCGGGCGTCCCGATCGTCGACAAGGTGGATATAGAAGCGATGCCGTCGCGCGCATCCATGAAGGTAACGGCGGAATACGCGGATTCGCAACTCGCTGCGGCCCTACCGTTTACGACCGATGACCGCAAGTGGTTCTTTACCACGGCGCTCGTCAGGGCATACCGGGCCCGCCTCGCCTTCTGGTGCGAGGACTGGGACACCGCCGCCGCCATCGCGGAGGACCTCATCGACCACAGCGGCCTGACCCTCACTCCGCCCGACGGCTACAAGGCGATGCTCGACGCCGCTGCGCCCACGGGCGAGGTCATCGCCAAGACCCACATCGACAATTCCTCCGAACTCGACTGGTATTTCTCCTATATGAAGGGCTATATCGCCAGCCGGCCCGGCTGCGCGGCGCTGGCCCGGCTGTACGAACCGGGAGACATCCGTCTTGCCACTTCCTTCAACGCGAAACGTCTCAATACCAAGGCGCCCGAGCGGCGCGTGCGACTGAGCGAAATGTACCTGATCGCCGCCGAGGCGGAGTACCACCGGGGGCATCCCGACATCGCCCTTGGCTACCTCAACGACCTTCGCAGCGCCCGGATCGAAGGCGCCGCGCCTCTCACGGAAGCGACCCTCCCGCCCGTTCGGGAAGGCGACCGCATCACTGAGGATGCCGCCGGGAAGGCCGTTACTCCCCTCCTCCAGGCCATCTTCGACGAACGCCGCAAAGAACTCTACATGGAGGGCGACCGTTTCTTCGAACTCAAGCGCAACGGCCGCCCGGAGTGGTGGGTCATTTCCAACGGCCTCAAATACACGATGAAGAAATATCTCTACACGGCGCCCATCTACAAACAGGACTGTGAACTCAATCCCGACCTCCGACAAAATCCCGGCTATGAAGACTAAGTTTATCTATATTTTTATTATCTTCGCACTGCTTGCGACCGGATGCGGCTACGAGAAACTGCCCCCGAAGACAGACAGCACGTCCCAGCAGTATGTCCTTCCGAAGGGAGAGATCCCTTCCGAGGCCGACCGGGAAGCCCTCGCGGAAATCCGCGCGGAATACGAGAACTATATAAACACGGATTAACAATATGAGAAAATCAGCCATCCTCTTCGCTTTCGCGGCGATCCTTCTCGTCTCCTGCAACAAGGACGACAAACTCCCCGTCGCCGAATTCGGGCAGAGTTTCTACTCCATCTATTCTCACAGTTCGATCCAGATCGACATCAATCTCTCCAAGCCGGCATCCCGGACGATCACCATCCCGGTTCTCACCTCCGGCACAGCCGACATAGGTACAGATTATGGCATGTCCAGCTCCGAGGTCACCATCCAGCCCGGCGAGACGAAAGGCTGTCTGACCATTATGGACTACGGGCTTACGCCCGATAAGAGCATTACCCTGAGCTTCTCCTCGTTTACGGGCTATAAAGCCGGCACCAAGTACGTTGCGGTCATCGCCCTGGACGCGGAAGAGGAACTCATCTACAATTTCACGACCACGGGGAGCGCCCTCCACGAGAAAGTGACCGCCACCCTGACCCTCGAGGGCGTCCATTCCGGGACGAACTTCCGCGCTCCGGAGGAATTGGAAATTCCCATTGTCCTCACCGGTAACGAGTCCGGTTACGTCGTGCCGGCCGCGGACAAATTCGTCATCGCCAAGGGCGCATCCTCCGCCAAGATGGATTTCACGCCGGCGGACAACATTCCCCGGGATCTTCCGGGCGACGTCCGCGTGGTCTTGTCCGTCTCCGGCAGCCGCTTCCATCCGGGCGACCGGGGCACCTACACGATCAAAGTGGAAAGCGGCATCCAGGTGCCCGCCCGCCTGGTCGGGAAATGGGTTTTCGACCATATTTACGACAAAGATGAATTGGAACTGTGGTTTGATGAAGGAAAAGAAGACCTTACCCTCCTTCCCTTGAGCAACAAGGACTTCACCCTTGAATTCTCCGAGGACGAGGAAACCGGCGTCGTAACCCTGACACCCGGAAAGACGGGCGATTTCGCAGCTTACTTCACCGAAACGACGCCGATCATCCTCACCACACCCAAAAATTACTCTTCGGAGGGCATCGTCCTCGGAAAATATACGGTCCAGGAGATCAATATGTTCGAAGCGGAAGAGACCGGAGCCAAATCACAGGTGTGGACCTACTATAAGATTGATGCCAACCGTGCCTTCAGCAAAACGCAGAAGGCCGTCGGCAACAGCGTCATCGCCTTCCGGCTCACGGAGCAGGGCGGCCTGGACATGCAGTTCCGGGATTATGACACCCCTCCCTTCGGGACGGTATACTGGTGGGATCCGCAGTCCTTCGACGCCGACTTGTTCGCATTTGCATCACTTTTCAAAAAAGCAGAATAAAAGGAAGGAATGAGCGGGGAAAGCATCGTCATCCGGGGCGCCCGGGTCAATAACCTGAAGGACATCACCGTGGAGATTCCGCGGGGAAAATTCGTCGTCATCACCGGCATTTCCGGCTCCGGGAAGTCCTCGCTGGCGTTCGACACGCTGTTCGCCGAAGGGCAGCGGCGTTTCGCCCAGAGTCTCTCGTCCTACGCCCGGCAGTTCCTCGGCAGGATGTCCAAACCCGACGTGGACAGCATCGAAGGCATTCCCCCCGCCATCGCCATCGAGCAGAAAGTCAACATCCGCAACCCCCGCTCCACGGTGGGAACCACCACCGAGATCTACGACTATCTCCGGATGATCTTCGCCCGGATCGGGCGCACCTACTCCCCCGTCAGCGGCAGAGAAGTACGCTGCAATACCTCCAACGACGTGATGGAGTATGTCTTCGACGGCCGCGGCGGCGCCGCCTGGATCCTCGCCGACCTCGGCTGGGACGCCCGGGAAGACCGGACCGAACTGCTGCTGTCGCTCAAGGCCGACGGATACAACCGTCTCTACGACACCCTGGGGATGCGGCAGCTGGAGATCGACGAGGTCCTGAAGGCCTCGGAGGAAGGATTCCCGGACGGACTCTGCCTGCTCATCGACCGGGCCCGGCTCGACAGTGACAACGAAGACCTCCGCACCCGGATCCGCGATTCGGTGGCGGCGGCTTTCCAGAAAGGCGGCGGCAATGTCCTCGTAGCCCGCAGCGCAGGCGAGACCATCGAACTCCGCACCTTCTGCGACCGCCTCGAGCTCGACGGAATGACCTTCCGCAAGCCGGACGAATACCTCTTCAGCTTCAATTCCCCCCTCGGAGCCTGCCCGGTCTGCGGCGGTCTGGGGAAGATCATCGGCATCAGCGAAGACCTCGTCATCCCCGACAAGACCCTCAGCATCTACGACGGAGCGATCGCCTGCTGGCGGGGCGAGAAGATGGGCTGGTTCAAGGACGATCTGATCCGGAAGGCGGAACGATACGGCATCCCCATCTTCGAGCCGTGGTGCAAGTTGCCGCAGGAGGTGACGGACAAAATCTGGCACGGGGTGCCGGCTCCTTCGGAGGATGACCGCCTCTGGGGCATCGACGACTTTTTCCGCTGGGTCGACAAGCAGAAATACAAGATCCAGTTCAAGTATATGCTGAGCCGCTACAGCGGGCGGACGGTCTGCCACAGTTGCGGCGGAAGCCGGCTGCGCCCCGAAGCGCTCTACGTCAAGGTCGACGGGAAGACCATCCACGACCTGCTGCGGATGAATATCGACGACCTTCTCGCCTGGTTCGAGGGCGTCCGCCTGACGCCTTACGAGCACGACATCGCAGACAAGGCCATCGAGGAAGTCCGTTTCCGGCTCGGATGCATCAGGGACGTCGGACTCGGCTACCTGACGCTCGACCGTACCTGCAACACCCTTTCCGGCGGAGAGAGCCAGCGTGTCAACCTGGTGACCGCCCTCGGCAGCAGTCTCGTCGGGTCGATGTACATCCTCGACGAGCCCTCCATCGGCCTGCATTCCCGCGATACCGAACGCCTCATCGGCGTGATCCGCCGGCTCCGCGACCTCGGCAATACGGTGGTCGTCGTCGAGCACGACGAAGAGATCATGCGCGCGGCGGACCTGCTCATCGACATGGGGCCCGGCGCCGGCGAGAACGGCGGCCGGATCGTGTTCCGGGGGAAGATTCCCGGGACGGGCACGGAAAAGACGGAGTCCCTCACGCTCCGGTACCTCAGCGGCGCCATCCCGCGCTACCGGCGCGAAAAAAGGCCCTGGCACTACAGCATCACCGTCAAGGGCGCGATGGAGCACAACCTCAAAGACATCGACGTCCGGTTCCCCCTCGGAGTGCTCACCGTGGTGAGCGGCGTGAGCGGCAGCGGAAAATCCTCGCTCGTCGGCGATATCCTCTACCCCGCCCTCAACCGCCGCATCAACGAAACCGGCGATCTTCCCGGTATGCACCGCGGCCTGGAGGGCAACCTCGACCGCATCACCCGCATCGAATACGTCGACCAGAATCCCATCGGCAAGAGTTCCCGATCCAACGCCGTCACCTACCTCAAAGTCTACGACGACATCCGCAGACTCCTGAGCGAGCAGCAGGCCGCGAAGATCAACGGCTTCACGCCGTCCTTCTTCTCCTTCAACCAGGAAGGCGGGCGCTGCCCGGAATGCCAGGGAGAGGGCTTTGTCCGCGTAGGAATGCAGTTCATGGCCGATGTGACGATGGTCTGCGAGGCCTGCGGCGGCAAACGCTTCAAGCCCGAGATCCTCGAAGTCAAATACAAGGGGAAGAACATCGACGATATCCTCGACATGAGCGTCGAGGAGGCGATCGCCTTCTTCGGCGCGCAGAAAGAGGACCTTTCGAAGCAGATCGCCCTCCGGCTGCAGCCACTCGTGGACGTCGGCCTCGGCTACATCAAACTCGGGCAGTCTTCGAGCACCCTCTCGGGCGGTGAGAGCCAGCGCATCAAGCTCGCATACTTCCTCTCGCTCAGCGACAATTCCCGGGAGAAAATCCTCTTCATCTTCGACGAGCCCACCACCGGCCTCCATTTCTACGACGTCGAGAAACTCCTCAAGGCGTTCGACTCCCTCCTCGCCAAGGGCCACACCATCGTGGTGGTGGAGCACAACCCGGATGTCATCCGCAGCGCCGACTGGGTCATCGACCTCGGCCCCGACGCCGGAGACGCGGGCGGCGAAGTCGTCTTCGCGGGCACCCCGGAGGACCTTGTCAAGGAAGGAAAAACATTCACGGCGAAGTATTTACAATAGCGTATGAGGGACAAACTGAGAAAATTCATTGCCGGAAGGAAAGGACTGCTGAAGCGGATCCGGGAGGCGTGCGCCGGGGCGGAGGGGATCATCTGGTTCCACGCCGCATCGTACGGGGAGTTCGAGGAGGCGCGGCCGCTCATCGAAAAGACCCGCGCCCGTTTTCCGGAGCGCAGAATCCTCCTGACTTTCTTCTCCCCTTCCGGCTACGAACCGCTCAAGGACTGGGAGGTCGTCGACTGGGTCTTTTATCTCCCGATCGACACACCCCGCAACGCACGGGCCTTCCTCGACGCCGTCCGCCCCGCCAAGGCCGTCTTCACCCTCGGGGAATACTGGGAATTCTTCCTCGCCGGGCTTCGTCGCCGGCACATCGACACCTACATCACCTCCGTCCGCATCCGGCCCGACTCACCCTACCTCAAATGGTACGGCTGGCGTTACCGCCGCATCTACAGGACCACCTACAAGGCCGTCTTCACCCAGAACGAAACCGCGGCGAGACTGGTCCGCGAGATGGGAGCCCCGGTCGTGATCAACACCGGTGACGCGCGGCTCGACCGCGTCCTGGCCGTCGCCGAATCGGATTGGAGCGATCCCCTCGTCACACGCTGGGCCGCCGGCAAGAAGGCCTTCGTCGCGGGTAGCACCCTTCCCGGAGGAGACGACATGCTGGTCACCTCGCTCGCCAACGCCCATCCGGACGGGAAATTCCTCATCGTTCCGCACGAACCCGCCCCGGAGCAGATTGCCGCCATCCAGGGCATGCTCAAAGTCCCGAGCGTCCTCTATTCAGAGGCCTCCGAGGCCGATCTGGAGAAAATCCCCGTGCTGATCGTCGACCGCGTCGGCAACCTCGCCCGCCTGTACCGCTACGGATTCGCCGCGTACGTCGGGGCAGGATTCACCACCGACTGCCCGCACAGCGTCATCGAGCCCGCCGCCTACGGCATTCCCGTCTCCGTCGGACCGCGCTATTACCAGAATCCGCATTTCGTCGAACTCCTGGAGGCCGGCGCCGGATTCTCTTTCTCCACCCCGGAGCAGATCGGGGCCTGGTACGACCGGCTCCTTGCCGATCCGGCAATGCTTGCGAAGACCGGCGCCATCGCAAAACGCCTCTGCGAGGACGGCAGAGGCGCAAGCGACAAGATTCTGGATGTCATCTTCGGCTAATCGCCGAGTATCCGCGCGATAAAGTCCCGGACGCAGCCCTGTCCGCCGGAGAGCGGCGAGACATAGATGCCGGGCAGCGCTTTCACAGCGGGCATCGCATCCGCAGGACAGGCCGCGAAACCGACCGCCTGCAGCAGGTCGATGCAATTGATATCATCTCCGATATAGGCGACCTCCTCCAAGGCGATCCCCTTCTCCCGGCACAGCGCCCGGACGGCCTCCAGTTTGCTTCCGAAGGCCTTTCCCTGCACCAGGAACTCCAGTTTGAGCTTGGCGGCGCGGCGGCTCACCAGGGCCGTGTCTTCGGAGGTCACGATGCCCGTCAGGACTCCCTTCCCGCGAAGGAGCGCGAAGCCCATTCCGTCGCGGGTGTTGAATTTCTTCATCTCCTCCCCGCTCTCGCCGTAATACATTCCCCCGTCCGTGAGCGTACCGTCCACATCCGAAAGGAAAAGCCGCACCCGGGCGGCGCGGGAGGGCATATGACGCCGCATCAGCCCCTCCATAATGGTCCAGTCATCCGGTTCGTCGATCTCGAAGGCGGTGTAGGAAGGCATCTCGTAAAGGCCGATCCGCCCGCCGAGACGGTTCCCCTCCCGGAGAATGCCGCCGACGGTCTGGATATAGAAGGCCCCGTTCTCCATCAGGTCGCCCGGGAACTCCTGCCGGCGGGGACGGTGACGCCAGTCGTAGTTGGCGCTAGTACCGTCGGGATTCCAGAAGAAGCGCTTGCTGAGGACGCAGGAGAGAACGGAATCGTATCCGCCTTCGCGCAGAAGTCGCAGTCCCCCTTCGAAGTCCTCGGTCCGCGTGAGCGGAGAAGTGGCCTGGACGAGCATAAACACCTCATCCTCAGGAAGTGACGCGGCACCGATATACTCCAGCATCACGCTCTCGGTAGAAGCCGTGTCGGATGCATTGGCCGCGCTGCGGCGATAGATGACCGTCTTGGAGAAAGCCGCTTCGCGGACTGCGGCCTCGATCTCGTCGCTGTCTGTCGCGACGACGACGCGGTCTACGCCGGGGCAGTCCTCCAGCGCCCTTAGATTCCACCAGACGAGCGGTTTGCCCAGGAACGGGCGGATATTCTTGAGCGGAATGGATTTGCTTCCGCCGCGGACGGGGATGAAGGCAGTTACCATTTGACCTGGTGTTTCTTGAGTTTGTCCCGCTGGACTTTTTCGATGTCGAGGATGTCTTCCCGCTTATAAGTAAGCGCCCGGTAGACGGCCTTGGCGTCGCGGACGAGTTTGCGGACGCCGTCGGGCTCCAGCGAGGCGGCGTGGTCGGTCCCCTTCCAGGTGCGGTCCAGCGTGAAATGACGCTCGATCCATTCCGCCCCGAGGGCGACGGCCGCGCTGTCGACGGCGATGCCGAGGTGATGGCCCGAGAATCCGATGGCCTTGACCCGCTTTCCGTACAGTTCGCGCAGGCGGACGATCTCCAGCAGGCAGATATCCTCGAACGGGACGGGATAGCCGGAGGTGCAGTCGTACAGGATCAGGTCGCGTGCCCTGCCCTGGTCTTCGAAGAAGGTCACGATCCGCTCCGTCTCCTCCCGGGTGGTCATCCCGAGGGAAAGGTGGATCTCGCCGCCGAAGTTGTTGCAGAGCCAGGTCAGCATCTCGCGGTTGAGATTGCAGGCGGAGGGGATCTTGATGAGTTTCGGCTCGAGGGAGGTGATCTCCTTCGCAGAAGTCAGGTCCCACACCGAGGTGGAGTATTCGATCTTGAATTCCCGGCACCAGGCCTGCAGCTGGCGGTGCTGGTCCAGGTTGAATTCGAGGAATTCCCGGTGGGCGCCGTAGGTGGCGCCGTAGGAATTTTCGGGATGCGGATGCGGCGCGTTGTATTCTTCGGGCGTCAGCAGTTCGCGGTTGCAACGCTTCTGGAATTTCACCACGTCGGCCTTGCAATAGGTGGCCGCGGTCTCGATCATCTCGCGGGCGATCGCCATATCGCCCTTGTGGTTGCATCCGATTTCGGCGATTACTTTGGGTGGATTCATACGTTCTGTATCATTGAAAAATCGACGCCGATGCGGTCCGACACCCACTGCCAGAAAAGGCGGGCGTCTTCCTCGCGGGCGTCCTGCAACGAGTTCATGCAGCCGAACTTAAGGTCTTTGATATGTGCGGCCTTCGCGAGCTTGCGCTTCATATAGCCCCATTTCTTCGGCTGGGGCCGCAGCATGATGGACACATCCTTCGGGCTCCGGCGCTCCGCGAAGCCGTCGCGGACGCCCAGCGTGTAATACAGGCTCTGGACATTGAACTGGCCGTCCTCGCGGAAGCGGTGCGCGATGTTGGAGAGCATCACGTCGGGGTTGTCGCGGAAGAAGGATTCGAAGACGCTCTTTTTCATCGCCTCGGGCGTGTGGGCGAGCATAAAGAATTCCTTCTCGCCGGCAATCCGGGCGCCGTTGGCCAGCGTATCCCGATAGGAGACGCGACGCCTGCCGTTCTTCTTTTTGTGGAAGCGGCGGAGGAAATCCGCCCAGGCCACCCGCATCGGAGTGCCGTAGAAGAGACTTTTCCCCTCCGGCGACAGGACATCCGCCTCGGTAACGGGGGCGAGGAGGAAATAGTCGTCGTTCAGGTAGAGGAAGTCTTCGCTGAGGTCCGGAATCCGCCAGAGCATCGTCTCGATCGACATCGAATTGAAGACCGGCAGATAGCCCTCGTAGCCCTCGAAGATCACCTTATGGTCGACGATAACGACGGGAACTTTGTTCTCAGGGAAATACTTGGCGAGGAAGGGGCCGAGGCCGGGATCCTGGCCGTCGGTGACGATGAATATGCGCTTGATGAAGGGGGCGAAACGCAGGATGGAGGCGACGGCGACGACGATTTCCCGGCAGGAAGTCAGGCGCGCGCGGCCGGCGACATCATTCCGGCTGTCCTCGCGGGCCCCGGTCAGATAGGGTGCCATCCGGCTGCGGAACACGGGGTCGTCCCCGTCCACCCAAGTCAAGACACAATCCATCATAGTCCTACAAATATAATGTTTTTTTTCCATTTCTTGCTATCTTTGCAGGGTAAGCGATATGGAAGAGCAAGAGAGCAAACGCGACTGGTACGCCCTGAAAGTGTTCCACAACAAGGTCTTCGAGATCGAGAAGGTCCTGCAGAGGGAGGGGCTGGAGGTGTACTTCCCCACCCGGAGGGAGCCCGTGACGGGTTCCGGCCTCCGGCGTGTGGACGACAGCACCCGCTATGTGAAGGACTCCGACAGGAAAGTCTGGCGGAGGGTTCCCGTGGTGAATTCCCTGCTCTTCGTCCGCGCGGACGGCGAGGAGATCAAAAAAGTCCGGGCCATCGTCTACGGTTATGCGCTGGTCTATTACAACGCCGAACGCACCGGCCCCGCCGTCATCCCCGACAAAGAAATGGCCATCTTCCGCCTGGTCGCCGACTCCGGCGCCGAGGGCCTGGAATTCTATAGCAGCGAAGATATCGTCAACTACCGGCAGGGCGACAAAGTCCGCGTCACCGCCGGTCCCCTCAAGGGCGCCGAGGGCTACATCAAGCGCATCCGGCGCGACCGCCGCCTGCTCGTCGCCATCGAGGGCTTCGTCGCCGTCACCACCTCCTACATCCCCCCGGAGATGCTGGAAATCGTCGGACAGACTTAAAAATTCGCATCAAAAATGAAGGAAACCGCGAATTCCTTCAAAAATCATAAATATATTTTCTTACTCCCGTAACAGCGGGTCGTTTTCTGATTATGTTTGTACCAGAATATTTTGATATATCACAATAATGCGATATATTTGCAAACGGAACAGAAAATGACTTGGAGAGAATTTGAACGACTTGCCAGAAGTAAGGGATGGTATTTGTTTCGCCACGGATCTCGGCACGATATTTATCGGCACGACGGCAGAGAGGACGTGATGCAAATCGAGCGGCACTGGTTGCAGGAAATCAGGCCGAGATTATTAAAGAAATTATTGAACCAGGTATAGTATCAGGGCTATGAGTAAAAAAGTTACAGTCATCATCGAAAAAGACGAAAACGGTTTCAGTGCATTTGTGGACGGAATCCGGTCTACGCTGATCGGAGAAGGCCCTACAGTAGCCGAGGCCAAGGCGGATCTGCTGAATTCCTATAAAGAAGTGACAGAATCCTATCTGGCTGCAGGAGAAGAGCTTCCGACGGAATTGCAGGATCTCGAGTTTACCTATAAATACGACATCTCCGCCCTGTTCGACGCCTTCCGCTTTCTGAACGCCTCAAAATTCGCAGAACGAATCGGCCTCTCCCCCAGCCTGATGCGTCACTATAAAAGCGGCGACACCTACATCTCCGCCGAGCAGGCCAAACGCATCGAGGGTGGTCTCCATCAGATCGCCCGCGAACTGCTCCAGGTCGTGCTGTAATCCTCCTTTTATTTGATTCCGTACTTCGCCAGAATCTTCAGGACGGGCTTCTCGATGGAGTGCGCCCAGAGGATGTAGCCCCTGTCGTTGGGATGGGTGCCGTCGGCGGAGGTGTCATGCCACTCGTCGGTGGCATTGGGATAAACCAGATAGATATTCTTGTACTTCTTCTGCGCCTCTTTTACCTTGGCGACGCAGCGGTCATAGCGGTCCGCCTCATACTTGATGAAGCGGGTGTTGAAGTTGCGCCATTCGCGGTAGATCGTGGTCTGGAAGATGATCGGGATGTCGGGATGCTTCGCCTGAATGGTCTCGATGAAGGGGAACAGGCGTTCCTCGACCTCCTCGGGCTTGGGATTGGAGAAGGCGTCGAGGATCAGGGCGTCGATGTCGGCGTCGGCGATGATGCGGGCGAATACCGGCTGAAGTTTGCACTGTCCGCTCACCCCGAGACTCAGGAGGTTGATGCCCGTGTCACGGGAAAATATGGCGGGATACGAAAGCCCCGGACGGGACGCGCAGGCGGCATGGGTGAAACTCGACCCGAAGATGCCGACACGATGCCGGAAGGGATTCTCGGAAGGATAGATCTCCGCGCCGCCGTCGATGCCGATCCGGACGGAATTCAGGATGCTGTACATCGGAAGATACAGCAGGCACTCGTGCATCGACCCGTCCATCGCCTTGACGATCTCGGCGGGAGCGGAGATGTCGCTGTTCTTGCTCACGCCGTCTCCGGCCCAGAGCCACTCCCCGTCCTTTCTGATATAAAGGTCATATCCGCTGTAAAGGAGCTGAGACGATTTGAGGGCCCCTTCCCGGTACTCGAAGTCGGTCTGCACCGAGATTCGCTTCGCATTCGTCCGGAAGGCCACCATGATGCCGGCGGACATCCGGGCGCGGCTGATCTCGCTCCTGGTAAGGCCGGGATATGCCAGCGTGTCGATCCGGTTGTAGACTTTCGGGGTATCCGTGCGAAGTTTGCCGACGAGAGTCAGGTCGGAGGCCTCGACCTGATATTCTCCCCTCTTATTGAGGAGTTTCCGGACCAGGAGCGGCTCGTCGGAAGTGATGTATTCCACGCCGAGGCCGATCATCTCGAGGATATCCTCCTCCTTGTCCACCGTCCAGGTATTGACGCTCATTCCGAGCGCCTTCGCCTCGGCGACCCACTCGGGATGTTTGCGGAAAACCTTGTACTTGTAGTCGATGCCGTTGATGCCCCTGGCCTTGACCTCCGCGGGGGCGAGGTCTCCTTCAAGATACTGGATGGTGAACTCCGGATGCTCCCGGGCTAGCCGCTCGCAGATGTAGAGGCTGAAGGAGATGAATACCGTCCGTCCGGGCGTGAACACGCCGTATTTCCGGAGAATCCTCACCGTTTCGTCAACAAGCAGATCTTCCCGCTGATGGCCGCCGCCGGCTTCTCGCTGGGGCTTGAGTTCCACGACGAGGCGGGTGTCGGTCAGTTTCGCCCCTTCGGCGACATAACTGTCGAGCGTCGGGCGCTTCTCGCCGTTGGCAAGATCGAGTTTGGAGAGTTCCTTCCAGGTGTGTTCGTCGATGCGGAGTTTCTCCGCGCCGCGGCGGACCGTCGGGTCGTGGTTGACGATGGCGACGCCGTCACTGGTAAGCTGCACGTCGAATTCGCTGCCCCAGAGAGACTCGGCGCCGGCAGCCCGGAGCGAAGCGATGGAATTCTGCGTGTTCGCGGCGGATTCCGCCTTCCAGAATCCCCTGTGCCCCACGATATGGACGTGCTGCTGCGCAAACGCCCCGAACGAAGAAATAACCGCAAAGACAGCCCAGACGGCCACCCGAAGAAAGACTTGTTTCATATACAATTCAGTTTTAGCGATTACAAAGATAACTTTTTTCATTTACATAACCTACGCTGCGGAGAGTATTGCCTTGCAAACCCTCCGAACCTTCGGTTCTCCGTCCCTCCCACAGCCTGCGGCTGCGGGCCCCTCCCATTCATGTGGCCATGGGCGGCCACAGGTTTTCAAGGCAATACTCTCCTCCGCTCTGACAATTACTTTCAAGAAAAATGATTATATTTGTGAGATTGAAGACAAACACAGAACTATAAATATTATGATCAAGATTGATGTAAAAGGCTGCGCCTCCTTTGTAAATGACGCACAGGTCAAGAGTTATACCGACAAGGCCCTCGCGGCGTTCGACGTCCTCGCCTCGGAGCAGGGCGCCGGCAACGACTTCCTCGGCTGGAAGCATCTCCCGTCCGAGACACCCGCCGCCCTCGTGGACGACATCCTCGCCATCCGGGAGGACTGGGCGTCGAAGGGCGTCGACCTCGTCGTCGCCATCGGCATCGGCGGTTCCTACCTCGGCGCAAAATGCGTCATCGAGGCCCTCTCTCACAGCTTCGGGAAGCAGCTCAAGGACAAGAAGGCCGCCGAAGTCGTCTTCGCCGGCAACAACCTCTCCGAGGAATACATCGCCGAGCTCCTCGACCTCCTGAAAGAGCGTAACGCCGCCTGCGTCGTCATCTCCAAATCCGGCACCACCACCGAGCCCGCCGTCGCCTTCCGCATCGTCAAGCAATACCTCGAGGACACCTACGGCAAGGCCGAAGCCGCCGCCCGCATCGTCGCCATCACGGACGCGAAGAAAGGCGCCCTCAAGACCCTCTCCACCCAGGAAGGCTACCGCACCTTCGTCGTTCCCGACAACGTCGGCGGCCGCTTCTCGGTGCTCACCCCGGTGGGCCTGCTCCCCATCGCCCTCGCCGGATTCGACATCAAAGCCCTCCTCCAGGGTGCCGCAAAGGCCGAGAAGGACCTCGCCGTCAAGGGTGCGGAGAATCCCGCCGTCCGGTACGCCGCCATCCGCAACCTCCTTTACACCGAACTCGGCAAGAAAGTCGAAATCCTCGTCACCTACAATCCCAAACTCCAGTATCTCGCCGAATGGTGGAAACAGCTCTACGGCGAGTCCGAAGGCAAGGAAGGCAAGGGCATCTTCCCGGCCAGCGTCAACAATACCGCCGACCTTCATTCCATGGGCCAGTTCATCCAGGAAGGTGAAAGGGTGATGTTCGAGACAGTCGTTTCCGTCGAAGAATCGCAGCGCGAAGTCGTCATCGGCACCGATCCCCAGAACCTCGACGGCCTCAACTTCCTCGCCGGCAAGCGTGTCGAGCACTGCAACAAGATGGCGCAGCTCGGCACCCGCATCGCCCACATCGACGGCGGCGTCCCGCAGATGGCGGTCACCATCGGAAAGATTGACGAAGCCAACCTCGGCGAGCTCCTCTACTTCTTCGAATTCGCCTGCGGCGTCAGCGCCTACCTCCTCGGAATCAATCCCTTCAACCAGCCCGGCGTGGAGGCCTACAAGAAGAATATGTTCGCCCTCCTCGACAAGCCCGGCTACGAAGAGGCGTCCAAGGCCATCCGTGCGCGTCTGTGATGCGCCGGGCGCTGAAATACGCCGCCTGCCTTACTCTGGCCCTCTGGGCCTGGCTTCCCGGCCGGGCCCAGACGGGCAATGACCTCTTCGGAGAGCTCGACGCCATCCTGGAGAAAGAATCCGCGCCCGTCCGGACGGTCACGCCCTACACCAACATCATCACGGTCGACGAGCCATGCCGCCTGGCGGAGAACGTGCTGATCGTCGGCGAAGGAGAATGGCTCCGCGCCCTCGTCCCCTACGGCGGAAGCGCCGACGGCGGCGCCGCGTTCGCGGAGGTCGTCAACCGCTATGCCGACGCCCTGCCCCGCGTGCAGGTATACTGCATGCCCATCCCCACCGCCTGCGAATTCTACACCCCCTACGCGGGGGAAGACTATGTCCGCAGCCAGGCCGAGGTCATCGAAGGCATCTTCTCGATGCTTTCCGACAGAGTCAAGGCCCTGGACGTGTACTCCATCCTGTCGGAGCACGTGGGAGAGGACATCTTCGCCCGGACGGACCACCGCTGGCTTCCCCTCGGCGCCTATTACGCCGCACTGAAGTTCGCGGCCGTCGCCGGCCTGCCCTTCAAGGGGCTGGAGACGTATGACGAGAAGGTCATGCACCGCTTCGTCGGATCCCTTTACCTGTATTCCGGGGACGGAGACATCAAGGCCGCGCCGGAAGACTTCACCTGGTACATTCCCCGGGAAGCCGACTGGAACACGACCTATGTCAACTACAGTCTCGACAAGGACCGCACGAAGGTCATCTCGGAGAGCAGACCCTACAAGGGCCGCTTCTTCTTCAGCCAGCCCGACGGCGGCTCCGGCGCCTACAAGACCTTTATGGGCAGCGACCTCCGCCTCACCTGCGTCAAGGTCACGACGATGCCCAACGGCCGCAGGCTCCTGCTCCTCAAAGACGGATTCGGAGACCTCCTGCCGCCTTTCCTCTTTTACAGTTTCGAGGAGATCCATATCATCGACTGCCGGTATTTCGCCGGTTCAATCCGGGAGTATGCCGACAGAAACGGCATCACCGACCTTCTCATCGCCAACGATCTGGCGCATATCGGGATGCCGAAAATCATCGACGCCTACAATCAATACCTATAAGCCGTGAAACGATTCCTGACACTCCTGCTCCTGTCCTGCTTCCCGGTCCTTCTGCCGGCGCAGCGCATCGACGACATCGACGTCACCGTCCGTCTCCGGAAAGACGGCACCGCCTATATCAAACAAGTCTGGAACGTCGAGATCGTCAAGGGCACGGAGTGGTACATCCCGATCGGCAACCTCGGGGAAATGCAGGTCGACAGTCTCCGCGTCTTCGAGGGCGACCGGGAATTCGCTTCCGACGGCAGGAATTGGAATTCCGACCGCAGCCGCGAGCAGAAGGCCTTCCGCTGCGGCATCGTCGAGAAAGGGAAATCCGGGGTCGAACTCTGCTGGGGACAGGGCGAATACGGTCCGCATGTCTGGACGGCCACCTTCATCGTCCGGAACCTGGTGCAGGCCTTTCAGGACGCCGACGGCTTCAATTTCATGTTCATCAACGACGAACTGGTCGCCGGTCCGCAGCACGCCAAGGTCACGATCCTCAACGAGACGGGCTCCGAGCCCTGGAGCAAGGAGAACGGAGGCATCTGGGCGTTCGGATACGACGGGGTCGTCTGGTATGAGGACGGCGCCGTCTACGCCGAGTCCGACAATCCGCTCGGCTACGACAATTCCGTCATCGTGATGTGCCGGTTCGACAAGGGGATCTTCTCCCCCGCCGTTTCCGTCGACGCGCCTTTCGAGACGGTCCGCGACAGGGCCTTCAAGGACAGCGAATACAAGGAAGAGGATCCGGTCGAGGCTTTTTTCGTCAAAATTTTTACCTGGCTCTTCGAGGCGCTCTGCGCCCTGGTCTGCGCCGGCCTCCCGCTATTCTATCTGGGCCGCCTCATCTGGAAAGGCCTCGCGAAAGCCACCGGGCACGTCTTCAAGAAATCCGTTTACGGCAAGACCAAGATTACCGGCTGGTGGCGCGACATCCCGCTTGGCGGCGATCTCCCCGCCGCTTACTGCCTGCTCAAGGAAGGCAACCGCTTTTACCTCAACAACGACGCCAACCTCATCGGCGCCTACTTCCTCCTGTGGATCCAGGAGGGCTACATCAAGGTGGTGCCGGATCCCTCCGACGAGAAGCGGGTCAACCTGGCCTTCGACCCTTCCGACGACCTGATCATCCCCGACAGCACCCAGGTCGAACTGTACAACATGGCGCTCGAAGCCGCCGGATCGAACCATCTCCTGGAGCCGAAGGAATTCGAGAACTGGGCGAAAAAGAATTACTCCCGCGCCGGCGCCTGGCCTGAAAAGGCCCGCAACCGCGGCCATGTCATCTGGAATCAGGCGTCGCAGGAGGAGCGCCGTCACCTGATCGAGTTCAGAAACTACCTCGAAGACTTCACCCTCTCCGGCGAGCGGCAGGCCGTCGAGGTGAAGCTCTGGCGCTCGTATCTCGTCTACGCCCAGCTCTTCGGCATCGCCGACAAGGTGGCCGAAAACTTCGCCAGACTGTATCCGGATGAATTCCGGAAGTATGTCGCCGAGACCGGTTTCCGCGACGTCTCAACGATGTCCCGCGTCCTTTCTTCCACGCAGCGGACCGCAGGCGCGATGCTGCTGAGCGCCTATTCCGCAAAGAGAGCGGCGACGGCCTCGTCCTATTCCGGCCGCCCTTCCCGCAGCAGCGGGTGGTCCTACAGCGGCGGTGGCGGCAGGTCGTCCCGCAGCGGCGGCGGCGGATATTCCGGCGGCGGCCACGGCGGAGGAAGCCGATGATATATAGGAAAAAATTATTATATTTGCCCCTATGAATAAGTTAGGACTCGCTCAATCATACGTCGACACGGACCTTCACATCGGGTTCAGTCTCAACGAAGGTGCCTGGACGCTCCGTCTCAAAGACCGTCGCAGCCTGCTGCATAAATTATCCCCCTTCCTCGGCACGGACAGCACCGAGAATGTCATCAGCGCCATCTTCGGCGCCGACGGCTGCGTGCTCAACATCTACAGCGCCAACCCGGAAGCGGGCGACGGCTACTTCGCCACCCACGTCTTCATCCCCTCGGGGCTGATCATCAGCGGAGCCGAACTGGACGACATCATCGAGGCCCTCAAGGTGGGAGACGAGGCCAAGATCGGCCTGTACTTCAACAAGGAATATCCCGACGAGGGACCCCGGTTCCATACCCGTTTCTCCGAAGTCTGCGCCGTCCGCTACTACGGCGGGAGCCGCAGTCTGAAGGACATTCTCTCGCACCTCTTCACGATGAAGAGCAGCGACTACAGCGAAGTTTTCTTCCTCGACCGCAACGCCGGCATCAGTCCCGACGGCACCATCAAGGACATCACGGGCAGCGAGGAGGAAACCCGCATCCTTACCGACCTGGAGCCCGCCAAGGGCACCCTGACCCCGGACGAGATCTATGTGGACGGCATCCTCTGGGAAGGCACCCCCATCTATACGCTCACCAAGACGACCGTCACCCTCAAGAAGAAGGGATACGGCGATGTCATCATCAAGGATACGCCCGTCGACGAGAAGGGATTCGCGAAATTCACCCCGGACTGGAAACTCAAGCTCGACTACAACACCTTCCGGATCGCCAACGCCGAAGGCGAGAATCTCGAGGGCTACAGCATTACCGTCAACTCCGAGCCCGTCACCCCCGACCGCTCGGTCAGCATGCCTTCCGCCAAGGCCAAAAAGGCCCTCGTGCGGGTGGAGCGCCCCGGTTGCCAGACCTTCGAGAAAGAGATGGACCTCACCACGGACGTCCGCTTCACCATTACCCTCAACAAGGACGTCAAGACGCGCCAGTTCTTCATCAAGACCGTCCACGACGGCAAGCAGGCCCCCCTGGACCTGATCCTGCCCGATATGCTTACCGAATCCCCCATCGAGGGATACCGCCTCAAGGACAGCGACGGCGAGAAGAAAGCGACCCTCGTCTATGATCCGTTCGCCTTCCTCAAGGACAGGAAATGGCAGCTCATCATCGGCGGCGCCGCGGCGGGCATCCTCCTGCTCGGACTTCTGATCGGCATCCTGATCGGCAGCGCGGGCAAGAAAGAGAGAAAGGTCCGGACGGCCGATCCCGCCGTCACGGAGACCGCCGTTCCGGCCTCGCCGGCCGCCGCTCCGAGCGTCAAGGGCTATCTCGACACGGTCAAGGTCATCGACCGCCAGTATATGGAAGAGCTCGGCATCGCCGCCCTGTACGACGCCCTCAACACGTACAACCCCGTCGCGGCCGATTCCATCCTCGCCCAGTACGACATCAAGCGCGGCTACGTCAAGGAACTCACCGACAACATGCGCTTCTACACGGGCAAGCTCCGCGAGCTGAAACGCCCTTCCGCAACGGTCTGGAGCGAGGACAAGTCTCCGATCAACTGCGAGCGCTTCACCACCAACCTGGCCAACAAGATCGCCACGCTCGAATGAGTGCCGCCGAAAGTCTGATTTCCGCCCACGGCATCCGCCCGACGGTCAACCGCATCCTCGTCGCGGACGCGCTGGCGCACGCCGGCAGGCCCGTTTCCCTCACGGAACTGGAATCCGCCCTCGACACCGTCGACAAATCGGGCATCTTCCGCACGCTCACCCTCTTCAAGGAGCACCACCTGGTGCACTCGATCGAAGACGGCGATGCGGTCCGCTATGAATTATGCCATAGCCATGACGACGAACGGGACGACGACCTGCATCCGCATTTCTACTGTGAAAAGTGCCACCGCACCTATTGCCTGGACGGTACCGCCATCCCGGCCATTCCCCTTCCGGACGGCTTCCTGAGCGTTTCGGTCAATTACATCGTAAAAGGAATCTGCCCTTCCTGCCGCTAATTCTCCAGCCAGGCGAGCATCGCGGCGATATCGCCGGCGGCGAAGCGGCGCTGGTCGCCGGTAGCGAGGTTTTTGACGTTGACCTCGCCGGCGGCGATCTCCTCGCTGCCGTTGATGGAGAGGAAAGGAATACTCCGGCGCTCGGCGTATTCGAACTGCTTGCGGAGTTTGGCGCTGTCGGGATAGATTTCGACGGCAACGCCTTCGCGGCGAAGGGCCGCGGCGACCGGGAGCACATAGCGGAGCCCTTCCGCATCCATATTGGCGAAAAGAATCCGCGTGGAGGAGGCCAGCGATGCCGGGAATTTCTCCAGCCCGGTCAGGACATCGTAGATACGGTCGGCGCCGAAGGAAATGCCGACGCCCGACATCCCCGGAAGGCCGAAGATGCCGGTTAGATTGTCATAACGTCCTCCGCCACAGATACTTCCGATGGCAAAATCCAGGGCTTTCACCTCAAAGATGGCTCCCGTATAATAATTGAGTCCGCGAGCGAGCGACAGATCGAGCTCGACAGGAACGCTTACGCCCGCCGCCTCGATCAGCGAGAACAGTTCTTCCAGTTCCGCGACACCGAGAAGGCCCTCCCCGGATTTGCCGTCGAACAGCCCCCGCAGGAAAGCGATCTTCTCCGCCGTCGTCCCCTGCATTCCCAGCACGGGTTCCAGCACGGCAATCGCCTCCTCCGTCAATCCCCTCTCCTGCAGTTCCGCCTTCACCGCATCCAGCCCGATCTTCTCCATCTTGTCGATGGCCACCGTGATGTCGACCACCTTGTCGGGGAAACCGCAGCATTCGGCGAGGCCGGTCAGGACCTTGCGGTTGTTGATTTTCAGCAGCACCCGGACATCCAGCGCTGCGAATACCCGCTCCACCATCTGCACCAGTTCCAGCTCATTGAGCAGGGATTTCGAACCGATCACATCCACGTCGCACTGGTAGAATTCGCGATAGCGCCCCTTCTGCGGACGGTCGGCCCGCCAGACCGGCTGGATCTGAAAGCGCTTGAAGGGGAAGCTGATTTCGCTCTGGTGCTGCACCACGAAACGCGCGAACGGCACGGTAAGGTCGTAACGCAGACCCTTCTCCGTCACCTGGGGGGTAAGCGGCTTTTCGAAATCGACATCCGCGAAGGCGTCGCCCGAATTCAGGATCCGGTAGAGCAGTTTGTCGCCCTCGTCGCCGTACTTGCCGAGCAGCGTGGAGAGATTCTCCATCGCGGGCGTCTCGATCTGCTGATAGCCGAAAGTGCGGAATACGCCGCGGATGGTGTCGAAAATATAATTGCGCCGGGCCATTTCGGCCTGGGAAAAGTCACGTGTTCCCTTGGGAATGGAAGGTTTCTGCGCCATTTCTAAAAAATTTTTACAAATATAGCGAATTATTACTAATTTTGTAAGATTGAAATTTTAACACTTCCCTATAATGAAAGATTTCTTCAAAACCGTACTGGCCGTCATCGTCGGCTTCCTGATCCTCAACATCATCGCTTCGATCCTGTTTATGATGATGTTCGCAGCCATGGCCGCCCTCGGCAGCAGCAAGACAGTCCTTCCCCGCGAAGGAGTGCTCGACCTGGACATGAGCAAATTCACGCTCTCGGAGCAAACGAACACCGAGACCTTCGATCTCACCGCCCTGCAGAGCTTCAATACCGAGATGAATCCCTCCCTCGGTATCCTGGACGCCGTCAGCGCCCTGGAAATCGCCGCCGAGGATCCCGCCATCAAGTATGTCTTCCTCCGCGCTGACGGGATGAGCGCCGGGATGGCCGGGCTCGAGGAGTTCCGCAAGGCGCTGGTCGACTTCCGCGCAAGCGGCAAGCCCGTCGTCGCCTTCACCGACGGCCTGTCCACCGGCAGTTTCTACCTCGCCTCCGCGGCCGACAAGGTCTATTTGAACTCCGACCAGGGCGCCGGCGGCATGCTGCTCGGCATCAGCGGCCGGATGATGTTCCTCAAGGACCTGCTCGACAAATTCGGCGTCAATGTCCAGCTCATCCGCCACGGCAAGTACAAATCCGCCGGCGAAATGTACATCCGCAACTCCGCCAGCGAAGCCAATATGGAGCAGAACCAGGTGATGATCACCTCTATATGGAAGAGCTTCTCCGCCGAGATGGCCGCCTCCCGCGGGATGGATGAAGAGAAACTCAACGCCCTCATCGACGACCTCGCCCTCGTCCTTCCGAAGGACTACAAGGAGGCCGGCCTCGTGGACGATCTTCTCAACCGTCAGCAACTCATCGACAAGCTCTGCGAACTCGCCGGCATCGCTGACGAGAAAGACCTGCACCTGGTCCCGATGATGGACTACGTCGAAGTCAAGGTTCCCCCGACCCTCCCGACCGGCAAGAATCTTGTCGCCGTCATCTACGCCGAAGGCAACATCGTCGACGGCAACGAGAACAAGGACATCGCCGGCGACCGCTTCGCCCGCATCGTCGCCAAGGTGCGCAAGGACAAGAACGTCAAGGCCGTCGTCCTCCGCGTCAACTCCCCCGGCGGCAGCGTGCTCGCCTCCGCCAAGATCAAGAGCGAACTCGACCTCCTCAAGGCCGAGAAGCCGCTGGTCGCCTCCTATGGTGACTACGCCGCTTCCGGCGGATACTGGATCTCCAACGGCTGCGAGAAGATCTACACCGACGCCACCACCCTCACCGGCTCGATCGGCGTCTTCGCGATGGTCCCCGACCTCAGCAAGACCCTGAAGGATGTGGCGCACGTCAACATCACGCCCGTCAATTCCAACAAGCACAGCGACATGATGATGCTGATGCGTCCCCTCGACGCCGACGAGCAGGCCTATATGCAGGCCTCCATCGAGGATGTTTACAGCAACTTCGTGCGCATCGTTTCCGAAGGCCGCAGCCTGACTCCGGAGCACGTGGACTCCGTCGCCCAGGGCCGTGTCTGGACGGGCGCCGACGCCCTTGGCATCGGTCTCGTCGATGAGATCGGCACGCTCCAGGACGCCATCGCCTACGCCGCCTCCCTCGCCGGCTACGAGGCTGAGACCGAGTACAAGGTCATCGGCTACCCGAGGCCGCTCACAATGATGGAGCAGGTAATGGAGAGCATCAACGGCAAGCAGGACGACGGCCTCACCGCCGCCCTCAGGGGAACGGCCTTCGAAGGCATCGCCGATGCCGTCAAGTCCCTCAAGGCCAACGAACCCGCCAAGGCCTATGCCCTGATGCCGTACAGCATCGAGATAGTAAAATAACCCTTGACGCCGCTTAAATGTGACAGGTCCTCCGTTGCCGCGGAGGACCTGTTTCATTTTCGGGCTTTTTCGTTACACCTATGCCTGAATGGAAATCCGAAGAATACGGGCCGTGGAGGGAGTAACCCGTAAGGCGGTGTCCGGACGGATGCCGACAAGGGCCGCGATGCGGTCGCAGGCCGGGCTGTCCGAGGCCGGAGATCCCGCGCCGCGCTTCTCCCAGCCGGGCCGGAGAAGGACGACCGCCCGCTCTTTCACGGCGGGCCCGGCGCCCGAAAGCAGGTCGCTGACCTTCTTCCGTCCTCGCATTCCGAGCGGAATCATATAGTCCCCGGATCGCCATACTCTGGCAAGGAACGGGAACGGAAGGGCGGCGGCATCGACGAGCGTCACGCCCGGCGCGGTCTTGAACGAAGAAAATTCGGCCGGATCGTGGAGCGACACCTGCAAAGAAACGCCTCCGACCCGGTACAAGCCGGGTGCACGGACGACGACCGGCTCGGCGGCGGCGGACAGGGACAGTCCGGACGACAAAGGCCGGATCAGGATGTCTCCGGACGAGAATACGATCTCCCGGTCCCCTTCCACGACCTTCCGCCCGCTCCGGGTCGCGCTGTCGTGCAGGATGGATTTCACTTTCTCAATGGTAAATGCGGCGAATCCCTCCTCCTCCAGCAGGCAATAAAGGACATAGTCCAGCTGCTCCAGGGCCTCCAGCGCCGTCAGGTCGACGGAAACGCCGTCCCAGACCGCATCCCGGGACATCCTGTAGTACGCCCGGGCGGCGGCTTCCGCCTCGCCGAGGTGATTGCGGGACCGAGCCAGCGCCTCGAGATACGACGGGTTGATCTCCCGCAGCACCGGGAACACCCGGTTGCGGAGTTTGTTGCGCTTATAGTCGTTCTCCGCATTGGTCCGGTCCTCGCGGTACGGTACGCCGTGCTCCGAAACGAATGCGGCAATCGCGGCGCGAGGCATTCCGAGCAGCGGCCTCAGCAGGGGGATGTCCGCATACGACGGATCCGGAATGAACCCCTCCGGCCGCATCCCAAGCAATCCCCTGACACCGCTCCCCCGCACCAGATTCAGCAGCATCGTCTCGGCATTGTCATCGGCATTGTGCGCGACCGCAACGGCTTCGTAGCCATACGCGCGGCACAGTTCGCCGAACCACCGGTAACGCAGTTCCCGGGCCGCCATCTCGATGCTGATCCCGTTCGAGGCCGCATAAGACGCCGTTTCGAAACGCTTCACATGGCAGGTCATCCCATACCGGGATGCCCATTCCCGCACCATCGCTTCGTCGGCGTCACTCTCGCTCCCACGGAGTGCGAAGTTGCAATGCGCGATGGCAAAAGGCCCGCCTTGGAGACGGGCCTTTTCAGCCATGCACATCGAATCGATGCCTCCGCTGACCGCGAGAAGGATCATTACTTCTTGGAAGCGAAGGTATAGGTGAATCCGAGTTCGAGTCCCTCGCGGAACTGAACGCCTTTCTTAGTGTAAAGACCGGTAGCCTCATCGAAACCACGCACCTTCACGAGCGGATCGTAAATGAGGTTTGTAGATAGGGTAAGAGCAAAATACTTGGCCATCTTCCAGAAGAGTTTCTGGTCCCAGTTGATACGAGGCTCGACCTTGGGTGTCAGATAGTTGTAGAAGAACGCCAGCTGAGTACTGTAACTGAAGTTGTCATTAATCTCCCACTTGGCATCCATCTTGAGTTGGGCACCAAATTCATAACGAACAGCCTTATAGTAGTCGACATCTATCATCTGACCCGGATTCTCCAGATCCTCCACCTTCTTCGTCTTGGTCGGCATACCATAAGTCGCACGGAGGAACTGATCTGCATTTCCTACCTTCTCATTGTTGGCCACAATCACAAAACCACCGGTGATCGGGGCGAAGTTCAGGGAGAACCAAGGCTTCGGGGTCCAGAGGAGACCCACACCGATATTGATATAGGCCGGTGAGAAGAAGGAGGAGGTCAACTGACGTGCCGCCTTCCAGGCATCCGTCTTTTTCTCGTGATCGGCAAACATCTGATCCGTCGGTGTATTGTACTTGTAATTGCGGTAGAACTGCGTACGGAAATCAAGGAATGCGGACCAGCTGAGATGAGGGGCCGGCGTCTCAAGACCCCACTTGGACTCCAAATAGATCCGGTCTTTATTTGTCTGGAGAATCGGCTTGTCGGCCGAATACAAGAAACCATAATCAAGCTGGAGACGATTATTCCAGATCATCTTGTCCTTGGCGTAATTGGCGCTGTAATCAATACCTGCCGCAAGGGAATAAGTATTGTAACCGCCAGCAGCCCAGTGATACAGGAAGGTCTGGCCAAAATTGATGTTATTCAGCAATGTAAAAGTCCAGTACTTGGGCTTCGGCTCGGGTTTCACTTCCTCGGGAGCGGCCTCGGCGGCAGCGGCGGCCTCGGCGGCCACGGCCTGCACATCCGTATTCACGGCCTGCACTTCGGCGGCAACGGCCTCGGGGTTCTTCACCTCGGGATCCTGGGCGAACGCGGCGAACGAAAGCGCCGCAAGGGTAAGGGTAAATGCAATTTTTTTCATATTGTCAGTAATTTATTTCTAGTACGACCTGGCGAACAGGACACGCTGATGGGAAGGCTTGCCGGAATAGACGCACGTGCCTTCCTCCTCGCAGAGGTAGCTGTCGACGGGAATGCAGCGGATCGTGGCCTTGGTTTCTTCCTGAATCTTCGCCTCGGTCTCCGCCGTTCCGTCCCAGTGGCAGAGGAGGAAGCCGCCTTTCTCGATCTCGGTCTTGAACTCCTCCCAGGTGTCGACCTTGCGGACGGATGCGTCGCGGAAAGCCATCGCCTTCTCGTAGATATTCTTCTGAATTGCATCGAGCAGTTCGGCAATCCGGGCGTCCAGGCCTTCGAGGGGCTCCACGACCTTCTCGAGCGTGTCGCGACGATGCACCTCCACGGTGCCGCCCTCGAGGTCGCGCGGACCGATGGCGAGCCGCACCGGCACGCCCTTGAGTTCCCACTCGGCAAACTTGAAACCGGGACGGAGGGTGTCGCGGTCGTCGATCTCGACGCTGTGGCCGCTCGCCTCCAGCGCTTTCTTGACCTCGTCCATCTTGGCGAGGATCGCGGCCCGCTCTTCCGGAGTCTTGTAGATCGGGACCATCACCACCTGGATCGGGGCGAGGGCCGGAGGAAGCACGAGGCCGTTGTCGTCGCCGTGGGCCATGATGAGCGCGCCCATCAGACGGGTGGAAACACCCCAGGACGAAGCCCAGACATACTCCTGCTTGCCTTCCTTATTGGTAAACTGAACATCGAAGGATTTGGCGAAATTCTGCCCGAGGAAGTGGGACGTGCCGGCCTGAAGGGCCTTTCCGTCCTGCATCAGGGCCTCGATCGTGAGCGTGTCGAGCGCACCGGCGAACCGCTCGCCCGGGCTCTTGTGGCCCACCACGACCGGCATCGCCATCACGTTACGGGCGAAGTCGGCATACACGTGCACCATCCGCTCCGCCTCCTGATAGGCCTCCTCGGCCGTCGCGTGGGCAGTATGGCCCTCCTGCCAGAGGAATTCGGCGGTACGGAGGAAAAGGCGCGTACGCATCTCCCAGCGGACGACGTTGCACCACTGGTTGCAGAGCACAGGCAGGTCGCGCCAAGAGTGGATCCAGTTCTTGTAAGTGCTCCAGATGATGGTCTCGGAGGTCGGCCGGACGACGAGTTCCTCCTCCAGTTTCGCCGTCGGATCGACGACGACGCCCGGACCGTCGGGATTGGTCATCAGCCGGTGATGCGTCACCACGGCGCATTCCTTGGCGAATCCCTCCACGTGCTCGGCTTCCCGGCTCAGGAAGGATTTCGGGATGAACAGCGGGAAGTAGGCGTTCTTCACGCCCGTCTTCTTGAACATTCCGTCCAGTATATGCTGCATTTTCTCCCAGATGGCGTAACCGTAGGGCTTGATGACCATGCATCCGCGGACCGCGCTCTGCTCGGCCAGGTCGGCCTTCACCACCAGGTCATTGTACCACTGGGAATAATTTTCTGATCTTCTAGTTACCTCTTTTGCCATTCTGTCTTTGAATTTTCACGATTTATCATTAAAATTGCAGTGTATCCGGTTCGGGTACGGAAATTGCAACATATCCGTATCGCCGTTTTTTCGGTACAAAGATACGTAAAATTATAATATTATAGGGGATTCATACTATGAAAACGTTCAACATTGTGCTCTGTCTTGCCGCAGCCGCAGCCCTCGGGTCCTGCGCGGCCGCCGGTCAATACTCCGCTTCCACAAGCCAGCGCTTCCCGGACGGAATCTACTATAAACCGACACCTGCCGCCACCCGGCCCGCCCAGTCCGCTACGACGGCCGAGGAGACGGACGCCCTGATCGCCGAGACCAGGGGCTCGCAGATTTTCCTCAGCGGCGACGGCCAGCGCGACACCATCGTCATCCCGCGCGACAAAGCCGCATCCATCAAGCTCAACCCGGGCGAAGGAACCGCCACGGTCACCGTCTTCGACCAGCCCTCCTGGTATGACCTCCGGTACGAATACGCCTGGGGCTACCGGCCCTGGTATTACTCCCCTTACTACAGTTCGTGGTACTGGGGCGCCGATCCGTGGTATTACAACTCCTGGTACAGCTGGTACGATCCGTGGTACTATCCTTCCTACTATCCGTACTATTACGGCTGGTACGGCAGGTATTACAGCCCGTGGTATTACAGTTCCTATTACTGGGATCCCTGGTATTACGGCGGCTATTATTACCACTACCCGTATTATTACGGGCATCACCACCATCATCACCACTATTACCACGAGCCCTCCGTCTGGTCGCCCCGCAGCCATGTCACCGGCGGCGCAGGCCGCCTCGCATCCGGGCTCGGCACACGCGTGAGCAGCACCAGCCGGGCCGGAACCGTCACCCGCACCGCCAGTTCGGGCGCCTCCCGCGTTTCCGCATCCCGCACCGGAGCGATCCGGACCTCGGCCGCCCGCAGCACGAGCGCCGTCCGCCCCGTCACCCGCAGTTCCTCCACCGGCACGGCAGTCCGCTCCTCATCCGGCACCGCCGTCCGTTCCGGGACCGCCTCCACCTCTACCGGCCGTTCCGTCGCCACCTCATCCGGCAGCACGGTCCGCTCTTCTTCCGGCAGTTCCTCCTACCGCTCGTCCTCGTCCGGTTCGAGTTCCAGCCGTCCCTCGACGTCGTCCTCCAGTTCTTCCTACAGAAGTTCAAGCAGCAGCGGCAGTTCATCCCGCTCCTCCGGCTCGACCTACAGAAGTTCAAGCAGCAGTAGCGGCAGTTCCTACCGGCCTTCGACATCTTCCAGCCGCTCTTCCGGCAGTTCTTCCAGTTCTTCGTACAGAAGTTCCGGCTCCTCAAGCTATTCCGGCAGCAGTTCCCGCTCCAGTTATTCTGGCGGCAGCCACTCCAGTTACTCCGGCAGCAGCCATTCCAGCTATTCGGGAGGCAGCCATTCCAGCTATTCGGGAGGCGGCCACTCCAGTTACTCCGGCGGCAGCAGCCATTCCTCCGGCGGCAGGCACTAACGGATATAACGATTCCGAAAACAGATTCAAAACGACAAAACCATGCGTAACAGAATATTGACATCCGCCCTTCTTATGGGGATTGCGACGGCGGCGGCGGCGCAGAGTATGTACGACGCCAGAAATTTCTCCGCCAACACCTCTTACGGCTCCGCCCGCACGATCGGTATGGGCAACGCCGTGACGGCTGTCGGAGGCGACCTCGGCAGCATCTGGTTCAATCCGGCCGGCGGCGCCGTAGCCGGCTACTCGCAGATTATGCTGGGCCCCGGCGTCAGCATCTCCACCAACAGCACGACCGGTTCCATCCTCACCCAAGGTTCCACGGTTCCCGAAGGGTTCGGCGACTCCAACAGCACCAGTCACCCCCGCTTCACGCTCCCCTCTTTCGGCGCTTCGCTCAACGTCAACACCAACCGCGAAAGAGGCCTCGTCAGTTATTCGATCAGCGTCCTCGGCACCCCGTCCGGCAATTTCCTCAACGAAATCTTCGCGAGCGGACTCCAGGACCGGAGCACCTATCTCGGCTACCTGGCCACCCAGGCCGACGGCATTCCCAGCGCGGAACTCAACGGCAGCGGCGCCTACGACAATTATCCCTGGCTGCCCGTCACCGCCTATCAGGCCGGCCTGATCGCCACCTACAACGGGTATACTGACAAGTATGCGGGCGCCACCGAATTCATCCAGGGCGAAGAAATCGGCCTCGCAGGAGAACTCGACCAGCGCTACGGGCAGCTCGTATTCGGCAACAAATACGACATCGTCTTCAACTGGGCCGGCAACATCAGCAACTTCCTCTACATCGGCGCCAACCTCGGCATCACGAGTCTCGACTACCGGTATGACGACTACATCCGCGAGCAGGCCATCCGCAGCGCCGACTTCCCGATTCCCTTCGACGACGGCACCACGAAATACTTCAACGACGCCAAGGCGCGCTACTCCTACACGGCTTCCGGCGCCGGCGTCTACGCCCAGCTGGGCCTCCTGGCGCGGCTCCCCGGCGGTTTCCGCATCGGCGCATCCGTACAGACGCCCACCGTCATTGGCGTCAAGGAACGCTGGAGTCAGGATATGTCCATCAACTATCTCGGCGAGAGCACCCTCTCGGCCGAATCCCCCGCGGGAAAATACTCCTGGCGGTGCCGCACCCCCTGGCGTTTCAACGCCGGCCTTGCCTGGACGATCGGCCAGGTCGGCCTCATCAGCGCAGACTATGAACTGATGAACTACAAGGACATGAAACTGCGGAGCGCCTATCGGAACGACTCCGAGTTCTCGGACGCCAACTGGGAGATTTCGCAGTATATGGGGATCTCGCACGCGCTGCGCGTCGGCGCCGAATTCAAGCCGGTCCGCAAACTGGCCCTCCGTGCCGGTTACGGCCTCGTCACCAGTCCCGAGAAAGGCGATGACGGCAAATACATCACCCAGTCCAGGACGATCGGCGGCAATCCCGTCAAGGTCCGCAGCCACGACAGTTCGTTCTCCCTGGGCGCCGGATTCATCTCCGACGGTTCCTTCTTCGCGGACGTGGCCGTCCGGGTCCACCTCAAGGACAATATCTACGTAAGACCTTACGCCGACTACATCGAGAACGTCCCCTCACCTGAGATTACGGTCTTCAAAAACAATCTGTGGGATGTCTTCGCCACCGTCGGCTGGCGGTTCTAGAATTTGACGGACAGCTGCAGCAGCACGCAGCGTCCGGGAGAGAGATAGCGGTAGACAGACCGTGAGGACGCCGCGAACCGGCGGACACTGTTTCTCTCCTCCCCGAGCAGATTGTTGCCCGTAAGCCGGAGAAGCATCTTCCCGTCAAAGAAGCCCTTCGACACGGAAGCGTTCCAATAATAATACATCCCGTCCAGTCCCGGATATCCATTGCCGCGCGACAGGACGGGATTGAAGTCTGTGGAGATTGTCCAGCGCCGGGGAAGGTTCCACCTGAAAAGAAGGGCTCCGCCCACCATCCAGGGCATCTGCGAGAGTTCGGGACGCTGCAGACTCCGCTCATAGAGCCATTCCCCCATTACACGGCCCGTCAGCATCACGCTTTTCCAGCGGGCCGTCAGATCCAGCCGGTCCCGGACGGCGATCCGCCGGAGGACGCTGCGCTCGCTCGCCTTGACGGAAGAGTCGTACAGCAGGACCACATCGTCCCCGACCGAGGCGTTCAGATGATTGGAAACCGTGAGCGGCGTTCCCCTGACGGACTGGTTGTAGACCACATCCGCAGCAGCCGACCAGTTCCCGTCCACATTGACGCTCCGGGAGATCCTTCCGCCCGTTTCGGGAATGAATTCCGTATCGGTGGCAAAGCCGTTCTGCACGACACGGCCAGAGGCCTCCAGGGACACGCTCCGCCCTCCCTTGGGATGGGAATAATTATACTTCAGGGTCAGGCGGTGGGTGAAGGACGGCTTGAGCGAAGGGTTGCCCTCGCTGACATAGAGCGGATTGGTTCCGCTGCGCACCGGGAGAAGATTCGCCGTCGAAGGCGTTCCGACGGAACTTTTGTAAATCAGCGAGACAAACTCCTGCCTGGACTTATTGTAGCGAAGGGTGAAATGAGGCGCGGCATAGCAGACGAAGGAAGACTTGCTGCCGGACGGCTGCTCCTGCGTATGGAAGCGGACCAGCCCCCAGGTCGGACGGACGCTGACGCCGAAAGTCGTATTGAAACGCTTTCTGACATAGCGCAGACTGAGCGTTCCCGTCGTCAGGATACCGAGATAGGTCCCGGAAGAGGTAAAGGTCTCATCCAGCGATGATTTGTAATCCGCCGGAAGGCTCGCCATCCACTGCGCCCGGGAAAGATTCATCGGCACCGTCCAGTCCTCCGTGCCGGGAAGGCGGTCCAGCGAATAGAACGACCGGTCCAGCCCGTAGACCGACAGTTTCGCGGCCAGAAGCGCCTGCAGATACCAGTGCTTCCCCAGCGGCTCGTTCCAGGAGAACTGGACGTTGAAGTCGTTGCGGAGCCAGGGGGCGGTCACATATTGCTTCCGGACCAGCGAAGTGGCGGTCAGCGCGAGGTAATCGTTGAAATTGAGGGCTTCACCGCCCGAGAAGTAGTCGAAGGTTCTGAAACTGAAGGAGCGGCCTTTCTTTGCAAAACGCTTCGTCACCTGGAAGGTCATACGCCCCTCCGTGCGGTTCCGGAGGGAGGTCTGGCGGCGCAGCACCCGGTTGATCAGAGCGGGATCTTCGTCCGTGAGCGGATCTCTCCTGTAGGAAGCGGAGGCGGGATCGGAGGACGTGAGCGTACCGTTGAAGATGAATTCGGGCTTGAAGAAGAAGTACAGATCCTTCCGGGGCCGCCATTCGGCCTCAAAATTCGCGGTCACCTTGTCGCTGCGCGTCTGCTCTTCATACCGCGCCGTCGTGTACTGCTCCTTCCCGCCGGAATAGACGTTCCGGGTCCAGTTTTCCCGATAGCGGTCGTGGTCGTTCCCGTCATACCGGACATGGGCCGTCATGTCCAGGGAACCGCGCTTGAGATTGAAGTCCAGGCCCGCGTCCCGCGAAAGCGGATAGCCGGCGGAACCGGTCCCGATCCGGCTTGTATTCTGGGAAAGGATATCCGGGGCGCCGAGGGTATTGTTGGCGCCGAGGACGAACGACACGCGGGAGGTGTCCGTCGTAACGCCGCCGTTTGCGGAAGCGAGGAAATGCGCCGGATATCCGCCCCCCGCCCGGGCCCGTCCCTTGAGCGCGTTGAGGAACTGTTTTTTGATCTTGACGTCCAGGACCGGTTCCTCTTCTCCGTCGTCGATGCCGGAAATACGGGCAAAATCGCTGGGACGCTGATAACTGGCGACGGATTCGATCTCCTCCGCCCTGAGATTCCGCAGGCCCGCCGCCACGTCGCCTCCGAAATAGAGTTTCCCGCCGACCAGCATTTTCTCGATCCTTCGGCCGTAAAGCGTCACTTCCCCGCCCTCCACGGCCAGGCCGGGAATCATTTTCAGGAGGTCCTCCAGAGAGGCGTCATCCTCCAGGGGCAGTGCGTCCGGGTTGAATACCAGCGTATCCCCGACCGCCTTGACAAGCGGTCTGGAGGCGGACACGACAGAAGGCTCCAGCAGGATCGGCTCCTGTGCGCGCAGGAAAGACAGATGCATCAGCGCACAGACCACCAGGCACAGACCGTATGCCCACCGTCCTTTCATATCCGCTTCAGGAAAAGAAGGGAATCCGGTCCTTCGTTGCAGAGCAGATCCAGTGCGGACAAGCCCGGGACGAAACCGTATTTCTGCGAAAACACCTGATAATAAGGTCTTTCCAAACCAAGATCCCGCAGCACCGTATTGGGCTTCTTGGGCGTCAGGACATATCGCCAGTCATCCGTCGCGACGCCCTCGGGCAGGAAGTCCGGGGTCACGGAGATTTCCGCCGCCACACCCAGTCGGACGGCGAGGAAGCGGATCAGGGCGAGATTGAGGTCGAAAAGCAGCGGAATCCCCTCTTCCAGGATGGCGAAAAGGTCGTCGCGGTAGTAATCATAGTAGGCCGACATCCGGTAGGCCGCGTCGAGCGTCCGCTCCGTCCGCACCACCCAGGGCGTGGTATACTCCACGGGAACTTCCCGGACGGGCATCTTGGCGGCGGCGTGCACCACAGGCACCTGCAGGATCTCGGCGCCGGAAGCCGTCAGGATGCGGCAGCGGCTCCGCCAGGTCTGCTTGATGTAATGCTCGCAGCCCTCCAGCCGGACGGAAGACGGAATGACCCTGTCCGGGGACAAGGTCATATCTCTCGCCATCAGGGCGAAATATTCCACAGGCGGGAAGTATGCGGTCGAGAGAAGCACCTAATCGGTCTCGAACTTCTCGCCGCGGCTGGCCGCCGGGATGATGCCGCGCTTGGAGGCGCGGATGAAATTGACGATGTTGTCGCGTTCTTCGCTCTCGGGGAAGCCGGAGACGACGCGGGCGATGCCGTCGGAGACATTCATCCCCTGGAAATAGATGGTGTCGTAGATGTCCTTGATGTTGCGGATCTGGTCGGAGGTGAATCCCCTGCGGCGGAGTCCGACGAGGTTGATGCCGACATAGCGGATCGGATCCCGGGAACAGAGCACGTACGGAGGGATGTCCTTGTTGACCTTCGAGGCGCCGCCGACCATCGCGTGGCAGCCGATCTTGGAGAACTGGTGCACCATCGTGCCGCCGCCGAGGATGGCCCAGTCGTCGACGTCCGTCTCTCCGGCGATGCCGGTATAACTCACGAGGATGCAGTGGTTGCCGACGTTGCAGTCGTGCGCGACATGCACGTAGGACATCAGGAGGGTATTGTTGCCGATGCGGGTCACGCCCTTGCCGCTGGCGCGGGTGCCGCGGTTGATGGTCGCGCATTCGCGGATAGTGACATTGTCGCCGACCTCCACATAGGTGACTTCCCCGTCAAACTTGAGGTCCTGGGGGATGGCGCCGACAACGGCTCCGGGGAACACGCTGCAGTTCTTTCCGAGCTTGACGTACTCGAAGATGGTGGCGTGGGCTAAAATCTTGCAGCCGTCGCCGATTTCCACATTGGCGTCTACGAAGGCGTAGGGGCCGATCTCTACATTCTCGCCGATCTTGGCGTCGGGGCTCACCGTAGCGAGCGGATGAATCTTGGTCATAATGCGCTATTTTAACAGCTTGCGGACGGCCTTGGCCGCCAGGGTGTTGATGGTATGGCCGGGCTTGTATGCCGTGACCTTTGCGTTGAGGAAGCCGCCTACAAGTCGCATGTCACCGATGATGTCGAGCAGTTTGTGCCGGCCGATCTCGTCGGGGAAATGCAGGCGGATGGTATTGAGGTAGCCCTCGGGGGTGACGGCGAGACCCGGCCGGTGAATGGACTCGGCCATTTCCCGGATCTGTTCGTCGCCGACGGGATGCTCCACTACGACGATGGCGTTGTCGACGTCGCCGCCCTTGATGAGATTGTTCTTGAAGAGGAACTGGAGTTCGTGGAAGAAGACGAAGGTCCTGCAGGGAGCGATCTCGCGGGCGTAATCGACCGTCTCGTCCCAATGCGCGGACTGCACGCCCAGGACCCGGGAACCGAAGTCGACCGTAACGTCGATCGAGGGATGGTCGGAGGGCTCTACGCGGACCCAGGAACCGGACTTCTCGTCCCGGACCTCGACGGCCTCGGGAAGCGTGATGTAACGGCGCGACACCCCCTGGTCGACCAGCGGATCTTTCGCGAAAGCCTCGGCGTACAGCCGGGCGCTGCCGTCCAGGATGGGGACTTCGTCGTTGTCGAGAGAAACGAGGGCATTGTCGATGCCGAGCCCCGTAAGGGCCGACATAATGTGCTCGATGGTCACGACCGAATAAGGGTAGTCCGAAATCGTCGTACTGCGGGTCGTGGTCGTCACATTCTCCGCAAACGCCTTCACCCGGCAGTCATCCCCCAGGTCGCTGCGCAGGAAGGTGATCCCGGCATCGGCGGGGGCCGGTCCGACTTTCATCTTTACCGGCTTGCCGGTATGAAGGCCGTGACCCCGGAAGGTATAGGTTTTAGAAAGCGTTTTCTGGTTGCAATTCATTATCTTCACGTTTCAAAAGTCCGCAAAGATAATAAAAATTGCGATTTTTTGCAAATAATATCCTTCAGACAGGGATTAGTGCTGCTCTCCGGCCTTCTTGAAGAGGGCGTAGGCCCGCATATAGAGCTTGACGGGCAGGGCGGGAGAGCCGACGTAGGTCTTGCCTTCGCCGTCCTTGAGCGAGCCGATGACGCCGGCCTGGGCGGCGAGGGTGGTCCGGTCGGGAACGGTAAGGTGGCCGGCGATGCCGACCTGACCGCCCATCAGGCAGTTCTTCCCGATCTTGGCGCTGCCGGCGATGCCGACCTGCGCGGCCATCGCGGTATTCTCTCCGATCTCCACATTGTGGGCGATCTGGCAGAGATTGTCGATCTTGGCGCCCTTGCGGATGATGGTCGCCTCCATCTCGGCGCGGTCGATGGTGGTACAGGCGCCGATCTCGACATTGTCCTCGATGATGACCTTGCCGAGGTGCTCGATCTTCTCCCAGCTGCCGTCGGGAAGCGGCACGTTGCCGAAGCCGTCGGAGCCGATGACGGCGTTGGCGTGGATGATCACGTTGTCGCCGATCTCCATTCCGGGATAGATCCGGACGCCCGGATAGAAAATGCAATGCTTGCCGATCTTGCAGTCGTCGCCGATATAGACGTGCTCGTAGATGATCGTGTCGTCTCCCACCGTGGTATGGTGACCGACATACGAGAAGGCACCCACATAGACGCGCTTCCCGAAACGGGTGGAGAGGAACCAGCGGGCGCGGAGACTGCGGTGGCGGCCGCCGCGGCGCTTGTTTCTGGCGACGTAATTCAGCAGGTCCGCAATGGCCTTGTAGGCATTCTCGACGCGTACCAGAGTGGCTGAAACCGCCTCCTTCGGCACGAAGTCCTTATTGACGAGAATGACGGACGCCTTGCTGGTATAGACGTACTGCTCGTATTTGGGATTGGCATAGAAACTCAGGGCGCCGGGTTTCCCGTACTCGATCTTGGCGAATTTCGTGACGAGCGCCTTCTCGTCCCCGTCTACGGTCCCCTGGAGGATATGTGCCAATTGCTTTGCAGTAAGTTCCATATTCGTTGCGTTTTCTATTAAAATCTTACAAATTTACGCGTTTTTTTTCAGAAATGAAAGCGGCTATTCGGCCTTGACCGTCCTGGCGGGGTCGACCCGGGAAATGAACAGGCAGGGAATCAGCAGGAGCAGCATAATCCCCAGATAAGCCAATGCGTCCGCGGTCAGGATCATCGGAATATCCAGATGTACAGGTACATACGAGACGATGTAGTTCTCCGGATTGAGCCGCAGCAGATGCGTCCACTGCTGCAGGAGGCAGAGGAGGACCGCCACCCCGTTGCCGATGGCCATCGCCTTGAAGACCAGCGTCGAACTGGCGCGGAGGAAAACGCCGGCGATGGCGCGGCCGGTCATTCCGAGCGTTTTGAGGAGGCCGATGGTGGAGATGTTGCGGAACAGCAGGATCAGCAGGCCCGAGATCATATTGAATCCGGCCACCAGCGTCATCAGGAGAAGGATAAACAGCACGTTGAAATCCAGCAGGTCGAGCCAGTCGAACACCTGCGGATAGCGGCCGCGGGCCGTCACCGTCATCAGGGACTGCTCCTCTTCGACGGGGCTGGCGAGCAGCATCGTGCCGAGGGCGGCGGAGATGTCGTCCTGGCGCCCCCTCGCCGAAGGCGACAGGACCGCTTCGTACGAAGAGCACTGTCCCTCTTCCCATCCGCAGACCCTGCGGATGTCCTCCAGGCGGGCCTCCACGACGATATTCTCGTCCAGGGCCAGCATTCCGCCGTCACGGACGTGCCGCACGGTGAATTTCCGGACCTTGACCTTCTCGCCGATAAAATACGTCAGCATCTCATCCCCTTCACCGAGGCCCGTGATATCGGCGAGCCGGCGCGGAATGGTAACGCCGAGCGCGGCCGTATCGGAGGACGAATACGCCTCCGTCCCCCGGATCAGCACGCCCTGGATCACATCCCCGCAGCGGACGATACCGGAGCGCTGCGCAATGGGACGGAGGGACGCGACACCGGGATATCCCGTCATCGCCCGCATCGTTTCGGGCGACAGGGATACCGGGCTCTCCTCCCCTTCTACACCACGGTAGGCGGGGAGGATGCCGATATCACCCATCATCTCCGAAATCCCGTCGCGGATGGCGAAGCGGAATCCGGACGAAACGGAAACCGCCACGATCATCACGACGAAACTGACCGCGATGGAGACCATCGCGACCGGTCCGTCGAAACGGATCCTGCGCGCTATGAAGCGGGAGGCGGACACTTACCAGATGTGCACCCTTTCGGACTCGGGACGATACATCGGATCGCCATCTCCGATCCCGAAGGCGTCGAAGAACTGCTGGAAGTTCCGGATGGAGACATTCACGCGGTTCACGGCCAGCGAGTGGGGATCCAGTTTGGTCAGGCGGGCCGACTCTTCGGCCGTGATGTTCTGCGCCCAGATATGGCCGTAGGAGAGCCAGAAGCGCTGCTCTGCGGTAAAGCCGTCGATCGGCTCGGGATGGACGCCGTTCCAGCTGTTCTGCATCGCGGTCCAGGCGATCGAGATGCCGCCGTGGTCGCCGATGTTCTCACCGAGGGTCAGGCTGCCGTTGGCGTGGACGCCGGGGGCGATTTCCACCTCGTCGAACTGGGAGACGAGGACGGCGGCCTTCTCCTTGAATTTCGCCTCGTCGGTGGCCGTCCACCAGTTGGTCATATTGCCCGCCGCGTCGAAGAGACGTCCCTGGTCGTCGAATCCGTGCGACATCTCGTGGCCGATCACGACACCGATGCCGCCGTAGTTGACGGCGTCATCCGCGTCGGGATTGAAGAACGGCGGCTGCAGGATGGCGGCCGGGAAGCAGATCTCGTTGGTAGTGGGGTTGTAGTAGGCGTTGACCATCTGCGGAGGCATCCCCCATTCGGTCTTGTCGGTCGGTTTGCCGAGTTTGGACATATTGTCGGCCACGTACCAGGCGCTGGCGCTGCGGAGGTTCTCATAATAGGTCTTCGCAGGGTCGATGTCGAGGGTCGTGTAGTCTTTCCACTTGTCGGGATAGCCGATCTTGACGGTGAAGGCCTTGAGTTTCTCCTGGGCCTTGACCTTGGTGGTGTCGCCCATCCAGTCGAGCGAATCGATGTGCTGCGAGAGCGCGGTGCGGAGATTCTCCACGAGGGTGGTCATCTTCTGCTTGGAGGATTCGGGGAAATAGCGTTCTACGTACATCTTGCCGACGGCCTCGGAGAGGTAGGAATTCGGAACCCGCATCGCCCGTTTCCAGCGCGGTTTCTGCTCCTGGGCGCCCGCCATCTGATGGCTGAAGAATTCCCAGGAGGCGGCGTAGAAGTCATCGCTCAGGGCGCCGCAGGCTCCCTGCACGAACTGTCCGAGCATATAGTCCTTCAGCACCGCGAGGTCGGTGGAGGCGATCAGGTCCGAAAGGCCCTGGAAGAAGGAGGGCTCGGCGACGATGATCTTCTCCTGGGCGGGAATGCCCCTTCCCTCGAAGTATTTGTCGAAAAAGACCGAAGGATAGGCGGCCACGACGGCTTCCGTCGTCATCGGGTTGTACATGGCCTGGACATCGCGCTGCTGGACCCTTGTCCAGGAAATCTCGGCGAGACGGTCCTCGACGGAGAGGGCGTTGGCAGCCCGCTGCGCGGCGTCGTCGATGCCGGAGAGGGTGAACACTTTCTCGAGGAATGCCTTGTAGCCTTCTTTCAGCGCCGCGTTCGACGCATCGAGATAGTAGTCGCGGTCTCCCATGCCGAGGCCGCCCTGGCCCAGGTAGAGAATCTGGTTGTCGCTGTCCATCAGGTCGGCCTCGACATAGGCGCCGAAGAAGCCGCCGTCATCGCCGGTATTGGACATCTCGGCGAGTTTGGCGATCAACGCCTCCTTGCTGTCGATCGTCTGAATCCCGGCGATATAAGGAAGGATCGGCTCTGCGCCGAGATTGTTGCGCGTCGTGGAGTCGAGGGCCATCTTGTAGAGGTCCGAGATCTTTTGATCGACGGTGCCTTTTTTGGCCCGCATCTTCGTCATGCTCTGGAAGAGTTCGTTCAGGCGCTTCTCGTTCAGTTCGTTGAGCACGTCGAACGAGCCGAAGCGGGAATCCTCCGGCTTGAGCGGGTTCTTGACCTGCCAGCCGCCCGTGGCGTAGCGGTAGAAATCAACTTTGGGGCTGACCGTCGTGTCGAGGTCAGTGAGATCGATGGCTTTCACGACTTCCCTTTTCGGGGAGCAGGCGGCAAGCGCCAGAAGCGGAATCATAAGCAAAAATACTTTTTTCATTGTTATTAAGTGTTTATTTGGAATTCATCGCCTGGAGACGGGCTTCCGAGGAGGCGCGCTCTGTGTCGTTGTCGGTATACTTGATCAGAAGCGGGAGATATTTCTTCTCGAGTTTGGGATTCTTCTCGTGCCGGGCGACGACGACGCAGTTGCGAAGGGCCGTCAGGTCGTCGGGATGCTTCTTCAGGACTTTGTTATAATAGGAAAGGGCCTTTTTGCTGTCTTTCTTGTAAACCAGATAGTAGGAGCCGAGGTTGTCGAGGAAGACCGGATCGCCGGGCTCGTATCTGAGCATCTGCTCCGACACCTGCCGGAACGCCTCGTAAGCGGAGGGAGAGGCGATCTTGAAGAAAGTGAAGCAGTAATCCTGCATAAACGCCTTGAAAGTATCCCGGTCCACATCCCCCTCGATGCCGGGGAACTGCCATTTCTGGTGGCCGGGATAGGTTTTTTCCATCAGTTCCTTAAGTTCGGCGAGCGCCATGTCCGGGCTCTCTTTCTCATAGGAAATGAGGTAATTGACGCGCGCGCAGCGGTAATCGAGCCGCTCCGGACGGATGGCGATGGCGCGATTGAGCGCCTTGGAGGCCTGGGCGAAGAGGGCCTCGTCGAAGAGGGTGTCCTCGAAATAATTCCGCTTCACGCCGAGCGAATCGGTGTAGGGAATCAGCGGCTCCCGGCCGAGATACCTGTCCTGCGGAAGCTGGATGACACGGGAGGACATCGACTGGGCGCTGTAGAGGAGGAACTTTCCTTCGAGCATATCCGGATCGTCCGGATAGTCTTTCTCCCACTTGGAGAGGAGCGTCTCGACACCGAGGCCGCTCACGCCGACCTTGTCCGTCAGCAGCGTGTAGCGTCCGCGGTACTCCGCCTGCGTCGTCTGCGCCTGCAGAAGCGCGCACACCAGGAGTGTTGCCATGAGAATTATCAGTCTTTTCATACGTCTATTCTGATTCTGCGGTCCCTGGGGTGCAGGTTGTTGCACCGGGAGCCGATATTTTTCACAAAACCGAGCGGAAGCCCGCGCCAGGTCACCGTGCAAAAGCCCGGTGCGGCGTCAGCCAGGCGCAGGGTATCCCCATGCAGGAACGCCAGCGCATCCTCCCGCGAAAGCGCGACGGAGGGCCAGGCCCCGGGACGGGCCTGCAAAGAAAGGGCCAGATCCGCCGACGGAATCCACTCGCGGCCCTTGTACGCACCGATATGCGTCCCGACAGAGAGCGGGCGGAGGGGCTCCAGCGCGGCAACTTCCGCCGCAACCGTTTCCGGCACGGCGATGACCGCCTCCGAACGGAGCGCCGTCACGGCACGGTCCTCCAGCAGGCCTTCCGGCACGGGAACGGCGCTGCGGGGCGGCTTCGGAAGGCGGAACTCACCCGAGGAAGCCGTCTTCCGGAGGGCGGCCACATACTGTCCTTCTCCCGGCACCTCGCCGGGGACCATTGTCCGGCCCGGAGAAATCAACTCCGCACCCAGGGTTTCCGCAATCCAGCCGACATTCCCGGCATTCTCCCTGCGGTTGAACGTGCAGGTCGAATAGATCAGGACACCGCCCTCGCGCAGGGCGGGCCAGAGGTCGGAGACGATCCGGCGCTGACGGGCCGCACAGAGGGCGACCGCATCTTCGGACCAGTCGCGGACGGCTTTCTCATCCTTGCGGAACATCCCCTCGCCCGAGCACGGGACATCGGCGAGAATGATGTCGAAATAACCCTCGAAGGCCTTGAAGGCGGCCGGATCGGCGGATGTGACGGCCACGCAGGGATCTCCCCAGAGGGCGACATTGTCCTTCAGGACGCCAGCGCGCTGCCGCATCACCTCGTTGGCCACGAGCAGGAAGCGGTCGCCGAAGGCCTCCCGGAGCGAAGCGGCGGCATCCGTCGTCTTGCCCCCGGGGGCGGCACAGGCGTCGAGGACCCGCAAGGGCCGCTCCGCATCAAAATCCTTCAGGCACGCACGCAGCACCTCTCCGACCATCATCGCGGAGGAATCCTGCACGTAATAGGCCCCTGCGTGGAAGAGCGGATCGAGCGTGAATACCGGCCGCCGCGGGAGAATCCTTCCCCACTTCGACCAGGGCACGGGCTGCGCATCCGGGAAAAGCGGGTCTCCGGAAGGGGTCTTGAAAGGATTGAGGCGGACCGAGACGGCGGGAGGGAGGTCCAGCGCGGCGCGAAGCGCCCGGGCGGAATCCGCGCCGATCGCCTCCTCCGCCATCGTCCAGAATGCCTTATAAGGGACTTCAGGCATCCGGCATCTTGAATTTCGAGGGATCCACCATCCCGTCCACGAGTTTGTCGAGGGCGTCCTGGATCTTGCCCGAAAGCATCATCTTCATCATGAAGTTGAGTTCGGCCTCGAACAGGATGTGGAAATCGGTCTTGTACGGGTCTTCCGCCGCCGCGTCGAAATAAAAGACGATATGGAAGGCGAACGGAGCGCCGAAATCGACGAATTCGATCCGGGAATACGGCACCCGCTCGTGCACCTTGACGCCGATGGAGAAGCCCTGCACTTCCGCGTGGATGCTGTCATAGTCGGCCGTGACGCCCTCCTTCTTGTCCTCGGGGAGGAACTGAAGGAAGTTGCGCATATCGGAAAAAGCCATATATAATTCGGCGGGCTGACGGGGCACGATGCCGTGTTTGCTCTGAATTGTTGTCATCATCCTTATTTTTTTCTAAATTTGCACCCTGCACGCAGGGTAAGAATTACAAATATAGTGATTTTTATGGATTATGCATAAAATCTATTTCGAGAAACGGCAGATCGTCATCTGCCCCGAGGGCGACGAGACGCTCGGGGATCCCAACGCCGTGGAATTCCATCCGGGGGCGAAGGTCGACATCGGGACGCTGGTCAAGATGTTCGAAGTATCCGACACGCTGTCCAAGATCTGCATCCCCTCGGCGGACACCGAGGAGACCTATCGCCGGATCTGCGCGGAGTTCAAGGAGGTCAACGCGGCCGGGGGACTTGTATCCAACCGCCGGGGCGACTACCTTCTCATCAGCCGCTACGGGCTCTGGGACCTTCCCAAGGGCCATCAGGAGGCGGACGAGGACATCGAACTGACCGCCATCCGCGAGGTGCAGGAAGAGACCGGCGTGGACGACCTGCAGATCCGCCGCCTCATCTGCATCACCGACCACTGCTATCTCCGCGGCGGCGTCTGGCATCTCAAGCACACCTGGTGGTTCGACATGCTCTACAACGACCCCACCGATCTCACCCCGCAGCGCGACGAGGATATCTGCAAGGCGGCCTGGGTGGCCAAGTCCAGTCTCCCGCCCTTCCTCAAAAAGACCTACCCTTCCATCATCGAGGTCTTCCGAGAAGCACATATTTGAAACTTTTTCCAAAAATCTTCCGTACTTATTGAGTACATCAACAAGGAAACGCTATAATGAAATTATCACAGTTTCAGTTCGAACTACCGCAGGAACTGATCGCCACGAAGCCCAGTTACTGGCGGGACGAGTGCAAACTCCTGGTCCTCCACAAGGATACCGGCGAGATCGAGCACCGGATTTTCAAGGACATCATCGAATACTTCGGCAAAGGCGACACCTTTGTCCTCAACGATACCAAGGTCTTCCCCGCCCGTCTCTACGGCAAGAAAGAGAAGACCGGCGCCGACATCATGGTTTTCCTGCTGCGTGAACTCGGCCGCGAACAGCGTCTCTGGGACGTGATCGTCGAGCCCGCCCGCAAGATCCGCATCGGCAACAAACTCTATTTCGGCGAAGACCAGAGCCTCGTGGCGGAGGTCATCGACAACACGACCTCCCGCGGCAGGACGCTCCGCTTCCTGTACGACGGCCCGTACGAGGACTTCAAGCAGTCGCTTTTCGCCCTGGGCGAGACGCCGGTCCCCCTCTGGGTCAAGGCAAAGCCGGACGAGAACGACAAGACCGACTTCCAGACCATCTTCGCCGACAAGGAGGGCGCCGTTTCCGCCCCCGCGGCCGGCCTGCATTTCAGCCGGGAACTCTTCAACCGGATGATCCTCCACGACATCGACAAGACTTTCATCACCCTGCACATGGGCATCGGCAATTTCCGCACGGTGGATGTCGAGGACCTCTCGAAGCACCGGATGGATTCAGAGCGCCTCATCATCCCCGAAGAGGCCGCCGAGAAGATCAACAGCACCAAGCGGCAGGGCGGCAAGATCGTCGCGATCGGGACGACCACCCTCAAAGGCCTGGAGACCTATGTCACCACCAAGGCCGAGGTCAACGCCTACGACGGCTGGACCAACAAGTTCATCTTCCCGCCGTACCGCTTCTCCATTCCCGACGCCCTCGTCTCCAATTTCCACAGGCCGGAGTCCACGATGCTGATGGCGGTGGCCGCTTTCGGCGGATTCCAGAATGTGATGAACGCCTACGAGGTGGCCATCAAGGAGGAATATCGCTTCGGACCTTACGGAGACGCGATGCTGATTCTTTAAAGATTCGCGCAAAAAATTAAAGAAACCGCGAAAGTCTTCAAAAAACAGAAAAAAATCGCCCTTCCCATCTGCCGGGGAGGGCTTTTTTTCGGAAAAACTCCATAGATTTGCCCCTATGGAAACCGATCTTGAACTCGTCAAAATCTCCGCGATCAACCGGCTCTACGGCTTCAAGCCCCGGGAGGGCGTCGCGCTGCTGGAACGGTACGGATGCGCCGCCGCCGTCCCCGGCATCCCCGAGGGAAACGAGGCCGCGGAACTGGAAGGACTGTACGCGCACGGGCATCGCCTGCTGAGCTGTCTGGACGAAGACTACCCGCCACTTCTGAAGGAAACGCCGGACCATCCCGTCGGGCTCTACTATAGCGGGATCTCTTCTCCGCGGGAGATCTTCGGCTACCGGCGGGCCGTCGCCATCGTCGGCACGCGGGACATCTCGTCCTACGGCGCACACTGGTGCCGCGAGATCGTCCGCGCCCTCGCCCGGACGGCCGACAAGCCCGTGATTGTCAGCGGCTTCGCCATCGGAACGGACATCATCGCCCAGACCGAGGCCCTGGACTGCGGCCTCCCGACCATCGGCGTGATGCCCTGCGGACCGGAGAGCATCTATCCTTCCCGTCACCGGGACATCGCGATGCGGCTCATATCGACGGAGAGGTGCGCCCTCGTGTCGGATTATCCCCCGGGCACGCAGCCGATGGCCGGCAACTTTGTCCGGCGCAACCGCATCATCGCCGGCCTGGCGGACGCGGTGATCCTCATCGAGTCGAAAGCGAAGGGCGGCGGGCTCATCACGATGGATTTCGCCGTCGAATACGGGCGCGACACGTTCGCCCTTCCCGGCCGGATCGAGGATCCGACTTCGGCGGGCTGCAACGATCTCATCCGGCGGAGCAAAGCGCAGATCATCACCAGCCCCGAAACGTTGATGGAGGACCTCGGGCTGGGCCTCCTTCCCTCCCGCGGCAAGATTTCCCTCAGCGTGCAGGCCGGGAGGACATACGGTGCTGATTCCCTGGAATACAAAGTCTTCGAGCACGTCCGCAAGCACCGCGGCATCACACCGGACGACCTCTGCATGGACCTCAATCTCCCCTACAGCCGCATCATCGCCGCCCTCACCCGCCTCCAGGCCGACAGTTTCGTCAATTCCGACATCCTTCAGCGTTACTTTATATATAATAATTGATGAAAAATTCCGTCATATCAGTTTCTGAAACTTCCGGAGCTTCGCTCCTCCATCCCTCCCACAAGTCTGCGACTTGCGGGCCCCTCCCGTTCACGAGGCCACGGGCGGCCACGGTTTCTGAAACTGACATGACTTCATTTTTCAAAAAATCTATTTGAAAGAAAACTAAATAAGGTTAATTTTGCGTAATGTTTATAGATACCCATACGCATTACTACGACGAGTGGTTCGGAGAAGAGGGACCGGCGGCGGTGCAGCGAGCGCTGGACGCCGGGGTGGAAGTGATGCTGCAGGCGGATGTCGACAGCCGGGAGAGAGACCGGATGCTCTCCCTCGGGGCCCGGTTCCCGGGCGTGCTCCGGCATATGCTCGGCCTGTATCCGGGCAGCGTCCGGGAGGATTGGAAAGAGGAGATCGACGCCTGGCTCGCCCATCTGGACGGAAGCGTCGTCGCCATCGGCGAGATCGGACTCGATTACCACGAAGACATTACTTATAAGGAAGAGCAGAAAGAGGCCCTGAGGGTACAGCTGGAACTTGCGGCAGAGCACTCCTTGCCGGTAGACATCCACCTCCGGGACGCCTGGGAGGACCTTTTCCGCATCCTCGAGGATTGCCGCCACCTCCACTTGCGGGGATGCCTTCACTGCTTTTCGGGCAGTTACGAGATTTATGAACGGGCCCGGCGGTGCGGCGATTTTTCCGTCGGCATCGGCGGCGTCGTCACTTTCCGGAATTCCCGTCTTGCCGAGACCGTATCCCGCATCCCGCTCGAGCATATTCTCCTCGAAACGGACTGCCCCTACCTGGCTCCCGTCCCCCATCGCGGCGAACGCAACGAGAGCGCATTCCTGCCCCTGATCGCGGAAAAGATCGCCGCATGCAAGGGCCTCGATCCCGCCACGGTCGCCCGCGAAACAACCCTGAACGCACGCAGAATGTTTGCCTTATGACCTCCAGAAAAGCCTCCATCCTCCTTATATATACGGGAGGGACCATCGGAATGAAGCAGGACCCCGTCGATGGGACGCTCAAGCCCTTCGACTTCGAGCACATCCTGAGCGAAGTGCCCGAACTGCACAAATTCGCCCTCAAGATCGACAGCTACACCTTCGACCCGCTCATCGACTCCTCGGACGTCCAGCCCGGACTATGGCAGGAGATTGCGGGGCTGATCGGGCGGAAATACGACCGTTACGACGGCTTTGTCGTCCTGCACGGCACCGACACGATGGCCTATTCCGCCTCCGCGGTGAGTTTCATGCTGGAGAATCTGGAGAAACCGGTCGTCTTCACCGGAAGCCAGCTCCCGATCGGCGCGCTCCGCACGGACGGAAGGGAGAACCTCATCTCCGCCGTCGAAATCGCCTCCGCCAAGGACGCCGACGGCAGGCCGATGGTTCCGGAGGTGTGCATCTTCTTCGATTACACCCTCCTGCGCGGCTGCCGCTCCACCAAAGTCAGTTCGGAGAACTTCAGCGCCTTCTCCTCCCCCAACTGCCCGCCGCTCGCGGAGGCCGGCATCAGCATCCGCTACAACGGCGGCGTCATCCGCCGTCCCGCCCCCGGAAACGCCGGACTGATCGTCCACAAAGAGCTCGACACGCGGGTCTCCATCCTCAAGCTGCATCCCGGGCTGACGCCGGAAGTGGCGCGCTACTTCCTCCTGAGCCCGGAAATCCGTGCCGTCATCCTCGAGACCTACGGCTCGGGCAACGCTCCGGGCACGGGATGGTTCCCCGCCCTTGTCCGGGAAGCGGACCGGGCCGGGAAACTCATCGTCAACGTGACGCAGTGCCTTTCGGGGAGCGTGGATATGGACCTGTACTCCACCGGGAAAGTGCTCAAGGAGGCCGGCGTCGTTTCCGGATACGACTCCACGACCGAGGCGATGCTCGCCAAACTCTTTTATATTCTGGCACTTGCAAGCCGGAAAGAGGACGCCCGCAAGCTGCTCGAAGAAAATCTCCGCGGAGAAATCAGCAAATAAGATTTGAGAATTGAAAAAAAATCACTATCTTGCCAAGGATTTGGAAATTATAAACAAACTATAAATTTTTATTATTAAACACACTCAAAAACGATTATGAAAAAGTTTTTTGCGTTTTTGGCAGTAGCAGGCGCTCTCGTCTTCACTGCAAATTATGCGTTCGCACAGGATGCGGCCGCCGCTCCTCAGGAGGAGACCGTCGCTACTGACAGCACCGTTGCCGAGGCTCCCGCAAGCCCGGAGGACCTCTTCGCAGCCAAACAGGACATTCCGCTTCACCAGGCCCTCAAGACCAAGTTCATCGAGGGTGGTGCCGGCTTCATGTCCCTGGTTATCATCTGCCTCATTCTCGGTCTCGCGCTCTCCATCGAGCGTATCCTCTATCTGGCTTTCTCCAAGACCAACACCCAGAAACTCCTCCAGAGTGTCGAGGATGCCCTTGCTGAAGGCGGTATCGAGAAAGCGAAAGAGGTCTGCCGCGACACCCGCGGTCCCGTCGCCAGCATCTTCTATCAGGGTCTGCTCCGCGCCGACCAGGGTGTGGATGTGATCGAGAAGACCATCATCTCCTACGGCGGCGTACAGATGAGCCTCATGGAGAGCGGCCTCAGCTGGATCTCCCTGTTCATCGCCCTGGCCCCGTCCCTCGGATTCCTCGGAACCGTTATCGGTATGATCCAGGCCTTCGACGCCATCCAGGCAGCCGGTGACATCTCCCCGAACGTCGTTGCAGGCGGTATGAAGGTCGCCCTTATCACCACCGTCGGCGGTCTCATCGTCGCCATGATTCTCCAGGTGTTCTACAACTACATCCTCGCCAAGATCGACTCCCTCTCCATCGATATGGAAGACTCCTCGATCCGCTTCGTGGACACCATCACCAAATTCTACGAGAAGAAGTAACCCTGTAAAGCCATACCTGCAATGGAGAAAAAGTTTTACGCTAAGTTATTTGTGATATGCCTGTGGGTGCTGCTCGCCTTGTCCGTCGGCCTCCTGTGCTATGCCGCCTTCATCGGCAAGTTCAGTGAGGGTTCGGTCAACGCGCTGCTCTACTGGGCATACGGGATGCTTGGCCTGGCGATCGCCGCAATCGTGGTGGTCGGACTGTACATTACAGCCACGACCAACCCCAAGAGGCTTCTCACGATTGTGTACGTAGTCGTCGGAGCCGCAGCGCTCTGCGGTCTGGCCTGGCTCCTCGCGAAAGGTGCGCCCGCACAGGGCTACACCGGTGCCGAACTGCCTACGCAGAAGACTCTCAAACTCACCGATACCGTTCTCAACCTCACCTACATCCTGGGTGGCACCGCCATCCTCTCGATCATCGTGGGCGAGATTGTAATGGCGCTCCGTGGTAAAAAAGCATAGACTATGGGCAAGAAAAAAACACCGGGAATCAACTCAAGTTCGACGGCGGACATCGCGTTCCTCCTGCTCTGCTACTTCCTGATGACCACCACCATGGGCGATCAGGCGGGTCTGCAGCGTCGTCTGCCCCCTATTCCTGACAAGGAACAGAAGGCCGAGGACCAGAAGGTCAACCGTCGCAACATCATCATTGTCCGAATCAACTCGGCGGACAGACTGTTTGCCGGTAACGAAGCCCTCGACGTCTCACTGCTCAAAGATAAGATCAAAGAATTCATTGCCAACCCCGCCGACGATCCCAATCTTCCCGAAAAGGAAATGAAGGAGATTGAGGGACTCGGTATGTATCCCGTCTCCAAAGGCGTTATTTCCCTGCAGAACGACCGCGGTACCAGTTACCAGGCCTACATCTCCGTTCAGAACGAACTCGTCAAAGCCGTCAACGAACTCCGCAACGAGTTCTCGATGCAGCGCTACGGAATGAAGTTCGACCGCCTGGACGAAGCGAAGCAGGATATCGTCAAGAAGGCGATTCCCCAGAACATTTCTGAGGCGGAGCCCAAGGATGTCGGAGGCAAGAAAAAGTAACAGGAGGATCAGATTATGTCTAAATTTGGTGGATCAAACGACAAGAAGGACGTTCCGGGCATTTCTTCCGGTTCCCTTTCCGATATCGTCTTCATGCTCCTGTTCTTCTTTATGGTGACGACCCAGCTCCGCGAGACGGAGAACAAAGTCATCGTGAAGCTGCCGCAGGCTACCGAGGTTGCCAAACTGGAGCGCAAGGACCTCTCGTCCTACATCAACATCGGAACCCCGATCCGGAGTCTCCAGGGGATGTACGGTACGGACGCCCGTATCCAGCTCAACGATTCTTTCAAGACAGTGGACGATATCCGCGACTTCATCGCCGCAGAGCGTGACGCCATGTCCGAGGTCGACCGTTCCTATATGACGGTCGCCATCCGCGCCGATCAGGACGTGAGAATGGGTATCGTTTCGGATGTGAAGCAGGAGCTCCGCCGGTGCTCCGCGCTCAAGATTATGTATTCCGCCCGCAAGCCCGCGGAATAGCATCGTCTCTATGCTGAATTAAAGGATGTCTCTTGGAGGCATCCTTTTTTTTCGCTATATTTGTACGATTTAGAATAACCGAATGTACAATGGAAGCAATCCGTAGGAAAAAGGTAAAGGAACTGCTCGCCTCCGAGCCCGGAACCGAAGTCCTCGCCAAGGGCTGGGTCAGGACCAAGAGAGGCAACAAACAAGTCAAATTCATCGCCCTCAATGACGGGTCGACCATCAACAATATCCAGATCGTCGCTTCGACGGACATCTTCAGCGAAGATCTGATCAAGGACATCACCACCGGAGCCAGTCTCGAGGTAAGGGGCAAGCTCGTGGAGTCGCTCGGCAGCGGACAGGCCGTCGAGATCCAGGCGGAGGAAATCAAGGTCCTCGGCACCTGCGATCCGATGCGTTTCCCGCTCCAGAAGAAAGACACGTCCCTCGAATATCTGCGCAGCGTCGCGCACATGCGTCTCAGGACCAACACCTTCGGCGCCGTCCTCCGCATCCGTCACGCGATGGCGTTCGCCATCCATAAGTTCTTCAACGACAAGGGCTTCGTCTATCTGCATACCCCGCTCATCACCGAGTCCGACGCGGAAGGCGCGGGAGACATGTTCCAGGTGACCACGCTGGACCTCACCAAGGTTCCCGTCCATAACGGGAAGGTCGACTTCAGCAAGGATTTCTTCGGCAAGAAAACATCCCTCACCGTCAGCGGCCAGCTCGAAGGCGAACTCGGCGCCACGGCCGTCGGAGAGATCTACACCTTCGGTCCCACTTTCCGCGCCGAAAACTCCAACACCCCGCGCCACCTCGCGGAGTTCTGGATGATCGAGCCGGAAATGGCCTTCTATGATATCGAGGACAATATGGAACTCGCCGAGGAATTCGTCAAATACCTCGTACAGTATGCGCTGGACCACTGCGCCGACGACCTCAAGTTCCTCAACGACAAGTATGACGAAGGCCTTCTGGAGCGCCTGCAGAGCGTCCTTGGCATCGCCTTCGAGCGCGTTACCTATACGCGCGCCGTCGAGATTCTCGAGGCGGCCGTCGCCGAAGGGAAGGTGCAGTTCGAGTACCCGGTCCACTGGGGCACCGATTTCCAGAGCGAGCACGAGCGCTACCTTGTGGAGAAGTATTTCGGCAAGCCCGTCATCCTCACGGATTTCCCGAAGGACATCAAGGCCTTCTATATGAAGCAGAACGAGGACGGAAGGACCGTCCGCGGAATGGACGTCCTCTTCCCGAAGATCGGCGAGATCATCGGCGGCTCCGAGCGTGAGGCCTCCCTGGAGAAGCTCGAGCAGCGCATCGACGAACTGGGAATGTCCCGCAAGAACCTCGAGTGGTACATCGACACCCGCCGCTACGGCACCGTGCCGCACGCGGGCTTCGGCCTCGGCTTCGAGCGCCTGCTCCTCTTCGTCACCGGAATGGCCAACATCCGCGACGTCATCCCCTTCCCCCGCACTCCCAAGAATGCAGAATTTTGAATTCTGGAAGAAAAAAAAGAAAAAAGATATGTTAGTAATCGGTATCGCCGGCGGATCCGGATCCGGCAAAACCACAGTCGTCAAGGCCATCACCCGGCAGCTGCAGGGCAAAGTCGTCGTCATTCCCCAGGATTCCTACTACAAGGATTCCAGCCATCTCACGATGGAAGAGCGGCGCAAGATCAACTTCGACCATCCCGACGCCATCGACTGGAAACTCCTCTGCCAGCAGATCCGCGAACTCAAGCAGGGCAAGACCATCGAGCAGCCGGTGTATTCCTACATCACCTGCTCCCGATCCAAGACGGAGACCGTCACGGTCGAGCCCGCCGACGTGATCATCATCGAAGGCATCCTCATCTTCAACTGCAAGGAGCTCCGCGACCAGATGAATATCAAGATCTTCGTGGACGCCGATGACGACGACCGCCTGATGCGCATCATCGTCCGCGACATCGCCGAACGCGGCCGCACCATCGAGACAGCCATCGAGCACTACGTTGCCACCGTCAAACCGATGCACCTGCAGTTTATCGAGCCGTCCAAGCGATACGCCGACATCGTCATCCCGCAGGGCGGCCACAACAAAGTCGCCATCGACGTCATCTCCGCGACCATCGAAAAGGCGATGAGCCATATCTGCAAATGAGACTCTCCGGCGGAGACAAAGCAGGACTGTATATCACCGCGATCATCCATCTCGCGGTGATTATCATTTTACTCCTGCTGAAGATCGACGCCGTCGGGAGCACCGAATTCTATGTGCTTGATTATACGGATGTCAAGGCTCCCGAAATCAAGAAAAAGCCCGAACAGCCCAGGCAGGTCGAACTCTCCCGCGAAGAACTCGAACGCATCATCGCGGCCGCGTCCAACGGAGATCCCGAAGCGCTGAAAAGCATCGCCGTCAACGCCGGACTGAAGGACGACCGCGGCACCAACGCCGAGGAACTCTACAAGGAGCACGAACGGATCCTGCGCGAAATCCGGGAAGGGCAGAAGAATGAGCCCAAGGAGGACGACCGCGTGGAGACCGGCGGCCCGGAGGAAGACAAGGGCGACAGCGGGCAGACACGCCCCTACTCCGGCCCGTCCGTCCTCTCGTGGGAGTTGGAAGGTCGTCAGGCCGTCAAACTTCCGATTCCGGCTTACAGATGCTACGGCGCAGGAGATGTGACCGTCATCATTACAGTCAACGCGATCGGCCAGGTCACGGCCGCCAAGGTGGATGACCTCAGTTCCTCCTCCGACGGATGCCTGCGCCAGCGCTCGCTGGAGGCGGCGCGCCAATCCAAATTCTCCCGGGACGATGCCCGGGAGACACAGATGGGAACGATCGTTTACCGCTTTATCGCACAGTAGAGGGTTTCTCCAGCGCGACCTTTACCGCATCGTCAATCGGAAGATAATACTTGTAGAACGCATTCTCGCCGAGGCGGGAGTAGCGGGCGACAAGGGCGTTGAGCTGCGGCTCCAGGTACGGGAGCGTTTCATTCCACTCTTTGTCGTCGGCCATGATGCCGTCCTTCGAGGCCGCGAAGGCGCGGAACTGCGCCGGAAGGGATGCGGACGCCAGGAATGACGTCAGCGCCGGCTCGCTACCGATGGACAGCAGCTGCTTGCGATATTTGTCGAACATCGCCGTAGCGAAACGCATCTGGGTCGCCTTCTTGTTGCACTTGAGATAGAAGGAGGTCGCCTTCGTCGTGTCGACGGGCACAAAGATATCCGGCATCACACCGCCGCCGCCATAGACCTTGCGGCCCAGTTTCGTATAGTGGATATCCGTCGTGTCGATCTTGACGCTGTCGGCATAGAATACCTCTCCGCGGGCGTAGCGGTTATAGATGTCATAACTGTAGTCGGAGGAATACGGCTTCTGGATGCACCGGCCCGAAGGCGTATAGAAGCGGGCCACCGTCAGGCGCAGGCCCGATCCGTCCGTAAAGTAGATGGGTTCCTGCACAAGGCCCTTTCCGAAGGAGCGGCGCCCGACCAGCACGCCCCGGTCGTTGTCCTGGATCGCGCCCGCGAAAATCTCGCTGGACGAAGCCGAATTCTCGTTGATGAGGACCGTCAGCGGAATATCCTGCAGCCCGCCCCGTCCGTCGGCCCGTGTGGTTTCCCGCACCCGGTAGCGGCCTTCGAGATAGACGATGGTATCGCCCCGGGAGAGGAATTCGTTGGAGAGCAGGCACGCCTGTTCGAAATAGCCGCCGGAATTGTCCCGGAGGTCGAAGATGAGCCGCTTCATCCCCCAGGAAAGCAAGTCCGAGGAGGCGCTGATGAACTCTTTGAAAGTGGAGGCGGAGAACTTGGACAGGCGGATATAACCCGTCGTGTCATCCACCATAAACCAGGCGTCGATGCTGTGCAGCGGAATTTTGCCGCGGATGATGTCGAAGGGAATAGTCTCCCGCTCGCGCTTAACCGTAATTTTCACCTTGGTCCCCGCCGGGCCCTTCATCCGCCGGACCATGCTGTCCTGCGGGAATTTGACACCGGCGATCACCGTGGTGTCGACCTTGAGGATCCGGTCGCCCGGCAGCAGGCCGACTTTCTCGGAGGGTCCGCCCGCAATCACCTCCAGCACGACCGCCGTGTCGTTGGGCACGTTGAACTGGATGCCGATGCCCTGGAAGTCACCGGCGAGATCGGCTTCGGAGCTCTCCAGCTCGACCGGAGGCAGGTACACCGAATGCGGATCCAGCACCTCGAGCGCCGCGGCGACGGCCGCATCGGTCATTTCCTCCATCTTGATGGTATCCACGTAGTTGCGCTCGATCTCGCCCAGGATCACGTTGAGTTTCTGCCAGTCGTGATAGCGGACATTGCGAAGCCGCTTGTTCTCTCCGGCCTTGATCCAGGTCAGCGTAAGAAGGACACCGAGCAGAAGCGCCAGTATCACCTGCAGGAGCTGCAGCAGAAAACCGTTCTTTTTCGGATCCATCTAGTCCAGTTTAATCACCTCGATACCGGCCCGACGGAGGAGGTCGATGCCGTCCGTCAGACGATATTCTTCCTGATACACCACCCGCTTGATGCCGGACTGGATGATCAGCTTGGAGCACTCCAGGCAAGGGGATGACGTGACATACAGCGTGGAGCCGTCACTGTTGTTGCCGGACTTGGCCACCTTGGTGATGGCGTTGGCTTCCGCGTGCAGGACGTAGGGCTTGGTCACGCCGTTCTCGTCTTCGCAGATGTTCTCGAAACCGGAGGGGGTCCCGTTGAATCCGTCCGAAATGATCATCCGGTCCTTGACGATGAGGGCTCCGACCTGGCGGCGCTTGCAATAGGAATTGCGCGACCACACCGAGGCCATTTCCATATAACTCCTGTCGAATTTTTCCATTTATCTTTGATAGAGATAGCGCTTGATGCTCTTCTTGGGCGTACGTTCGAAGTCCTCGGGCATCAGTTCGATTTTCTTGATCTGGGCGTAGTTGGGCAGCTGCCGGTTGATCTCCGGGAGCGCGGCGAGCATAAACTTCTCCAGTTCGGCCCTCGGTTTCCCGTCCAGACTCGCCTGGCGGTAGTCCGGATAGATCAGCGCCGTAAGGCCGCCGTTATCCTCGACCACCAGGGACTCGATCACATACGCATAGTTGTTGATTACGGCCTCCAGCTCCTCCGGATAGATATTCTGCCCGGAAGGGCCGAGGACCATACACTTCGAGCGGCCGCGGAGGAACAGGTAGCCGTCCTCGTCGACGACGCCCATATCACCCGTCTTGAACCAGCCGTCCTCGGTGAAACTCTGCCTGGTGGCCTGTTCGTTCTTATAGTAGCCTTGAAATACATTGGGACCTTTGACAAGCACCTCTCCGGGGATGCGGAGCGGATCCGGGGAGTCGATCTTGATCTGCATATTCAAGGCGGGACGGCCGCAGGAGCCGACTTTTACCTTGTCCCAGTGGGCGTAGCAGATGATCGGGGCGCACTCGGTCATTCCGTAGCCGACCGTGTAGTGGAAGCCGATCTTGTGGAAGAAGCGCTCGACCTCGGGATTGAAGGCCGCGCCGCCGAGGATGATCTCCTCGAACTTGCCGCCGAAGGCCGCCGTCAGCTCGTTGTTGAAACGCTTGGCGATCACCTGGGCGAGGACCGGGAGATGCATCCAG